>PVBE010412130.1_pt1 | contig 33610 bp, 30 predicted proteins | sample 1631181 | NCBI WGS metagenome assembly PVBE01 (sample SAMN08397723, study PRJNA350692) | Marine metagenome, whole genome shotgun sequencing project. | isolation source: water | place: Pacific Ocean | collected 2012-04
ACATAATCCCAATAAAACAACTGAAAAGGCCACTCTTTTTTTCCACTTACAAGTTTTTGAGTATTAGCCCATGATCCCCAGCAAATCATTGTGATTATACACATAAAGACTGCCACCGCATAAGACGCAATAATAACCATTATTTTTTCCCTTTTTTATTATTATATATGAATACAATTACATACTTCAATTATTGATTGATGTTAGCAAATTTATTAACTTCATCTAATATCGGCATCGAAATTTGAGCACCAGATTTTGTAACTGACAATGCACCGGCATTCATTGCGAAACTAATAGAATCTTCTACACTCATATTCTGTTGCAGCCCACATGCAAATGCTCCAGCAAAAGTGTCTCCTGCAGCAGTAGTATCAACTACTTTTACTTTTTTACCTGAAAAATCTTTGTCACAAGTTTTATTAACCAGTCTACAACCATTTTCACCAAGAGTTATTAATAAGTTCTTTAAACCAAATTCTAAAAGTTTTTTTATTTTTGACTCAGTAGTAGGTAAGTCATAATCTTTTAAAAGTTTTTCTAATTCACCTTCATTGGGCAGGAGATAGTCTATTTGAGAATAAATGTTTTCCGGTAATTTTTGTACTGGTGCTGGATCTAAAATCACAGTAACTCCATATTTATTACTAAGTTCAATAGCACAAATCACAGATTCAATGGGGATTTCCAACTGAAGCAGCATAAAACCTGCATCTTTAATTAATTCCTCTTTTTCCAATATTTTATCAGGTGTTACACAGCCGTTGGCTCCGGGAATAACAACTATTCTATTATCACCATTTTTTTCTACTATAATTCCTGCAGTGCCTGTATGTTCAGAAGCACAGTAAACATTATCTACATTTACATTATTTTCTGAAAGGCTTGCTACTAGTTCATTACCAAATCCATCTTTACCTCTTGCAGATACAAAAGATACATCACCACCTAATTTTCCTGCTGCACAGGCTTGATTTGCACCTTTTCCACCTGGAGTTGTCATAAATTTTTTACCAGTTAAAGTTTCTCCTATTTCAGGAGTAGAATCAGTTTCAAAAACAAGATCCATATTCATACTTCCTACCACCACTATGTTTTTTTTCTTACTCACTTTTATACCCTCCCTGTTGATTCTCTTATTACTAATTTTGTATTTAATACAATATCTTTATTATCATCTGAAATTATTTTAGATGCTTTATTCTCAATTTTATTTATTAACAGATCCATTGCCAATTCGCCAAGTTGCCTTTTAGGCTGTGCCATTGTAGTAAGATTTGGATTAACCAAATAGCTCAAATCTATATCATCATGACCAATTATAGATAATTCCCCGGGTACTTTAATTCCTGAATGTCCTGCAATATATAATGCTCCTGCAGCCTGCAAATCGCTTGCAGCAAATACTGCAGTTGGCTTGAAATGTGATTCAAGCAGTTTTTTCATAGTCTCTTTACCTGAATCAACACTATATCTGCCATCTATAATTAAAATATTCTTGTCCGAAATACCCGCATCATTAACAGCATTTTTAAAACCTTCAAGTCTGTCAATTCCTGTTAACGTTTTCAAGTTACCTGTAAAATGAACTATTTTTTGATGACCGAGTTTTATCAGATATTTTGTTGCATTATAAGCAGAAATTTTATTATCTATGAAAACACCTGAACACTCTATTCCATGAATTTTTCTATCTATCTGCACTGTAGGTAATATCGTATTAAGTTCTTCTAAATCTTCTTTTCCGTCTCTAGAAAACGAGACTATAACGCCATCAACCATCTTGCTTTGCATTAGCTTAACAGCATCTTTTTCTCTTTGATTCTCATTATCGGTATTATAAAAAATAACTGAATAACCAAAGTTTTTTGCTCTATTCTCAATACTACAAGCAAGCTCTGCAAAAAACGGATTGCTTATATCGGGAATAATTAATCCTACTGTAAATGTTTTATGGCTGACCAAACCTCTTGCAATACTGTTGGGTTTGTATCCATGCTCATCCATGAGTTTTAATATTTTTTCTCTAGTTTTTGAACTTACATCAAATTTATTGTTAAGCACTCGAGAAACTGTACTTACTGATACATTAGCTAAATTTGCTATATCTTTTATTGTCTTTGACATAATTAACAACTCATCCCCATTAGAACTGTTGAATACTATTATCGGTAACGTTACCGATAATAATTTATTTTAATTTCTCTTTTTGTATTATCAAGTAGTTTTTCACATTAAGTAAAAAAAAAAGTAAACCACAATCTGAATTTCAAACACCTAAAGTAGAACAGATATACCAATAATAATCAAAAGAATCCCACCAAACAATTCGACCCTATTGCCTAGATAATCTCCTATTTTCTTACCAATATAAACACCTGCAATTGATACTATGAAAGTTACAAGCCCTATAATTATTGATGGAAAAATTATTTCAACTTTCATAAAAGAAAGACTCAGACCAACAGCAAGTGCATCTAGACTAGTTGCAACGGCCAGTATCATAATGGTTGGAATATTTAAGCTGCTGTTTTTATCAGAATTATTATCTTTCTTAAAAGAATCATAGATCATTTTTAAACCGACAAATACCAGTAGGACAAAAGCAATCCAAATATCCAACTCCATCAGATATCCTTTAATAGATGCCCCAGCATACCAGCCTAACAAAGTCATTAATGTCTGAAAAAACCCAAAAAAGAATCCTATAAGAAGTACTTTCTTAAATTTTAATTGCTTGAGAGTTGCGCCATTTGTCATTGAAACAGCAAATGCATCCATTGCCAATCCAATTGATATCGATATAACAATAAAAAAATTCATAAAATATTGATTTCCCCATTCTCTATTTTTATAGGTCAAATATCTTCAGTTGAAGATATTCTGTTTCTATTAAATTACATCAAAGTGTGTTCGTTTTCTTCCCATTACAATATTTTACGGTAACGTTACCGTAAACTAATATGATTTTATTTAATGTCAAGTATATATATCAATAGAAAAAGTAATATTTAGAAACCAAAACAGGCTTTTTTGATATGCCAAATTAAATTTATTAAATAGAAAAGGCTTCAACATATGCCCAGATTTAGCTATTAATAAATCTGAGCATCTATTTACCGGTTTACTCTAAAAGAGCAAACCTAGTGACAATATTATCATTGATGCAATAAGAACAAAAATAAGTCTTGGAATCAGGAATTTCAGGTATTTTATATAAGAAGCTTTTGCTAAAATCAATCCTCCCATAACAATTGCTGATGTAGGAGTAACAAAATTAACTATTCCTGAAGCAGCCATATAAGCTGTAACAACCAGATCTTTCGGAATACCTTTAAATGTAGCGAGAGGTCCCATGATAGGCATTGTTATAGCAGCAAGACCTGATGTTGATGGAATAAAGAATGCAAGTATAATATGAACAAAATAAATTAAATTAAGGCATAAAACTGAAGAATAATTAGCTATTCCAATTTCTGCCCAGTTCAAAATAGTGTCAAGTATTAAACCATTGCTCATAACAACTGTAATACCTCTTGCAAGGCCGATAATTACAGCAACACCTAATAAATCACAGGCACCGGTTATAAAATGATCAACTATATCTTTTTCTTTCATGCCATAAATTATACCAATAATAATTGCTCCAACTGCAAATAATGCAGTCATCTGTTTATAACCCCACCCAAGTGTAGGCAAAAATGTTATCCCCATGCTGTCAAAAGGCAATACACCATATATATATACTACAAAAGTTAGAATAAAAATAATATTAACTATAACTCTTCTAGGTGTTAAATCAGGAAGATCTGTTTCTCCTTCTGTAAGATCATAATGGTCCATTATTTCTTTTTTCTTATCAGCTACAAGCGACTTTGAAGGATCTTTTTTTATTTTTGATGCATATCTTAATACAATAACTATATTGATAAATAAAATTACCAAAAGCATGATAATTCTTAACCCCATTCCCTCCCCCATACTTACTCCAATAAAACGAGAAGCAATACTTGTACTGAATGGACTTGCAATGGCAGCTAGGCAACCTGTCTGTGTTCCTAATACAAGCACAAGTACACAAACAAAAGAGTCATATCCTGCCATAAACATTATCGGTATCAGCAGTGGGTAAAAAGCAATTGTTTCCTCACCCATGCTAAAAGTAGTTCCGCCTAAAGCCAAGACACACATCAAAACAACAATCATCAGGCTCTCTTTGCCCTTTAACTTTTTAATCAAGCCGACGATCAATGCATCAAGGGCCCCTGTTTTCATTGATAATCCCAGAAATCCTCCAATAATCAAAACAAAAAATGCAATACCTGCTGATTCATATAACCCTTGAATAGGTGCCTGAACAATTGCAAAAACCCCCTGTGGATGGCTTGGCATCACCTGATAAGTATGAGGAACAGGGAGAAGTTTTTTACCTCCAGTATAATCAGCCACCTTGTCCGCAGGAATAATTGTCTGTGTACCGTCAATCCTATAATTATAACTTCCGGCAGGCATAAACCATGTTAATGCAGCAGTAATGATAATTATTATAACTGTTATCGTATATGCTGTAGGAAAAGAGAACTTCAGCTTCATGATTATAACTCCATTAATAATAAATTGTATTTGATTAATTATTAATTATATACAATGAAATAAAATCTGTGAAGATTCTTCTGTAAAAATAATTGAATATCATATTCAAAGTAAAAAAATAAAAAACATACTTGTTTCGATGCCATTATAATAATATCGTAGTCATAATTTATTATATCTATTTATTAATTTTAATATTTTTGTTCTATGGAAATCAGCTTTACAAAACTTCACGGCGCAGGTAATGATTTTATTTTAATTGATTATAAATCATTAGAAAATTCCTTACCAACAGATTTTATCACTGAAATATGTAGTAGAAACAGGGGAATCGGTGCAAACGGAATATTACATATTTTAGAAAGCGACGAACCTATGAGTTATGATATAATAATGATCTATTATAATAGTGATGGAAGTCGTGGTGAAATGTGTGGAAACGGACTTCGATGTGCATCGTGTTATGCGCATAAACATTTGGGGCTTAACAGAAAAATAAAAATAAAAACAGATGTTGGGATTCTTGACACCGATAACTTAGATGATAATATGGTAAAGATCCAGATACCTGTAATTAAAGTTTTTAAAGAAATTAAAATAAATAACAACACTGTATATTACGGTAATACTGGAGTTCCGCACTCAGTAATTTTTATGCAGGATATAGAAAATATAGATATTGATAAGATGGGTAAATTTTACAGGAATCATGATACATTTATGCCTGATGGAACAAATGTGAATTTTCTAAAAATAGAAGATAATTTTTCTCCGGAAAGTACATTCTGCATACGTACCTATGAAAGAGGAGTTGAAGGAGAAACATCAGCATGTGGTACAGGTATTTCAGCCGCAGCATTATGTCTCAATAGATTTAAAAACATTCCTCCCCCAATAAAACTTAAAACAATTGAAGGAGATATTCTCAAAGTTGATTTCACTGACGATGACTGTAATAACGTACACCTTATCGGTCCAGTAAAAGAAATCTGCAATGGGAAATATTTAAAACGATAACTGCAAAATTTAGCCTTCAACAATAATAGATCATAAATTTAAATATAGTAATAGGAGCCAATAATGGAACTCAATGGACTTTACACTGCTTTAATAACCCCTTTCAACAACGGCGATGTAGATTTTGAAAAAATAAAAGAATTAGTAGATCTACAGCTTGAAGGAGGAGTCGACGGAATTGTTCCCATGGGAACAACTGGAGAATCTCCAACATTAACAACAGAAGAACATTTAAAAGTTATTAAAACAGTCATCGAACGAGTCGGTGGAAGGTGTAAAATAATTGCTGGAACCGGTGCCAATGCAACGTTTGAAGCAGTTCATCAAACTAAAGAAGCCAAAGCAATGGGGGCTGATGCCACATTACAGGTTACACCCTATTATAACAAACCTACCCAGGAAGGACTATACAGACACTTTTCTAAAGTAGCTGAAACAGGGTTGCCTGTAGTGCTTTATAATGTTCCTGGCCGTTCAGGAACAGCAATTGCAATTGACACCATCTGCAAGCTGAACAATAACTCAAATATAGTTGCAGTCAAAGAAGCCGGTGGAAGCGTTGACAGAGTATCTGAAATATTAAACTGCTGCAATATTACTGTCTTAAGTGGCGATGATGCACTGACATTACCAATGATGTCAGTCGGAGCAAAAGGTTTAATTAGTGTAGCATCAAATCTTTTTCCAAAAGCACTTACTGAAATGGTCCATGCCGCCTTAGACAATAATTTTACAAAAGCACATGAGCTTCATTTCAAGTACTATTCTTTTATGAAAAATATATTCATAGAAACAAACCCGGTTCCTATAAAAGCCGCAATGTCCAAAAGTGGTTTGATTAAAGAAGAATACAGGCTTCCTCTTTGCGAAATGCTAGAAAATAATAGAAAAATTCTATTCAAAACCATGGATAATATCTAGATTGTACTCCGCTGTATTTAGAAAATACAGCGGTTTTAACTATGCAGAAAACAATGCTCAATCAGCGCAAAGCAATAATATTAGGTATCTTGGTTGTTCTTTTCTGGTCTACTGTATCATCAGCATTTAAACTGGGTTTGAACTACCTTCCCCCAGCGTTATTACTATTATACTCTGCCATAACATCAGCCATAGCTTTACTGATTGTTATTATATTTCAGGGTAAGTTCATATCAATATTTAATTATGGCAAAAAACAATACATAAATGCATTTTTAACAGGGCTTTTAAATCCCTTTATATATTTTATATTTCTATTTAAAGCATACTATCTTCTGCCTGCACAGGAAGCTCAGGCCATTACCTATACATGGCCTATTTCAATGACAATATTGGCAATAATAATACTAAAGCAGAAGTTTTCAAAAATCGATATTGCAGCTTCATTTATCTGTTATTTAGGTATACTGATAATAATAACGCACGGGCATATTGAAAACATACATTTTAGTAATATTTTCGGAATATTATTTGCTCTTACAAGTACAGTTATATGGTCTGTCTACTGGATAATCAATACAAAACAAAAATCAGATCCAATTATAAACCTTTTTCTTAATTTCATATTTGCATTGCCTTTAATTTTGATCTACTGCTATTTTTTTACAGGAATTAAATTTAGTTATACAGGTTTTCTATGGGCTGCATATGTAGGCTTATTCGAAATGGGAATTGCTTTCGTTTTATGGCTTTATGCATTAAAATACGCTGAAAATAAAACAGTTATTATTAATTTAACATATCTTACTCCACTTTTGGCATTGTTCTTCATTAATATTTTAACTGGTGAAAAAATACTGAATTCAACAATTATTGGAATCCTTATAATTTTGCTTGGCATAATTATTCAGAATAAATTTCATAATAAAAATAAGAAAAATAAGTTGCTTAATCCTAAATAAAGTTCATTATTAACATTAATATAAAACCTACGCAATATAGGTTTGCAGATACAGTACAATTTATCTAATACTTTTAAATTGTATAACTATTTTATAATCAATAAAATGCTGAAATAAATTGTAAGGAATACAACAAGATTATACTCAAAAAATCTTCTTTATCCTCATAGATACCCGGCATTCAATCTTTGACTTAAAAAAATATTTACAGCTTACCAATAAGCTTTTTTTACTTTTTTTAATAAAAACATATAAAATAAAAATGTATTATATTTCATTACAGAAAATTACAGCAGTATTCTTATAAATTAATACAACTAACTCTAAATATTGATTATCATTTCTTATTTAGATATAATCAGTGTTATAGACTTAACTTTATACAATGAGCGGAGAACTCTTTATATGACTTTTAAAAATATTTTTTATAAAAAGAACTTACTAACTTTTCCTTCAGCTTTGGCTGCAGCACTGTTTTTATTTGGATGTTCTAAGCAGGCAATACAACAACCTCCACCACCAAAAGTGGTCGTAGCACCTGTCATATCGAAAGAAGTTCATCAATATCAAGAAATGGTCGGCGAAGTTATCGCAAAAGAAAGAGTTGATTTAAGAGCCAGGATAACAGGTTTTATTGAAAAACAAAATTATCCAAATGGAGCTAAAGTAAAACGAGGAGATGTTATTTTCCTAATTCAAAAAAACCAGTATAAAGCACAACTTGAAGCTGCCGAAGCAGATTTAATGAAAGCTAAAGCTGAACTGACAAATGCAACAATTGATTATAATAGGAAAAAATACCTGGTTAACAAAAGTGCTGTCAGTGTGGTAGATTTTGACCTTGCTGCAACTGCTAAAGCAACTGCCCAATCAGAAGTACTTACCGCCAAAGCAAATCTAGAACTGGCTAAACTGGATTATAGCTATACTGAAGTGAAAGCTCCTTATGACGGCGTAATTGGAATAGCTAATTATGATCCTGGAAACTTGGTAAGCATAACTAGTGACCCTCTCGTCACCCTTGTTATGACAGATCCAATACTTGTTGAATTTAATATTAGTGAGTCTTTATTTGTTGATATACTCCAGTATCATCAAAAAAATAAAGTTAAAGGCAAAAAAGACTCGTCATATCCTAAAATTATAGTAAAACTTATATTGTCAAACGGTACAGAATACGAACATTATGGTGAAATTACATTTGTTAATAATGAAATAAATTCAATGACCGGCACAATCAGAATTAGAGCATTATTTAAAAATCCACATCAATTTTTAATACCCGGAGCTTATGTAAAAGTAAAAGTAATGAAAAATGAAAAGGATAATGCATTGCTCATTCCTCAGGCTTCAATACAGGAAACTCAAGCTGGATCTTATGTGTTAACAGTAAATGATAAAAATGTTGTTGAAGAAAAATTTATCGATACAGACACAGTTTACGGTACAGATATTATAGTAACAAATGGATTAAAGTTGGGAGAACGCGTCATCTGTCAAGGCCTGCAAAAGGTCAGACCTGGTATAAAAGTTTCACCAGTAAAAATAGAGAATGATCCAACCAAAGATATTGTAAAAAAAACTGCTACACTAAAAACAGCCCCGGAAAAAGGTAAAGCAAAAATTACCACAGAAGAAAAAAAGAATGAACCAGCCAACGAATCTACTCAAAAAACGCCAAACCCCACAGATAAAATAATACAAAAACTAAATAAAAACATAAACACAGATACTTCAAACGAGCCTGGACAGATAAAGGAACAGACCAAATGATAAGTCAGTTTTTTATATCAAGGCCTAAATTTGCTTTCGTTATATCAATCGTTATTGTGATTGCCGGCTTGATTGCAATAGGATCATTACCGGTTGCACAATATCCTCAAATTGTACCGCCTCAGGTATCAATAACAACAACCTATCCAGGAGCAAGTGCAAAAACAGTAGAAGAAACTGTTATTACACCTATAGAGCAGCAGTTAAACGGTGTAGAAAAAATGATCTATTTCAATTCAAAAAGTGCTAATGATGGCAGTGCAACCATTACAGTTTCTTTTGAAATTGGAAGTGACCCTAATATGAATACGGTAAACACGCAAAATAGAGTATCAATTGCAATGGCAAGTTTACCTGAAGAAGTTAAAAGACAGGGAGTAACTGTTAAACAGCAATCTAGCGAAATGTTGCTTATTATAAATGTATATTCAGATAATCCTAAATTTGACGGAATATATTTAAGCAACTTCTGTTCTTTGAATATTCTTGATGAAATAACTCGAATCCCTGGTGTTGGACAGGCAAATATTCTTGGTGGTCAGGAATATGCTATGAGGATATGGCTTGATCCAAATAAGCTGACCAGTCTTAAAATGTCAACAGAAGAAGTGATTAATGCTATAGAGCAACAAAATATTCAGGTGGCTTCAGGACAAATTGGAGGAGCACCCTCTAAAAAAGGTCAGCAGTTTCAATATACCATCCAGACGCTAGGTAGACTCTCTTCGGTGAAAGAGTTTGAAAATATAATAATCAGAGAAAACAATTCAGGTGCCAACGTAAAAATTAAAGATGTTGCAAAGGTAGAACTCGGATCATTTTCGTACAGTGCATACAGTAACTTAAACGGTAAACCATCAGCACTGCTTGCGGTTTATCAGCTACCGGATGCCAATGCTCTAGATGTAGGGAATAAAGTAAAAGCAAAACTGGCAGAGCTGACAAAAAGTTTTCCTAAAGATATAAAAACAAACGTATTATATGATACTACTAAATTTGTTTCGGCATCAATTAGTGAAGTGGTTGAAACACTTTTTATAGCTGTTTTACTAGTTATTTTCGTAACTTATATATTCCTGCAAGACTGGCGTTCCACACTGATTCCTACAGTAGCAATCCCTGTCTCTCTAATAGGAACCTTTGCTGTACTTCTTGCACTGGGTTATTCAATAAATCTGATAACACTGTTCGGACTGATTCTGGCTATAGGAATAGTTGTAGACGATGCAATTGTTGTCATAGAAAACGTAAACCGAATTATGGAAGAAGAAGGTTTACCCCCTAAAGAGGCAACAAGCAAATCTATGAAACAGGTCACAGCCCCGGTCATAGCAACAACACTTGTATTGTTAGCCACTTTTATTCCTGTTGCATTTTTACCGGGGATAACAGGAGTTCTATATAGACAATTTGCTGTAACCATTTCTGTATCTGTTTTAATCTCTTCAATTAACGCCCTAACCCTCAGCCCTGCTCTTTGCGCAACTATACTAAAATCAGGGAAAAAAAGTGTTCCTCTGCCCTTTGTATGGTTCAATAAATTTTTTGATGCTCTTACTAATAAATACAATAAGTGTGTTTCCTTCTTGATAAGGAAAATATCTTTAATAGTTATATTTTTTATTCTGTTACTTGGAGTTTCTTACTTAATATATGGAAGCCTACCTACAGGTTTTATACCAAATGAAGATCAGGGAGCATTCATAGTTAATGTCCAGCTGCCTGACGGCGCATCATTGGATCGAACGGGAAAAGCAATGTCAAAGGTTACAACAGTGCTGCAAAATACAAATGGAGTGAAAGATGTTCTCAGTGTAACTGGATTTTCTATGCTTACAGGAACTACTTCCTCAAATGTTGGTATGGCCATAGCAGTTTTAGATGACTGGTCTGAACGAACAGCACCTGATCTTCATATTGATGCTATTTTGAAGAAAGTAAATAGACAGTTTTACACAATGCCATCTGCTGTAATTATGGCTTTTGGTTTACCTCCCATACCGGGACTAGGAACAAGTGGAGGTTTTGAATTCGAACTCCAGGAAAAAGGTGCAGGCAATCCTCAAAAGCTGGCTTCTGTTTTAAATGATATAATATACAAGGCAAACCATTCTCCTGTATTTGCCCAGGCCTATAGTACATATAGAGCAAATGTTCCACAATTGTATCTCAATATCAATAGGGAAAAGGCCATGAAACTCGGTATTCCTTTATCAAGCATATTCAATACACTTCAAACTTATCTGGGTTCTACGTATGTAAACGATTTTAATAAATTTGGTAAAACTTATAAGGTAATGCTTCAGGCTCAACCAGACTTTAGAAATAAAATTGAAGATATTTCCAATCTGTATGTAATTAATAAAAATAATGAAATGGTTCCGCTCAGGACTCTACTGAGTGTCAAAACAATACTTGGTCCTGATGTTATTAGCCATTATAACATGTTAACTTCTGCTGAAATAAATGGATCTGCAGCTGTAGGATACAGCTCAGGACAGGCAATTAATACCATGGAGGAAATAGCAAATGAAACTATGCCGGAAGGTATGACATACTCCTGGACCGGTACTGCTTATCAGGAAATTCTTGCAGGGAACATGGTTTTAATTATTTTTGCTCTTGCCATTACTTTTATATATTTATTCCTAGTTGCACAGTATGAAAGTTGGATGATAGCATTAGCTGTAATGCTTTCAGTCCCTGTTGCATTTTTCGGTGCACTAGCAGCGATGTGGGTTGTCGGAATTGATAATAATATTTATGCTCAAGTAGGTTTTGCTCTACTCTTCGGGATGGCGAGTAAAACGGCAATTCTTATAGTGGAATTTGCCAAAGAACAAAGAGAGAGCGGAAAATCAATTCTTGAATCAGCTGAATTTGCTGCAAGCTTAAGATTTAGGGCAGTTATCATGACTGCAGTTTCATTTATACTCGGTGTACTGCCTCTTGTTATTGCCACAGGACCAAGTGCTGCAAGCAGACGATCTCTGGGAACTGCAGTGTTTGGAGGCATGCTTCTTGCTGCACTCCTTGGTACATTAGTTATTCCTGCATTTTATGTCATAATACAGAAAATAATAGAATATGAATCTGGCAAAACTAAGAAAAAAAATCAATTATAGTATTACTGCTATTGTTTTTTTAAAGCTTTCTATATAGCCTTTTATTAACCTCTCTTAATAATCACAGAAGAGGTTAATAATTGATAAAATAGAAAGTAGAAATTTTTGATGAAATGGTGGAATATATATGTGCTGATATTCAGTTTTTCACTGATAATATCCCTTGTAATTACACCATTGTTCAGAAAGCTAGCAATTCATATAAACCTTATTGATAAACCATCCGAACAACAACATAAAAAGCATAAATCCGCTATTCCGCTAATGGGTGGCGCAGCAATGTGTACTACATGGTGTATTACTTTGCTGCTGGGAATTCTATCACCTTCTGCACTTCCTTTAGATCAGCTTCCTCAGACAATAATTGATAATTTAACAGGTCTGGCTGAAGTTACACCTAAATTAATAATTATAATAGTAGGCGGAATACTGATAACACTTTTAGGATTCATTGATGATAAATATAACATGTGTGCTAAAACTAAATTTTTCGGTCAGGTTATAATAGTTGCTTTAGTAGTTATCTTTGCAGATATCAAAATTACACTTTTCATTCAATCGAATATTATCCATATGCTTGTCACTATCTTATGGATTGTAATTATAATAAATGCAATTAATCTGTTTGACAATATGGACGGGCTTGCTGTAGGAATATCCAGTATTGCTTTCTTCTTCTTTACAGCTGCAGCCTTAATTTTTAATCATTATTTTGTGGCATCACTTGGTGCTGTAGGACTGGGGACATCATTGGGATTCTGGTTTTACAATCATTCTCCAGCAAGTATATTCATGGGAGATTCAGGGAGCCATTTTTTGGGCTATATACTAGGTATAACAAGTGCATATACAACTTATTTTCAGCAAGGAATAACGCTCTCCTATCTCTCCGTTTTAATACCCGTTTTCATTATGGCTCTGCCTTTATTTGATCTCCTGTCCGTAATCGCCATTAGACTTAAAATCAGGAAACCTATATATATCGGTGATAACAATCATATTTCTCATCGATTCTGTAATATGGGCATGACGCGGAAGACTTCAGTTCTTTGTATCCATATCCTTGCTGTTATTATTGGATTAAGTGTCCTGCCATTGTTGTGGGGTGATGAAAAAACAACAATTGTATGTTTTATACAGGCATGTACTATACTTCTATTAATTTCTATAATACAATTTGCCGCCAGGAAAGAATAAGTTACATTCCAGATTATTTGCACTTAAAATAAACCCATTCCATCACTATCGTTTTTATCGATACATGTTTATCTACATTATCTATTTTACTTATATTTAATTCGATATATATTCAGATATATAAAATAAGATAACAACCTGAAAGTTTAAAATGAATATAATAATCGATAATAACAAAAAATGGTGGATAATGCTTGCTACCTGCATGATATCTGCAATGTTAAATATTGATGCGACTGCTGTCAACTTAGCAATTGCTCCTATGACGAAAGATCTGCATATACAGCTTGCATCAGCACAATGGGTACTTGACAGTTTTATAATATCCATGGCAATTTTCTTTGTTATCGGCGGAAAATTTACAGATATATTCGGTAAAAAAAGATTTTTTATTATTGGTTCATCAATATTTACAATTGCTTCTTTAGTTGCGGGTTTATCTCATGAAATTAATATTTTATTAGTAGCAAGGTTTCTGCAGGGAATTGGATGTGCTTTTGCTCTTCCGGCAACAATGGCAATAGTATATACATCTTTTCCTGCTCATCAAAAAACTTTTGCTATCGGGCTTATCGGTACAGTAGCAGGATTAGGCCAAGTCGTAGGTCCTACACTGGGAGGAATAATAATAAGCTTTTTCAGCTGGAACTGGATATTCTATATAAATATACCAATAGGCATATTTTCAATTATCCTTGCAGCTTTAGTCTGTCCGAGAGATAATATTAGTAGAACTTGCAAGCCTAAAATTGATTATATTGGGTGCATATTACTCGCAGGTTTTCTATTTCCTCTTGTATATGCATTGAATGAAGCATCAAATATAGGTTTAACTTCCTTCACTTTTATTTCTCTGATAATTGCAGGATTAATCGTTCTTGTATTTTTTGTATTTTATGAATTGAGGCAGACAGAACCATTAATAAGAATCAGCTTATTTAAAAACAGAAGTTTTCTTAATATAAACATAATGAGAATATTCTTAAATTTTTCATTAATTTCATCTCTGTTTATCTTCGGTTTATTTTTTCAGAATATACTAGGCTACACCCCACTTCAGGCAGGAGTTCTTCTAATGTACTTCAGCATAGCTTTTGCAATAGCATCTCCATTAGCAGGAAAACTAGCTGATAATATAGGCACTAAACAGACCTTAATATCAGGTTTTATTATCGGTATTATAGGTTTCCTCCTGTTTTCACAGATATCTCCTAATCCCTCTAACATAGATTTAATAATTCCTCTGATACTGACCGGAATGTTTTCAGGCATCACATTTACATGTAACAATTCAGCAGCAATACAGTCGCTTCCACCTGAAGATGCTGCATTAGCTACGGGTATCTGCTATACAAATAACTCCGTAGGAAATGCTGTAGGCATAGGTTTCGGCGGACTTATTATTTCCATGTTCAGCAGTGCAAAGCTAACCGAATTGATAAACTCCAAAGGTATTTCATTAACACACAATCAATTCACTAATCTGGCTAGCATGGCCAACGGAACATCATCAAGTTTCAATAACAGCGGAATATTGTCTGAAAGTTCTGCAAATACTCTGACAAATTTCGCTCACATCTCTTTCATAAGTGCTTTCTCATATCTTATGATAATATTTATAGTAATATCATTCGTTCTATTATGTATGACGTTTAAGATTAATAATTTCAAAAATACAGAAACTCGCAAAGAAACGAATTTATTTAAAAACAGAGCAGTTAAATCGGTATAAATTAATATAAAAAGTGCTTCACCATCAGAGAAATACTATTATGTTTATAAGAATAGAAAATCGACAGTTTTGTAAATTGATTTCATGACCATGACAGCATAATTACCTAATATTGAATATTACATAAAATAAAATATAATTACTAGTAAGAAATATTTTCATTTAACTTTATGAGCCATGTTTATGTCTGACAGGTCAAGCTTACTGATAATAAAAATACATCATTTTATAAGAAAATATGTAAAAAACAGTATAGCCGCCTCCATAATTTTCCCAGCCCTACCTGCTGTCATAATCGCTGTCTTTCTACAGTATTTTTACAATTACCAAATTTTAACACGAGGTATATCCTGTGCCCTGCTATGGATGGCAATAGCTCCCGGATTAATACAAAATAGCTATTACTCTGTGGACTATTTTTTTGATACGCATAAATTCCTATTCAATGACTTAAATGAATACAATTATTTAAAATCATGTTATTTAAATAATTTTGATCACAATAAATTAATCATACTTAATTATGGGTTGGCTATTCTTGCAAGCACTGTAGTAACAGTAACAAGATTTTATACGGCGCCTACAGTAATTCAGGCATGGACTTTTATTTGTTTCTTTATAATATTTTATTTTTCAACAATCGGATTCAGAGGTATCATTATGGTACCTAAAATTATATCACATATATGCTCGGTTAACCTAATATTTAATCCTTATCACCATGATGAATTTGGTGGCATGAAATCTATAGAAAAATTCATTATTAAAGGAATTTTATATTTTTCTACAGGAGCTCTGCTTTTTCCTTTAGTATTTTCTATTCTCAGACATGCAGAGTACAGCAATCTGTATTTGGATTACTCTGTTTATATATTAACATCAATATTTATAACCGTTTTATTGTACAGTTTCATAACACCAATAATGATAATAAAGAAATATGTTGTTAAGGAAAAACAGAAACTTATCCATCAGTCTCAGGAAAATCTGGATAAACTTTATGATCAGGCAGTAAGTTCAAGTGGTAATCTAAATAAATCAGCAAATGTATATTTATATAATGAACTTTACCATAAAAAAATAATGGCTATTAAAGAATTTCCTTACGATGCTTCTGTATTCTTTGAATTAATTATCTCAATTCTCTTACCAATTATCATCGCAGCAGTTGAAATCTTATATAAAGTAGAAATAACAGTTTAAAGCATTTTAAATCAGAGCTCAAATAAGCTTATTCGTAACCATTTTTATCGCATTTCTCAACCAGGTGTGAACAATGTCATGATTATCAACAGGTTTCCAATATTGATAAATATCAAATTGATTTTCATATGATGTTGAGAGAAGAGATCTATATTGAATGTCTTCATATTTTTCAAGCATTTTTCTGGGACCAAAGCTTACGAAGTCCGATGACTTAACTACATCCATTCCTACCGTCATGTGTTGAACTGTAACAGAAACATGCTGAAGAGACATTTCAGCTGCTTTCAGATCATAAAAATAATTATTAGGCATTTTTCTATATTTAATACGTAGTAAATCATATTTTCTAAGAACTTCAAAGTTAATAAGATCTTCATTAAATATTGGATGCCCTTTTTTGGCAAATACTACAAAAGTATCACTAAATAAGCATTCTTTTTCTAGGCATTCCAAAGTATTATTAAAATTGCCGATAGCCAAATCTAAGTTTTCATTTTCAAAAGTTTTATAGTTATTTAAATCATTTAAATGTTTTACAATAAGCTTAATATTCGGAGCAGTTTCTTTTACATATTTAATCAATTTTACCAGCAGCATAGTTTCTACATAATCTGACATGCCTATGGTAAAAGTAGTTTCAGCGACTTTAGGGTCAAAAGCCTGTTCGCTAATAAAAACCTTATTAATATATTCTACCGCTTTTCGGACAGGTTCCTGCAGTTGCTTAGCCTTTTGTGTGAGGTACATTTTATTAGAATATCCTCTTACCAAAAGTTCATCATCAAATAATATTCTCAACTGTTTAAGTGATCCGCTTACTGTTGACTGTCTTAATTTTAATTTTACAGAGGCTTTTGTGACATGTTTTTCTGTAAGCAGGACATGAAGAACAAAAAGTAGATTAAGATTAATACCACTCAAATCACTTATCATTACAATTTTTCTATATCTTCAAAATTTATTTTATTATCATACAAAGCCTTACCCACTATAACACCTTCAAGGTTTTTATACTGCTCTGATAAGTCTTTCAATTTAGCTATATGTTCAATATTTCCAACGCCGCCAGATGCAATAATATTGGCTTTCGGTGCCGTACTGCATAATTTTTCAGTAGCTTCAAAGTTAGGCCCCATCAATACTCCATCTTTACTTATATCGGTAAAGATAAAACGCTTAACACCTATTTCTGCAAATTGTAGCACTAATTTTCCAACTTCTACATCAGAAGCTTCCAACCAGCCTTTTACTGCTACTTTACCATATTTAGTATCAACACCAATAACAATTCTTTCAGCACCATAAATATTTAACAATTCTCTGACTAAATTAAAATTTTGTACAGCAGCAGTACCTAGAATTATTCTATCCACACCGGCATCTAAAACTAATTTAGCATCCATTAATGAGCGAATACCTCCCCCGCATTCACAAGGTATTTCCAGTGAGTTACATATTTTTTTTATCAAATCAATATTAATCGGTTCCCCAGCTTTAGCTCCATCTAAATCAACAAGATGTAAATATTCAGCACCTTTTGACTCCCAATTTTTTGCTACTTCAATTGGACAGTCTGAATATATAGTTTTATTATTATAGTCGCCCTGAATTAAGCGTACACATTTACCTGATATAATATCAATTGCCGGTATAACTTTCATGTATTTATTTACCTGTTATTTATATATTTTATAAAATTTTTTATCATATTAATGCCCGCATCCTGACTTTTTTCAGGATGAAACTGGGTTGCAAACACATTATTTTTCCCAATACACGAGCTAAACTTTATCCCGTAATCAGTAGTTCCGAGAACTATTGAATTATCTTCCGGTTCAACAAAATAGCTATGTACAAAATAATAATAATCATTATTTATTAAACCATCTGTAAATTTATTAGTTCTGCTAAATTCTACACTATTCCAGCCTATGTGGGGAACTTTCAAATTCATATCATCACTAAAACGAACAGATTTACCTCTAAAAACTCCTAATCCCTTAGAGTTAGGTGCTTCTTCACTTGTTTCCATCAACAACTGCATACCGAGACAAATACCAATTAAAGGTTTTCCTTTATTAATATTATTTATAATAGCATCAGCAAAACCTGATTTCTCTAAATTTTTTATCCCATCTCCAAAATTACCTACACCGGGCAATATCAATGCATCTGCATTAGCTAAACGTGAAGGTTCATCAATTATTTCTATATTTTTAGAACCAGCCGCAATAAATGCTTTTTTAACGCTGGACAAATTGCCCATACCATAATCTATAAGTGCTAACATCTTTACCAATGAATATTTAAAAATTAATAGTTAACAGAGACTTCCTTTAGTAGACATGAGTTCACCTTTCAACCGTTCATCTTTTGAAGATGCAATATCTAATGCTTTTGCAAAACATTTAAAAATAGCTTCAAACAAATGATGAATTTCCTGACCGCTATGATAAACAATATGTAGATTTATTCCTGCTTTAACAGTCAAAGCCTGAAAAAATTCATGAAACAGACGCGTATCAATATTGTTAATAGAACTTTTAGGTGGTTTTACATTATAAACTAAATATGGTCTGCCGGATAAATCTAAAGCGACAGTAACGAGTGTATCATCCATAGGTAGCACAAAAAAGCCGTACCTTTTGATTCCAGCTTTATCACCAAGAGCTTCTGCAATACCCTGCCCAAGCACCAATCCCAAATCTTCAACTGTATGATGACAATCGACATCAAGATCACCTTCAGCTTTTATATCCAGGTCAAATAAACCATGCTTAGAAAACAGTTCAAGCATATGGTCTATAAAAGGCATTCCCGTTGAAATATCATAGTTTCCTGAACCATCAAGATTAAGTCTAAGTTTTATATCCGTTTCTTTTGTCTTTCTATTAATAGAAGTTTTACGCATATCATTTATCCTTGAATATTTGCTGCAATCTGCAGAAATCTACTTTGACTTGTATAATAATTATTATACTGAAACAGTATCATACGAGTTGGAATCTAATAAATCTTTATTTTTATTTAATTCCGGTTTTACTTCCTTAGATAAAAATTCTCTTACTTGTTCGGGAGCTCTTCCTATAAAATCATTAGGTTTCATAAGAGAATCTATATCATTCTTAACAATTGCAAAAACAGGATCCTTTTTTATCCTATCTATTAGGTCATTACTGCATCCATGCATTTTAACCTGTTTTATTGCATCCATAGAATGCCTTCTAATTGCTTCGTGTAGATCCTGACGATTACCACCTGCTTTTACTGCTGCCATCAATATATTCTCAGTTGCCATAAAAGGAAGTTCCTGATTAATACGATTTGCAATTACATTAGGCCATATCTGTAATCCATCGATAATATTGTAAACCAAAGATAGTATAACGTCTATAGCTAAGAAAGATTCAGGTAGAACAATTCTCCTGTTAGCAGAGTCATCCAAAGTACGTTCAAACCATTGATTAGCATGTGTATTTGCCGAATTGGCAGGCAGTGTCATTACAAAACGCGCTAATGAACATATCCTCTCACTTCTCATTGGATTACGTTTATAAGCCATAGCACTTGAACCTACTTGTGAACTGCCGAATGGTTCTTCAATTTCTCTTAAGTTTGACAAAAGACGAATATCTCCGGCAAATTTATATGCTGACTGCGCAATGCCTGAAAGAACTGATAATATATAATAATCGATTTTTCTAGTATATGTTTGTCCGCTTACAGCTATCGTTTTATCAAATCCAAGTTCTTTGGCAACTTCTTCATTAAGTTTATTTACCTTAGAGTGATCTCCGTCAAAAAGAGCAAGGAAACTTGCCTGAGTACCAGTAGTACCTTTAACTCCTCTAAAAGAAAGTTTTTCATCTTCAAAATCTAATCTTTGTAAATCAAACAATAAATCCTGAAGATATAAAGAAAATCTTTTCCCGACAGTTGTCAACTGAGCCGGCTGATAATGTGTAAAGCCTAAAGTAGGTAAATCTGCAAATTCTTCAGATCTTTCTGAAAAACGACTGATTACGTTAATTAGCTTTTTTTTAATTATAGCCAGAGCATCTTTAAGTTGAATCAATTCAGTATTATCTGTGACATAACAGCTGGTAGCTCCTAGATGTATTATAGGCATTGCGGTGGGACACTGCTCACCGAAAACATGAACATGGCTCATTACATCATGCCTTAATTCTTTCTCTTTTTGAGCGGCTTTATCAAAATCAATATCTTCAAGGTGACTAGACATTTCAGAAATCTGTTTATCCGAAATATCCAGTCCAAGTTTTTTTTCAGCTTTTGCCAAAGCGAGCCATAATTGTCTCCAAGTGCTATGTTTTTTCTGTGGAGACCAGTTAAAACTCATTTCTTTACTTGCATATCTTCCTACTAACGGATTCTGATAAATATCATTACTCATTACTTATACCCCGGTCTTTATTAGATGAAAAATAAAACATTATAAATTTCTATATAATCTATACAATTTTTGCTTAACATTCAAATTTGAAACGGCAAAATCGACAGAGAGGTAATTGATTATTTCAATTATCATTTTTTCAGACCATAAAAAACCCTTCCAAAAAAGAAGGGTTATATAAAAATCTAATTCTTCGATTTAATAACAACTATTTCATTAATTCCAGGTGTTCGTCAAGAAAAAAGTTTAGAGCTTTAGCTATTGCTTCTTCAAAACCCACTTTAGGTTCCCAATCTAAATATTTTTTAGCATTTTCAACAGAAGGACGTCTATGTACAACATCCTGATATCCTTTTCCATAATACTCTTTAGATGATTCAATAATAATCTCAGGAGTAGCAGGAAATTTACTGCGTTGAGGGTGTTTTTCAAAAATTTTCACACATAACTCTGCAAGCTCTTTTATACTATGGTTATTGTTTGGATTACCAAGATTAAATATTCTTCCATCAGCTTTATTATCTTTATTTTCAATAATTTTATAAAGACCTTCAATCCCATCACTCACATCTGTAAAGCAGCGTTTCTGCTCGCCACCGTCAACAAGTTTAATAGGAGTTCCTTCTACAAAATTAAGAGCAAACTGAGTAATAACACGTGAACTTCCCTGTCTTGCTGAATCAAGACTGTCAAGTTTTGGACCAACCCAGTTAAATGGTCTAAAAAGTGTAAAGTCTAAACCTGAATCCATTCCAATCGCCCAAATTACTCTGTCAAGCAATTGTTTTGAACATGAATAAATCCAGCGTGGCTTATTAATAGGACCTGTAATTAAAGGTGAACTTTCTTCATCAAAGTATGAGTCAGTACACATTCCATAAACTTCAGATGTAGATGGAAAAACAAGTTTTTTACCGTACTTGGCAGCGTATCTGACAATTCTTAAGTTTTCTTCAAAGTCAAGTTCGAATACTCTTAATGGATTTTTTACATAAGTTTGGGGAGTTGCAATGGCAACAAGAGGAAGAATAACATCACATTTTCTTACATGGTATTCGATCCATTCGCGATGAATTGAAATATCACCTTCGCAAAATGTAAACCGCGGATGATTAATTGATTCTCCAAGTTTTTCACATGAAAGGTCCAAACCATATACTTCATAGTTGTCTTCCTGAAGCAGACGTGCTGTTAAAGCATTACCAATGAACCCATTAACGCCAAGAATTAAAACTTTAGTATTCTGTTTTGCCATAGTCTTATTATCCTCTTTATTACTATATTAAATTTGTCTTTTTCCAAAATATTAGACTACTTAAGATATATTAAAAAACGCTTTTTACAAGAATAACATAAACTTAATGAGACATCTAATTTTGTCTTTTATTAAAATCAGTCAGGTCTTAATATACTTTTGAGCCGACACTTAAGTTCATTTTTTTAGCCAAACAAGAGCCTGTCATAATATCACTGTCATCAAGTTGAGCGGTGAGTACTTCCAACCTACCCCCACCTGTAGAAATTTGAAACGGTGAGATATTGGTTATTACACCGTGATTTTTGTCTACTACAGATTCATCAATAACGTTACTGCTCCAAATTATTAATTTACCTAAAGCTGATTCAGAATATGCCCCTGGAAAAGGATCAGTTACAGCTCTAACCAGATTATGTACTTCAAAAGCATTTTTCCCCCAATCTATTATACCATCTTCAGGCTTTCTACCTCCGAAATACGATGCATCATCCTCATTCTGCACAGTAAAAACAGCTTTCTCGTCTCTCAATAGAGGCAGGACCCTGTCAAGTAAAATAACTGCTGCTTTTTCCATTTTCGGCTGAAGAGTTTTTGCTGTATCTTCAATCAGGATATTAAAACCTTCCTGATCAGCAATATCACCTCTGTCAGCTTTCTTTACCATCTTATGCAAAGTCACGCCTGTTTCTGTTTCTCCAAAAAGCAAAGCCCAGTTCACAGGACATCTACCCCTGAATTTAGGTAAAAGTGAACCGTGAAGGTTATAAGCATTACCATCAACAATATCTAATATTTTTTGAGAAATCATATTGCGGTAATAAAAAGAAAAGATAGCATCTGGCTGTAGTTCTTTAAGTATTTCTATAAATTCTTCAGTATTAGGTGATTTAGGAGTAAAAACTTTAATCCCTTTGGATTTTGCATATTCTGCCACAGATTCAAAATATATTTTCTCATCAGGATCATCCTCATGAGTAACTAAAGCAACAATTTCAAAATTATGTTCTAACAGCTTTTTAAAACCGAGTAACCCCAAAATATTATATCCAAAAACTACAACTTTCATACAAATATCCTTAAATTAAGTTTATTTAATAAAAACTTAGTGCTATATAAAATATACTTATTATTTCAGAAAATTAAACTCTTAAAAATACAATCTGAATATATGAAAAAAAATACTATGAAAAATCCATTAACATATAATATTAAATAAATGAATAGTTTTATTTTATAATATTTAATTCAGTTGATAAGGGATAATAAAATATGCTGCAGTTTAAAATTGATAAAGCCAAATGCATAAAATGTAAAAAATGTATCCAAGACTGCCCGATGAGTGTAATAGACCTTGTAGATCACTACCCTGCCATTTATGAAGATAAAGAAGAAACCTGTCTAAAATGTCAACACTGCCTGGCAATATGTCCCACCGGAGCACTTTCTATTTTAGATAAAAATCCCGAAGATAGTGTCAGTTTAACAAGTAATATGCTTCCTGAATATCATGAAATGGCACTGTTGATTAAAGGCAGACGATCTATAAGACAATATAAAGATGAAAACATAAACTCAAAAACTATTACTGATTTAATTAATACAGCATTTTATGCACCAACTGGTGTCAATGCAATGAAAACACTCTTCACTGTAATTGACAACAAAACCACAATGCATAAATTTCGTGATGCTGCAATGCTGGAAATTAGAAAAACAATTGACAATGATAAACTACCTGATAATTTGAAATTTTTTGAAGGAATAGTAAAAAAATGGGAGGAAAAACATCAGGACATAATCTTCAGAAATGCTCCTCACATGATCATTGTTTCTACGAAAAAAACCTGTCCTACACCAATGGAAGATGCAGTCATAGCTCTTTGTAATTTTGAATTGTTAGCACAGTGTGCCGGCATTGGCACTCTTTGGAACGGTATGGCTAAGTGGACATTAAATTACCTTACACCCAACTTGAAGAAATTATTAAATTTACCAGAAGACCATTCTATAGGTTTCATAATGATTTTTGGTAAACCGGCAGTCAAATATTACAGAACTGTTCAAAAAAATAACCCTAATATAAATATAGTTAAAATATAATTACTGAATATCTAAAGTTATGGTTTACATCTAATATTACTTTATTAAGAGTTAATGGTTAACATGCTTGGAAGGCTTTTCTACAATTAGTCATTAACTACTTAATAATTAGCAGGCTAAGATTGGACTCTTTTGAATTTTTCCCATTTACAGACTTCTGAAAAACAGTTTTTTTTCACAATCTTATTCCAGGCTGTTTCACTTATACAATTTGTCAATCCAATTAATTTTTCTTTTGTATAGCCAAGATTATTTTTTACAGATTTCAACTGTTTATCATTTTTATTAATATTTCCATTACTCTGCAATAAACTATTAATTATACCAAAACTCGACTGGTATAATCCTAAAAGATCTTTCAGATCTTCTAATAATTCACTTTTTTTATCCATCAAATCCTCTGATTTTTTATACAAGTACTAAATGTTACATTTCCATATAAGGCTATAATTTTATGTTTATAAAATAAAACATCAAATATTGCAATCAGAATATTACCTGTAACTTATTAATTTTATATTAAACTAAAAAATAGCTCACTAAGATAATATGAAATTATAATTTTTCAATCTCTGATGATGATATATTAAAAATAGATTTTGGCTAAAAATAATTATCAGGGATATATTAAAAAACAAAAAAGCAAATACTTCTAATTTTTATAGTTCACTACTATTTTTCTAATAATATACGAAAAGACAAGAACTGCACACACAACAGACATAACAATAGGTGTGATAATAAATAAGACAACAAAAGCTGTCGGTATAAAGGTAATTAAAAAAATAAATCTTCTTTTTATAGTCCGATTTACATTTACTTCTTTTTCAGGGTCGTCCATAAAATTCATCCGTTTTAACAAAGATATACTATCGTTAACATATAACCTTATAGTCTAATTAATAAAATATCAATATATTTATATTTATCAATACTTTAAATTTGTTTCCAATATTAATAATTGTTAGTTTTGTGTTAACAATATTAAAGCCTTCTTGATGATTAATAATAAGGGAAGTATCTGTTTATTGAAGTCTAAAAATTAACCCGTGATTATCAGGAGAAAAAAATGGGAAAAATATCAAAATGTAAATGGTGCGGTAAAAAAATTAACTCTGAACACGTAAAAACATGCTTTGAGTGCTGGCAATTATTTTACAGAATCGAAGAAAGATTGGATGTTGCAGAAAATATGATAAAAAAAATAAAAAAGAAAAATAAAAAATAACACATATATATACAAATCTATAATTAGAGATTACAATTAGTTGATATTTGCACTGAAGCGAGCTATTTAAAAAGTTAATATTTTATTAAGCCTACTTAATATTATCAAAACTACTACATGAATAAACTGTGTTATAAAAATTGTCTAATTATATTTATCTTATTTTTACCTTGTTTTTCTTTCGGTAATATATGGCTTCCAAAATATAAACAGGATGATCAGATAATTCATCATAGATACTATTCTTTAAAATACAACAAATTGACAAAACAAGCTGACTGGGTAGCATTTTCTGTCACAAGGAAAATGATAAATAGAGGTAAAAATAAGTCAACCTATTTATTTAAACCTGATCCGTTAATAGCTCCAATTGATTCTTCATCAATTAAAGATTACTTAAATTCAGGTTATGTATGCGGACAACTATGTCCATCTGCTTTAATGCAGATATCTCCCGAAGCTATGGATGAAAGTTTTTACATGAGCAATATAACTCCACAGGATACATACTTTAACTACTACATGTGGAATACTCTGAAATCAAAAATCAGACAGTGGGCGCTGAATAACAAAGAAATTTTCATTGTAACCGGGCCTATATTCAGCAAAACTGGAAAAAAGATTAAAATAGGAGAAAATGGAATACTAGTACCAGACGCTTTTTTTTGTGTAATTTTAGATTTCAGGATATCTAAATCCAAAGCAATAGCATTCATACTGCCAAATAAAAAACCCGTAGCACCTTTCCAGACATATGCTACATCTATAGATAATGTAGAAGATATAACAGGAATAAATTTCTTTCCTGAACTGCCAAGCCATATGGAGCTGAACCTGGAATCAAAATATGATTATAACCTGTGGAAATAGATGAAATTTTTCTTTTCCGATGTATAGATTATTCCATCAATTATAAGACAGTAAAACCATATTATAAATAAGTTGGATTAGTAAAAACAAAACCTGACATATAAACTCTATCTGACTATCATATTTATTATCTGCAACTTCTATTTAGAATTTTAATATTTGATAATTATCGATATCTGCAGGAGCATAATTAACATGCAATTCAGGGACTTCAGATAAAATCATTATAGTTGATGCAAATGTAAATATGCCCCATGATGAAGAATGACTACCATCCCCAATTGTAGAGCAAATAGGATCTGTGACTGAATCTTTGGCCATCAGTGTATTTTTTATTTCACTAAATCTATCTTTCTGAGAAATCTTCTCAGATCTATTTTTTAAACTTTTATAACGCTCATTACTATTCAAGTTGTATGATAATTTAGATTTATCATCCATTTTTTTATATTCAAGTTTATAATCATTGTTAACTAAAGGATGATTGGTATGGCATACAGAGCTGTTTTCATTTTTAGATTTAAATTCGATAACCTTATTTGTTGAACATTCAAAATCATAAACATTTTTTTGAGTGCCTACTATGTAATTCTGCCCTGAAGCATGTTTAATATTTTTAATAAAATTAAGCGCATCAGCTTCTGTCTGCTGTTCTAACAAGCCCCTTACAACAAATGCTACTGGTAAACCGATATTATTAAATTTAAGCTGTGAAAGACAATTACAACAGATTCCTATTGAATTTGAATTCATGCCGTTCATTCCAATCAATCCTGCAGAGCTTAGTAAAAATATTTCTAAATTATTTTCTAGATTTTTAACATGAAAAACAATTTGGTAATTATCTCGAAATGATTCTATATCTAAATTCTGAGCAATACATACAGGTGTTTTGTTAGTAGAGTTAAATCCCATACTGCTGCAATGGTTTAAGGTCTCTTTTTCAATGGATAACCATAATTCGTCTAAAAACTGAAAGGTTAATATTGTATCATAATCAATGCCTGAGCCATTTGAAAGTCCTTTTATTTCATCAAGTAAACCAGGAGTCCATTTATTAATTGTGGTGATAAAATCGGTTCTTTCATAAAATTTCTTAAAATATTTATTTATATCCGATTTTAGTCTATTAGATAAATTTTCTTTCCATAAACCAATTATTTCATGAATTTCCTGCTTCAGAGTTTCCCCATGAATTAAACCTCTGTTATACGGCGTACCTTCAAGTACCAGTATTGATTGTTGTTTATAGTTTTTCATAACAAATTCTTTCCAAATTTTTCAAAATCAATGTCTATATAAGGTATATCATTCAGTATTTTCTCTTTTCTGCCGTTCATAAATAACCTTGATCTTTCGGGCATATTATCAAAATCATCAAAATGTAGAAAAGCTAGAGCATAAAAGCTTATTTCATGCATTTTAAGAAAACTTCCAATCTCTTTCAACCAATCTGGATCTAACCTGTTTTCTCCAGCATAACCGGACAAAAACTCTTTCAGAAACGTTTCCTGCGGGATAAAATTATTCTCAGGGATATATCTAAAAAAAATCCAGGCTAATTCACTTATAAACCAATCATAGCAACAATCATCAAAATCAAAAATTGTAATATGATTATCAGAATCAATAAAAAAATTATCCTTCTTAAAATCACTGTGAACTAATCCATATGAATCTATTGACTTTGGAAGATTTGTGATATATTCCAAAAGGTCAGTATATATTTCTTTAATTTTATAATCACTTTCAGGAATGTAGTCGAAAATGTTTAATGTTTCATGCCTATTCCATTCAGGACGGGTCTGCTTTAAATGGTTTGTTTTATATTTTTTTGTTAAGTGATGTAATTTGCCGACAGCAGCACCGTAATATTTTGAAAACTCCTCTTCAGAACAGGTATATTTTTTATCCCATGGAGAAAATCCTTTTGCTCTTTTAAATGCAGTAGCAATAAAACTTCCGCCATAGCCATCATTTATTTTCTCAGCAAAAACACCATTCACAGAAGAAACAGCTCCTGCCACACCTGCACCGCCTTCTGCTAAATAATTAATCCAGTCAATTTCAGCTTCAATCTGAAGGGGATTCGATCTCAAAGTGTGTCCAATTCTAAGAATATAGTCTTTACTATTTTTCTTATATTCATAAATAAAATTGTTAAAACCTCTATTTTCTACAGGAGTAATGCTGTCAATACCAAAGCGTTTTATTGCTTCTTCCAAAATATTGCCATTAAATCTAGCTTTAATTTCTTTCTCCATTATTATAATTTTTGCCCAATTTAAAAATTTATCTTTGCATATAAATGGCAGTCAAAATAATCTTCTCCAACTTTTATTTTTTTACGTGATGTACCCTCTTTTAGATATCCGCATTTTATTGCAATTTTTTCACTGGCAGTATTTTTTGTAATCATCATTATTTCAATTCTTTTGATGTCTAACTCTTCAAAAGCTATTTTTTCAAGCAACAATAATGCTTCAGTAGCAAATCCTCTATTCCAATATTTTTCTTTGATAAAATAACCGGCTTCTGCAATATAAGATCTGTTCTGATCAACTCTTAATCCTATAGCACCAACAACATTATCATTAAAAAGTATTGAATAATTATACTCCCTATTATCAGCTCTGTTTTTTTCGTTTTTCTCTAAAAACTTTCTTTCATCTTCAATACTCTCAGGACAGGCAGAAAAATATATAAAATTTGGATTATTTAAGATTTCATAAAAGCGCTCTGCATCAGATACATCCTGGCTTCTTAATTTGATATTATTCATTCTTCTCTCCCATTACAGTGAATTTATATCTGCCCAATATGATAAATAAGTTATGGTTTTTATTTCAATTTGCAAGTTTTCAAGCTGCTTTAGAAAAACATATAAACTATACTTGAAATTTCGATTTTAAGTTTATTATATTTCATAAACACCGTCCATTGATTGTGATATTATTTGATGATATAAACGAACTAATTTTGTATAAAGAATCAAACAGCTTATTTCATTAAGAAAGATCATTATAATCATGGATAATGAAACAGGAAAAAGCAGATTTAGAATATTTATTTTAACTGGTATAATACTGGTATTTATTTCTATTCTGGTAATACGACTGGCACTGATACAGATCGTCAATAATAATGAATATTCTAAATCAATTAGAACACAGAGCATAAGAAGAATACGAATACCTGCAATTAGAGGAAGAATTATCTCTTCTGACGGCAAAGTAATAGCTGATAGCATTCCATCCTATAATATTGTTTTTCATTTAGCTGAAATGAGAGTCTATGGCGCAAGGAGCAAGTCAATTAATTACATTTTCAAATGCGCACAGGAAATAGCAGATGAAATCCACAGAAAACTTAAGTTAGACAAAAAAGATATTATTACGCAGATGAATGTAAAACCTGCTATGCCGGTAACCATTTTTACTAATTTAAACAGGAAAGAACTTGCCATAGCATCAGAAATATCACCGCCAATACCAGGGATGGAAATTGTTACCATTCCTATAAGATATTATCCTGATGGGAAAGCCGCAAGTAATATTATCGGATACACTGGTAAGGAAGATCCCGGAAGCGCCCCTGATAGAAAAAAATTTTCATATTATATTCCTGACACTAAAGGTCGTGCAGGCCTGGAAAAAACATTAGATAAAAAGATCAACATTGATGTTGGATATAACGGTTTAAGAGGCTGGGCTGGAAGTAAACTGGTAAGAGTAAATGTAAAAGGATATGTACATGATGATTTAGGTGTCAGTATTGCTCCTAGAAATGGTAACAGCGTTATTCTTACACTTAACTGGAAAGCTCAGAAAGCAGCAGAAAAAACACTGGAAGGAAAAAATGCAGCTCTTGTCCTGCTGAATGCTAATTCAGGTGCAGTTATTGCTATGGCATCTTCTCCAACTTTTGATAGTAATTTATTTACAGACGGTATATCAGGCAAAGAGTGGAAAAAATTACTGTATAACCCGGAAAGACCACTGTTAAACAAACCCCTTATGGGGGCTTTTATGCCGGGATCTATTGTTAAACCCCTTGTTGCACTGGCGGCTTTAAAAGCTGGAATAAATCCTAATGAACCTGTTTACTGTGGAGGTGCGGCAAAAATTGGAAATTCAAAAATAAGATGCTGGGCATGGAGATATGGGGGTCATGGCAATGAAAATATGTATGATGCAATTAGAGATTCGTGTAATGTTTATTTTGTAAAAACCGGAATTAAACTTGGGCTGGATAGATTATCTGAAATTTTCAGAGCTGCAGGCATCGGAAGAAAAACAGGGATAGGTCTGCCGGAACGCTCTGGACTCATACCAACGAGAGAACTTAAGAAGAAAACATACAATACCCGATGGACAAGTTTTGATACAGGACTGATTTCCATTGGACAGGGCCTTATCTCTATTACCCCGATTCAGGCTGCATTATATTCGGCCGCTATTGCCAATGGAGGAACTGTATGGAAACCATATTTAATAAAGGCAATATTAAACTTCAATAATAAACCTCTGTACAAAAATAAGCCCATAGTCATGGACAAGATCCCTGTTTCTGAGAAAATGATTAAAACTGTTCAGCAAGGAATGTATGAAGTAGTCAATGCTCCAAACGGCGGAGGCAGAAGAGCAAAAACCGATGTAATAACTTTATATGGTAAAACAGGAACAGCCCAGATAGGCCCTCGCGCTCATAGAAAATATAATACATGGTTTATAGGTTTTGGACAATATAAAAATAAGCTGTATTCAATAGCAATTTCTGTAAATGGTGGAAGAGCCGGAGGTATGACAAATGCTCCAATGGCAAAGAAATTTTTTGAGTTATGGCTTTCATAAAAAAATCAGTTTCTTATTCAAAAGTACAAATGTAGACTTCTAATGCTTGAGATACTGTTTATCATATAGTAAATTCAGTATCGTAATATTTAGAAATTACTGTTGAAATTGTTTCATCAAAGCTTTATCTAATTCAATACAGTCAATAAACCCCTTAGTTTGACATACATTATCTAATAATGATGAAAGTTTTGGGTATTTATCAATATCAATACAAAAACCAATATACTCAGCATTTAAAAAATGAGCTGCAATACTGATGTCGGCAACTGTTATTTCATCTCCAAATATAAAATCACCTGATATGTTCTTTTCAAGATAATCCATTGCAGGTGGCAGTTCGTTTTCAATAATATCATTGACATGGTCAATATCAGTTTCGATATTTAAAAAGTTTGGTTTTACAAATTTTTCAAATAAAAAACCTTTTGCTAAAAGTTCGCACAATTTCGTATCGGAATATTCTTCAAGCCATAATGCTTTTGCTCTTTTTTTTATACTTCTTGGATATACGCCTATGTCAGGATATTTATTTTCTAAATAATCACATATTACAGATGAGTCAGGAATAACAATATCTTCATCTATGAAAGCGGGAATCTCTTTTAAAGGATGAATTTCTTCATAATTATCAGGAAATTCCATTGGGCTTACAGGATTTAATTCAAAGTCTATATTTTTCAATTTCAATACAGTATAAACTTTTTTAACGAACGGTGAAAGTGTCACCCCATAAAGAACTTTTGACATAATACTATCCTCTTTAAAGTAAATTAATTAAGGAAATTTATATACAACTGAATTTATATTTAAGCCGGCCCCAACGGAAGCAAAAAGTATAATATCATTTTTTGCAGGAGTATATTTATAATCACGGAGTTTTCCCTTGATTAATAAATCATAAAGAGTAGGAATTGTCGCAACAGAACTGTTACCTAACCATGGAAGTATCATAGGCATCAATCCCTGCGGTACTTCATTTATTTTATACATTTTCAACAGGCGCCTTAAGATAGCTTCATCCATTTTTACATTAGCCTGATGTATTAGAACTTTTTTAATGTCTGTTATTGACAGATCAGCTTTTTCAATGCTTTCTTTCAGCACTTTCGGGACTGTTCTTAAACCGTATTCATACAGTTTATGGCCGCGCATTTTAAGGAACAAAGAATTGTCTTTATAATCTTTATTAAAGGATTCCCCCATCCATAACAGGTTATATAATTCATAAGTATCTGACCTGGTAACAGAGCATATGATTCCAACAGGCTCTTCACTTTCACGTGCTTCAACGATTGTTGCACCAGCACCGTCTGCATAAATCATACTGTCTCTGTCATGAGGATCTGATATTCTGGAAATGGTTTCAGCACCTATCACTAAAACTCTTTTTGCTATACCGAGTTTTATATAGTTGTCAGCCTGAATCATTCCTTGAAGCCAACCAGGGCATCCAAAAATCATATCATAAGGTATAGTTCTATGACTCTTAATACCCAGTTTATGCTTTACACGTGAGGCAAGCGACGGTACAATATCAGTTTTGTTAGTTCCATATTTGACGTCACCGAAATTATGGGCAACTATTATATAATCCAGACTTTCTCTATCAATACCTGAAGATTCAAGTGCATCTTCTGCTGCATAGCTGGCTATATCAGATGTAACATTTTCTTTTTCTGCATATCTTCTAATTGTTATTTTTGTTATATCTTCAAATTTTTCAATAATATCACTATTGTCTTTTTCAATTCTGCTACCATCTGAATCATAAAACTCACTATTAAGAAAATCGGAAGAATATATCTTTTTTTTAGGTATGAAACTGCCCGAACCAACTATAACTGAATGCATGCTATTCATACTCGATCAAACCTTGTTTTTAATTAACATTAATTAATCTGATACTGTTTCCATAATATATAGATACTAGATTATTAAATTACAAATAAATGAGTCTTTTATCAAATTGATTGTGATATATAATTCTTATTTTTATTAAAATTTTCATATTTCGAAACTGCTCTTTAGATATTTTCCCTCTTACATATCTTTTTCAAATTATATTCAATGGGATTTCGTTCGATACTTTGCCTGATGGAGCATTCTCTGCACATATCATTATCAGCAAATAAAACACTAATATTAAAATAATGATGATGATTGATAGAAAAATACCACGTTAGGTAAAAGTTATGATACAATATGAGCCCTTTATTGGCTTGAGTTTGTTTTAATACACAATACAATTTCTATTCATTATGTAGGATTTCTGAATTTTTAACTGTTTAATTTGTATATGTGATTCTCGTATTCTTACATTCTCAGTAAATTATATAAAATAAATATTAATATTATAAA
>PVBE010562306.1_pt1 | contig 33607 bp, 28 predicted proteins | sample 1631181 | NCBI WGS metagenome assembly PVBE01 (sample SAMN08397723, study PRJNA350692) | Marine metagenome, whole genome shotgun sequencing project. | isolation source: water | place: Pacific Ocean | collected 2012-04
ACGGCCTCGCCGACGATATCGCCCTCGGGCCGGGATACGCCGGCCTTGAGCACCAGAAAACCGACCGGTGACTGGCCTTTGAGCTGATCCTCGACGCCGACCACGGCGCATTCGGCGACGTCGGGGTGGGCCGCCAGCACTTCTTCCATGCCGCCGGTCGAGAGGCGGTGGCCGGCGACGTTGATGATGTCGTCGGTGCGGCTCATGATGTAGAGGTATCCGTCCTCGTCCTGATAGCCGGCATCGGCGGTCTTGTAGAAGCCGGGGAACTCCTCCAGGTAGCTCTCGACGTAGCGGTCGTCGGCCTGCCAGAGCGTCGGCAGGGTGCCAGGCGGCAGCGGCAACTTGCAGCAGATGGCGCCGATTTCGCCGCGCGCCACGGGTTTGGCGTCGGCGTCAACCACCTGTACGTCCCAACCCGGCACGGCCTTGGTGGGCGAGCCCGGGCGCACCGGGAGTGCGTGCAGCCCCAGGCAGTTGGAGGCAATGGGCCAGCCCGTTTCGGTCTGCCACCAGTGGTCGATGACCGGGCGCTCGAGGTGGCTTTCGGCCCAGGCCAAGGTATCGGGATCGAGGCGTTCGCCGGCCAGAAAGAGGGTCTTGAAGTTGCTCATGTCGTACTGCTTCAAGAGCACCGCGTCGGGGTCCTCGCGCTTGATGGCGCGGAAGGCGGTGGGGGCGGTGAACATCACCGAGACCTTGTGATCGGCGATGACGCGCCAGAAGGCACCGGCATCGGGTGTGCCCACGGGTTTGCCCTCGTAGACCACGGTGGTGCAGCCGTGCAGCAGCGGCGCGTAGACGATGTAAGAGTGGCCGACCACCCAGCCCACGTCCGAGGCGGCCCAGTAGACGTCGCCGGGATCGACGTCGTAGATCGCCTTCATGGACCACTTCAGCGCCACCGCATGGCCGCCGTTGTCCCGCACCACACCCTTGGGCTCGCCGGTGGTGCCGGACGTGTAGAGGATATAGAGCGGATCGGTGGCAGCCAGCGGCACGCAGTCGTGGGGCGTAGCGCCTTGCATGGCCTCGGCCCAGTCTAGATCGCGGCCGCTTGTCAGCCCACCCGGCGCCTGGGGGCGCTCGAGGATGATGCAGTGGTCGGGCTTGTGGCTGGCCTGTTCGATGGCGCCGTTCAACAGCGGCAGGTATTCGATAACGCGCCCGCCTTCTATGCCGCACGTCGCCGAGACCATGGCCTTGGGCTTGGCATCGTCGATGCGTATTGCCAGCTCGTTGGCGGCGAAGCCGCCGAAGACCACGGAGTGGACCGCCCCCAGCCGGGCGCAGGCCAGCATGGCCACCAGGGTTTCGGGCACCATGGGCATGTAGATCACGACGCGGTCACCCTTGGCGACCCCCTGGCCGGCCAGCACCCCGGCAAAGCGCGCTACCTGATCCTGAAGCTCGGCGTAGGTCAAGGTTCGGACGGTGTCACCGGTGACGGGGCTGTCGTAGATCACCGCTGCCTGGTCGCCACGGCCGGCTTCGACGTGGCGGTCGACGGCGTTGTAGCAAGTGTTGAGCTCGCCGCCGGCAAACCAGCGATAGAAGGGCGGGTTGCTGTCGTCCAGCACCTTGTCCCAACGGCGGGTCCAGTGAATGTCCTCGGCCGCGGCACCCCAGAAAGCATCGGGATCGCCAAGCGATTGGGCATGGGCCTCATCGTAAGGATTGCTCATTTTCGTCCTCCAGGATTTTTGCCCTGCGGCTTTTGTCCCCTACCCCTCGGGGCCGCCGCTTGAAGGCAACTCACACGATTTCGGCCGCCGCGGCAAGATCGAATTCGCGGGGCCGGGGACGGCAGCTTGACAATGCCGACGCCATGCGCTCAATCGGAGCCGGCAAGAAAGCGTTCGGGGGCGCGGGTGGCGATAGGAAGCAGCAATCAGGAAAGGCCGCAAAGTGGTCGTTGATCCCTGGTTCTATGCCTTCGCAGTGCCTGCGATCCTTTTGATCGGCATCTCCAAGGGCGGCTTCGGCGCCGGCCTGGGCATCCTAACGGTGCCGGCGCTGGCGCTGGTCATTCCGCCGCTGCAGGCCGCCGGGATTTTGCTGCCCATTCTTTGCTTGATGGACCTCTTCGGGCTGTGGGCTTACCGCCGCCAGTGGGACCCTGCCAACATGCGCATCATGGTTCCGGCGGTGCTGCTGGGCATCGCCATCGGCACCGCCACGGCCGGCTTGCTGGACGAGCGCGACATCCGCCTCATTGTCGGCAGCATCGCTGTGCTGTTTGCCCTCGATTACTGGCTGCGCCGTGGCGAGAGCCGGGCGGCGGCCGGGCGCTCGGTGCTGAAGGGCGGCTTCTGGTCGGTGGTGGCCGGCTTTACCAGCTTCGTCAGCCACGCCGGTGGGCCGCCGATTTCGGTCTATCTGCTGCCCCAAAAGCTCGACAAGACGACGTACGTGGGCACCACGGTAGTACTCTTCGCCATAGTCAACTACGTCAAGCTGGTGCCCTATGCTTGGCTCGGGCAATTGGCGCCGGGCAACCTGCTGACCTCGCTGGTGCTGGCGCCGCTGGCGCCACTGGGCATGGGGTTGGGCATCTGGCTACACAACCGGGTCTCGCCACGCTTCTTCTACCAGGCCTGCTACGTGCTCATTTTCGTGGTCGGGGCCAAGCTGGCGTGGGACGGAGTAACCAGTTAGAACACAACAATATCGATAAGAATTGCCTGTCTGGGAGAAGGCATATGTCCAGCCCCTATGACCGCGATCTCGACCAGGTCGCCGCCAACTACCAGGTGCTCAGCCCGCTCACTTTCATCGAGCGTAGCGCCGCCGTCTATCCCCAGCGCACCGCCGTTGTTCACGGCGATTTGCGCCGGACCTGGGCGGAGACATATGTGCGCTGCCGCCAGCTCGCTTCGGTGCTGGCACGGCATGGCATCGGCGAGGGCGACACCGTGGCGGTGATGGGGGCCAACACGCCCGAGCTATATGAATGCCACTTCGGCGTGCCCATGACCGGCGGCGTGCTCAATGCCCTCAACATCCGCCTGGATGCCGAAGCCATTGCCTTCATCCTCGACCATGGCGAAGCCAAGGTGTTGATTACCGACAGCGAGTTTTCCGACACCATCAAGGCGGCGTTGGGGCAATGCCGGGTCGAGCCGCTGGTCATCGACATCGATGATGCCTTGCGCGAGCCCGGCATCGGTGGCGAGCTTCTGGGCGAGATGGATTACGAATCCTTCATCGCGACCGGCGATGCCGATTTCGCCTTGTCCTTTCCCGACGACGAATGGCGGGCGATTTCGCTCAACTACACATCCGGCACCACCGGCAACCCCAAGGGCGTCGTCTATCACCACCGCGGCGCTTACCTCAACGCCATGGGCAACGCCGTCTGCTGGAGCATGCCGCAGCACCCCACCTATCTCTGGACGCTGCCCATGTTCCACTGCAACGGCTGGTGCTTCCCCTGGACCCTGGCGGCGCTGGCCGGCACCAGCGTTTGCCTGCGCAAGGTCACGGCGGCCGGCATCTTCGCTGCCATAGATCGCGACCGTGTCGACCATTTCTGCGGCGCACCCGTTGTGCTCAACTTCATCATCAACGCCACGCCCGAGGAGCGCCGCACTTTCGACCACCAGGTCAAGGTCATGACGGCAGCCGCGCCACCGCCACCGGCGGTGCTGGAGCGCATGGCGGACGAGGGCTTCGACGTGACCCACGTCTACGGCCTGACCGAGACCTACGGCCCGGCCGTGGTCTGCGCCTGGCAGGACGAATGGGACGCGCTGGGGCCGAGCGAACAGGCCAGCCTGAAATCGCGCCAGGGCGTGCGCTATCACGTGCTGCACGGCCTAAGTGTACGCGACCCCAAAACCATGGCGGCCGTACCGCCCGACGGCGAAACCATGGGCGAGGTCATGTTCCAGGGCAACATCGTCATGAAGGGCTATTTCAAGAACCCGCAAGCCACGGAAGAAGCGTTGTCCGGCGACTGGTTCCACTCTGGCGACCTGGGGGTGCTGCAGTCCGACGGCTACATCCAACTGCGCGACCGTTCCAAGGACATCATCATTTCGGGCGGCGAGAACATCTCCTCGATCGAGGTGGAATCGGTGCTCTACCGTCACCCCGCCGTGCTCGAGGCCGCGGTGGTGGCCAAGGCCGATGAAAAATGGGGCGAGACGCCATGCGCCTTCATCGAACTGAAGGCCGACGCCGGCTCGGTCGAGGCCCAGGAGATCATCGATTATTGCCGTGAAAACCTGGCGCATTACAAATGCCCGCGCTACGTCGTCTTCGGGCCGCTGCCCAAGACCTCGACCGGCAAGGTGAAGAAGTTCGAGCTGCGCGACCAAACAACGGCAGTCTGAATCTGGAAGGTCCGCGCCCGCGCCCTATTTCCCTTGACCACGTCATGAACAAGATCGGGGGAGAGTCATGAATCTGACCGGCATCAACCATCTCGCCTTCATCACCGGCGACATGGAAAAGACCATCCGCTTTTATCGCGATTTGCTCGGCATGGAGCTGACGGCCGGCATCGGCCATCCCGGCTTCCGGCACTATTTCTTCACCTGCGGCAGCGCTCAGGTGGCGTTTTTCGAGTACCAGGGCGCCAGCCCCATGGAGCTCAAGAACCATGGCAGCCCGACCCGGACGCCATTGGGCTTCGATCACGTCTCCTTCACCATCCCAAGCCGCAAGGAACTCTTCCAACTCAAGGACCGCCTGACGGCGGCAGGCTTCGAGGTCAGCGGTGCCGTCGACCACGGCATCATCTGGTCGATCTATTTCTTCGATCCCAACAACATCCCCCTCGAGGTGAGTTGGGACTGCATGGAGATCACCAAAACCCCGGCCATGGACGAGGCCGTGCCCATGGAGATCGTTGCCGAAGGGGCGGATGCGCAACCCGGCCACTGGCCCGAGCCCACGGAGTGGACACCGGCCAACGAAATGTCCGCTTGGCCGGGCAACGCCTACACCATGCGCGAGACGCTGATCGCCGAGGGCAGGGGCAGGAACAAGCCGGAATACGAAGCGATCCCGGAGGGGGAGAGGTTCCGCGAGCGGCCGGAGGAAGCGGCGGAGTAGGAGGTTAACCCCCCAACTCGATCCCCACCTTTTTCAGCACTCGTTTTTGGTGCCGCCGCAGCTTGGCCTCGTCGAAATCTTCGATGAGGTCGTGGAACATCTCGTACCAATTGATCTCGGCCTTGAGGCGCAGGAAGACGCCTCCCAGCCCGATGGCGGCGCGGTCCATGAAGACGAACTCGCGCGGCGGCGCCACGCCGCCCTGCTCCTTTAGTTGGCGGTGCACTTTTTCCGCCACGTCGCGGCCGTAGATGCCGGAGGAATCGAATTCCTGGATGCGCCGCGAGCGGTTCTCCAGGAGCGGCGCATAGACGAATTCGGCCCAGAGATTGAGGGTATCGATTATGTCGCTCGATAGCCCCGTGAAGCCCCAGGTCTCGTAAGCGTGTACGGCGAGCTCGTTATCCTGGTCGCGGATCGCCCGATAGAGGTCGATGACGCCCTGCACGAAGCGCGCCTCGAAGATGCGGATGCAGCCGAAGTCCAAGAGGTTGAGGCTGAAGTCGGGCCGGGCCGTGTAGTTGCCGAGGTGGGGATCGGCATGAATCACGCCGCCCTGATAGAAGGGCAGGTACCAGGCGCGGAAGAGGTTGAGGGCGATCTGGTTGCGCGTTTCCTGGTCTGATTCCAGGAAATCCCAGAGCGGCCGGCCCTCGAGCCAAGTCATGGAGAGGAGCCTTTGGCTGGAGAGCTCGGGCACCACCTCGGGCACGTGCACGTGGGCCTCATTGCCCAGGAGCTCGGCATAGAGCTGCAGGTGGCGGGCCTCGCGGTCGTAGTCGAGTTCCTCGTGCAGTCGTTCGGCGATCTCGGCGTGCACGTTGGTGGTGTCGATGGCAGTATCGCCGCGGCCGTAGATGGCGAAGATGAATTTGAGCTGGCGCAGGTCGGCCTCGACCACTGAGCCCATGTCGGGGTACTGCAGCTTGCAGGCCAGCGCACGCCCGTCGGGAGCCGTGGCCCGGTGGACCTGGCCCAGCGAGGCGGCGGCGGCGGCCTTGTGTTCGAACTGGGCAAAACGCTGCTGCCAGTCGCGGCCCAGCTCACTGGCCATGCGGCGCTTGACGAAGGGCCAGCCCATGGCCGGCGCGTTGGCCTGCAGCTGGGCCAATTCGGCGACGTATTCCCGGGGCAGCGCTTCGGGGATGGTCGACAAGAGCTGGGCCACCTTCATCAACGGCCCCTTGAGGCCGCCGAGCGCCCGGCGTAGGTCGGCGGCATGGCCGGCCCGGTCGATGGGAATGCCCAGCACGCGCTCGCCGGCCAGCCGCGCCGCGACACCGCCGATGGCTGTGCCGACCCGGGCATAGCGCCGCACCCGGCCGCTCAGGCGGTTGTGGTCGGCAGCCACTAAGCCGCCTCCAGCTCGTCGATGAAGCTTTCGATGACGGCCAGGCCGCGCGACCAGAAAGCGGGGTCGCTGGCGTCCAGGCCAAAGGGCGCCAGCAGCTCCTTGTGGCGCAGCGTGCCGCCGGCTCGCAGCATGGTGAAGTACTTTTCCTCGAAGCCTGCCTTGCTGTCCTGATAGGCGGCATAAAGCGAATTCACCAGGCAGTCGCCGAAGGCATAGGCGTAGACGTAGAAAGGCGAATGCAGGAAATGGGGCACGTAGCTCCAATAGTGGCGGTAATCGTCTTCGAAACGCAACGCCGGGCCCAGGCTCTCGCGCTGCACGCCAAGCCAGATCTCGCCGAGTTCCTCGGCCGTCAGTTCGCCCTCGGGGCGGCGTTGGTGGACCTGGCGTTCGAATTCGTAAAAGGCGATCTGGCGCACCACCGTGTTGAGCATGTCCTCGACCTTGCCGGCGATCATCACGCGGCGCCGGCCGGCATCGCTTTCACCGTCGAGGAGCGCCCGGAAGGCGAGTTGTTCGCCGAAGACGCTGGCGGTCTCGGCTAACGTCAGCGGTGTGTCCGCCATCAGTGCCCCTTGGCCGGCGGCCAGCACTTGGTGCACGCCGTGACCGAGCTCGTGGGCCAGCGTCATGACGTCGCGCACCCGGCCCTGGTAGTTGAGGTGGAGATAGGGGTGCGCGCTGGGCACCGTGGGATGGGCGAAGGCGCCGGGAGCCTTGCCCGGGCGCAGCGCCGCATCGATCCAGGCGTTGTCGAAGAAGCGCCGGCCGATATCAGCCAATTCGGGCGAGAAGGCGCCATAGGCGGCGAGCACGCGATCGCAGGCTTCGTCCCAGGCGATGGTGCGGTCGTCGTCCTCGGGCAGCGGCGCGTTGCGGTCCCAGTAGTCGAGCTTCTCCTGTCCCAGCCAGGCCGCCTTGTGGGTGTAATAGCGGTGCGAGAGCCGGGGATAGGCCTGGCGCACGGCGCTAACCAGGGCGTCCACCACCTCGGGTTCGACCTGGTTGGCCAAGTGACGAGGCTGGGCCGGCAGCTCGTAGCCGCGCCAGCGGTCCTCGATCTCCTTGTCCTTGGCCAAGGTGTTGGTGATCAGCGTGAGCAGCGCGCTTTCGCTTTCCAGCACCCGGCCGATCTCCCTGGCGGCGGCCCGCCGGCGGTCGCCATCGGGATCGCTGAGGCCGTGCAGCGCCTGCTCCAGCGCTACGCTCTCACCGTCGATCTCGAAGCTCAGCCCGGCCATGGTCTGATCAAAGAGCCGCACCCAGGCAGCCCGACCGGCGACCTCTTTTTCGTGCAGTAGCGTTTCCAGCTCGTCGGCCAACTGGTAGGGGCGGAAGACGCGCAAGTCGCGCAGCCAGGGCCCATAGTGGGCCAATGCCCCCGAGGCTTCGAGCTTGGCGGCGAGGTCGTCTTCTTCCAGTCGGTTGAGCTCGAGACTGAAAAAGATCAGCTCCGTAGCGATGGCGTTGACGCGTTCCTGGGTATTTTGAAAGAAGCGGCCGATCTCGGGGTCGGTGACGTTGCCGGCGTGCAGCAGTCCGGCAAAACTCATGATCCGGCCCAGAGTTTCAGAAAGCCCTTCGTAAGCTGCAATCGCCGCGCCCAGGTCGTCGGCGAAAACCTCTGCGATGCGGCCGCGATAGCGCTCGGCGAATTCGCTGGCCGCTACAGCGGCGGCCTCCAGGTCGGATTTCAGGTCCTCGCTGTCGGTGCCGGAATAGAGATCGCCAAGATCCCACTCAGGTAGATGACCAAGGTCGTTTGCGTCTGCTTCCGCTGTGCTCATGCGCGCCCCTCAGACCAACAGGAAATGCCCATGCGCCGCGGCGATGGGCTTGGTTCTGTCGTCCTGCCAGGCCTCGACACGGACGTTGGCGACGCGGCGGCCCAGCTTGGTGATCAGGCCCTGGGCGAAGGTGTCGCGGGGGCGGCCCGAGCGCAGGTACTCGACCGTGATGTTGATGGTTTTGGGCAAGCCGGCGGTATCGGTCTCCCAGATCAGCGCCATCAGTGCGGCGTTCTCCAAGAGCGCGCTGATGGTACCGCCGTGCAGCGCCGGCAGCATGGGATTGCCGACCAAGTGCTTCTGGAAGGGCATGGCGCAAACCAGTCCGTCGCCGCTCAATTCGATCTCGAAACCCATGAACCCGGCATAGGGAATGACGCCGGAAAGCTGCTCGGCATTGCCGCTGGCCTTGGCCGCCCGCATGGCCTCCATAAATGTCATGAGCCTTTCCCCGTAGCGGCCTGCCGAGCCCAGTTGTCGGCAGATGATCCACTCACCCCCAGCATGAAGGTGGAGACGCTGGTGGCCACCGGATCGGCCTTTTCGTCGTGGTAGGCGAGCGCCCGTACAAAGGCGATCGAACGCGTCAGTTTGTAGCAATGCGCCTGGGTCAGCAGGTCGCGCTCCGGCGTTGCCGGCTTGAGGTAGTCGATGCGCAAATCCAGAGTGGCTATGGGGATGATTTCGGCCACTGTCACGAACACCGATAGGCCCGAGGCGGCATCGATGACAGAGCTGATGACGCCGCCGTGCAGCACGCCGCTGTCGGGATTGCCGACCAGGCGCTTGTCGTAGGGAAGCTTCATGAGGACGCGGCCCGACGAGACCTCGACCATCTCGAGCCCCAGCGCCACGTTGTGGGCGACGGCGCTGGTCAGGCGGCGTCCCACCTCGATGTCGATGTCGAACTTTTTCTGCGGCACGATTACTCCTTCGGGCTCCCCGCCACTAAAGCCCGTGATAGTCGCGATACCAGGCGACGAAGTTGGGCACGCCCTCGTCGATCGGCGTCTTCGGCGCGTAACCGAGATCCCGTTGAATGGCGCTGATGTCGGCGTAGGTCTCCTTGACGTCGCCTGGCTGCATGGGCTCTAGTTGGCGCTCGGCCTGGCGCCCGATGGTTTCTTCCAAGATTTCGATCAGGCGCAACAGCGGCTCGCTGCGGTTGTTGCCGATGTTGTATAGCCGCCAGGGCGGCTGCTCGGTGTCTGGCGGCGGATTATCGAGCGCCCGAATGGTGCCGTCGACAATGTCATCGACATAGGTGAAATCACGCATCATGTCGCCATGGTTGAAGATTTGGATCGGCCGGCCCTCGTAAATCGCCTTGGTGAAGATGAAGAGAGCCATGTCGGGTCGGCCCCAGGGGCCGTAGACCGTGAAATACCGCAAACCCGTCATAGGCAAGCGATAAAGATGGCTATAGCTATGGCCCATCAGTTCGTCGGCACGCTTGGTCGCGGCATAAAGCGAGGACGGCGTGTCGACGCGGTCCTCGACGGCGAACGGCAGCTTGGTGTTGCCGCCGTAGACCGAACTCGAGCTGGCATAGACCAGATGCTCGAAGCCTTCGGTCTGGCGGCAAAGCTCGAGGATAACCATCTGGCCAACCAGATTGGTCTGCACGTAGGCCATGGGGTTTTCAAGCGAATAGCGCACCCCTGCCTGGGCTGCCAGATGCACGACACGGCGGAAGGGGCCATGCTGGCGGGCCGCCGCGAAGACCGCGTCTTGATCGGCCAGATTGGCCCGCACCATGGTGAAATTGGCCTGATCGGTCAGCCTGGCGGCCCGCGCCTCTTTCAGTGCCGGATCGTAATAGTCGTTGAAGTCGTCGAGCCCGACGACCCGGTTGCCGCGCGCCAAAAGTGCTTGAGAAAGTGCCGATCCGATGAAGCCGGCAGCGCCGGTGACGAGAATGCTCATGAGCCTTGATATCTTCGTGAGGGGCGATTTGCCGTGCTGAAGGCGGTGAAGCTGCGGGCGGCGCAACCATAGTGCGGCGGCGGTGCGAAATCACGCTCTTTTCCTCATCTCATGAACGGATTCAACGAGTGCCGATTTGAGACTTTTTTGACGTCAACCACTGAATGTCCTATATTGGGACAAAGCCGGATCGTCAATCTCAGCTCGCCGTCCGGCGTACCGGGGGAGCAGAGCGGCATGGTGCAGACCATTTTGATCGTCGAAGACGACCCGGCCCAAAGCCGCTACCTCGTGGAGATCGTCGGCCGCCAGGGCTACCGCACAATCGCCGTTGACGGCGGCCAGGCGGCCATCGACCTCTTGCTGAGGGCGCGCGGCGAGGCCGTCGATCTGGTGCTGCTGGACCTGGTCATGCCCGAAGTCGACGGCCTCGAGGTGCTGCGGCGACTCCACCCGGAACGGCCCGACTTGCCTATCGTGGTGCTGACCGTAAAAGGCGGTATCGACACAGTGGTCGAGGTGATGCGCGCGGGTGCCGCCGATTTCGTGGTCAAGCCGGCGGCTCCCGAGCGTCTGCGGGTAACCATCGAGAACGCCATTAAGGTGACGGCGCTGTCGGATCAAGTGTCGCGCCTGACACGTCGCGGCGAAGGCAACACGAACTTCGCCGACGTGGTGGCCGAGAGTCCGACAATGGACCGCACCATCGACCTCGCCCGCCGCGCCGCCGCTTCGGCCATCCCTATCCTCATCGAGGGCGAGAGCGGCGTCGGCAAGGAGCTCATGGCCCGGGCCATCCAGGGCTCCAGCGACCGGGCCGGCCGGCCCTTCGTCGCGGTCAACTGCGGCGCCATCCCGGAAAATCTGGTCGAAAGCATTCTCTTCGGCCACGAAAAAGGGGCCTTCACCGGTGCCGACAGCCGGCATGCCGGCAAGTTCCTCGAAGCCGACGGCGGCACGCTTTTTCTCGACGAGATCGGCGAACTCAGAGGCGATCTGCAGGTTAAGCTGTTGCGGGCGCTGCAGGAAGGCGAGGTCGACCCGGTCGGCGCCAGCAAGCCGGTCAAGATCGATGTCCGGCTGATTTCCGCCACCAATCAGGATCTGGCGTCACTGGTGGCCGAAAAGCGCTTCCGCGAGGATCTTTTCTATCGCCTCAACGTTTTTCCCATCCATGTGCCGCCGCTACGCCATCGCCCCGAAGACGTGGCGCCGCTGGCCGAACGCTTCATCGCCAGCTATGCCGCCCAGGAAGGCAAGAATCTCCACGGCATCGACGCCTCCGCCCTGGAGATGCTGCAGGCCCAGTCCTGGCCGGGCAACGTGCGCCAGTTGGAGAACAGCATTTTCCGCGCTGTCGTGCTCAGCGAAGGCGAGATCCTGACACCGGCCGACTTCCCCCACTTGAAGCCCGGGGGGGGCACGGCGGGCGAGGCCGGCGCCGGCGCCACAGGGCCGGGCGCGGCAGGAGGTTCAGAAGTGGCGGGCTTGGCCGCCCTCGCACCGGGCGGCGAACTCAGGCCGCTGCGTGATGTCGAAAACGACATGATCATCTTTGCCATCGAACACTGCCGCGGCCGCATGACCGAGGTCGCCCGCCGTCTCGGCATCGGCCGCTCGACGCTTTACCGTAAAGTACGCGAACTCGGCATCGAGGTCGGCGAGGAGCATTAGCTGCGAGTTGCCAGAGGTGTTCCGCTGCGCTAACTCTTAAGCTCGTCTGTCATTCCAACATTTGCAGGGGGCCGGGATGTCTCTCGCCGCCGTTTCCCTCGACGACAAGTACACCCTCGAATCCGGACGCGTCTTTCTCAACGGCGTCCAGGCCCTGGTACGGCTGCCCATCATGCAGCGCTGGCGCGATCAGGCCCAGGGCCTGGAGACGGCCGGTTTCGTCTCGGGCTACCGCGGCTCACCGCTGGGCGGCTACGACCAGGCGCTGTGGCAGGCGCGCTCCTTCCTGGAAGAAAATCACGTGCGTTTTCAGCCCGGCCTTAACGAGGACATGGCGGCGACCTCGGTCTGGGGCAGCCAGCAGGTCGGCCTCTTTCCCGGCGCCAAATACGACGGCGTCTTCGGCATCTGGTATGGCAAGGGCCCCGGCGTCGATCGCTCGGGCGACGTCATCAAGCACGGCAACATCCACGGCACCTCGCCCCATGGCGGCGTGCTGGTGATGGCCGGTGACGATCATGGCGCCGGCTCGTCGACCCATGCCCACCAGTCCGACCACGCCTTCACTGCCGCCATGATTCCGGTGCTCAATCCGGCCTCGGTTCAGGAATATCTCGACTTCGGCCTTCTGGGCTTTGCCATGTCGCGCTTTTCCGGCCTCTGGGTCGGCTTCAAGATGGTGGCCGAGGCGCTCGAGAGCTCGGCCTCGGTCTATGTCGACCCCGGCCGCGTCGACATTCGGCTGCCCGATTTCGAGATCCCTGAAGGCGGCCTCGGTATCCGCTGGCCCGAGGACCGGCTGGAGATCGAAAAGCGGGTACAGAACCTGAGCTTGCCGGCGGCGCTGGCCTTCGCCCGCGCCAATGGCTTCGACCAAACCGTCATCGATGGCCCGCGCCGGCGCCTAGGTATCGTCGCCACCGGCAAGTCCTATCTCGACGTGCGTCAGGCGCTCGGCGATCTCGGCATCGACGAAGGGGTGGCGGCGGAGATCGGCCTCAGTGTTTATAAGGTGGGCCTGAGCTGGCCGCTCGACGGCGAGGGTGCCCGGGCTTTTGCCCAGGGCCTGGAGGAGATTCTGGTGGTCGAGGAGAAACGGCCCAACATCGAGATCCAGCTCAAAGACAAGCTCTACGACTTGCCCGAAGCGGTCCGGCCGCGGGTGGTTGGCAAGCATGATGAAGAGGGTCGGCCGCTGATCACGTCCATCGGTGAGTTGTCGCCGGGCGCCGTGGCCAAGGCCATCGCCGGCCGCCTCGGGCGCTTTCATTCCAGCCAGCCCATCAGCGAACGCCTGACCTTTCTCGAGCACAAGGAGCAATCCCTGAAGGAGGTGCCGGCCGACGTCATCCGCATGCCGTATTTCTGTTCCGGCTGCCCTCACAACACCTCGACCCGGGTGCCCGATGGCAGCTTCGCCATGGCCGGTATCGGCTGCCATACCATGGCGGTGTGGATGAACCGCAGCACCATGACGTTCACCCACATGGGCGGCGAGGGCGCCAACTGGATCGGCATCCAGCCCTTCACCGATTCCCAGCACGTCTTTCAGAACATGGGCGACGGCACCTACTACCACTCCGGCCTGATGGCCATCCGGGCCTCGGTAGCGGCAGAAAGCCGCATCACCTACAAGATCCTCTTCAACGATGCCGTGGCCATGACCGGCGGCCAGCCCGTCGAGGGCCAGATCACGGTGCCCCAAATTGCCGCCCAGGTTCACGCCGAGGGCATCAAGCAGCTGGTCGTGGTCAGCGACGAGCCCGACAAGTACCCGGCCGGCACCAAGTTCCCGCCGCACACCCAAATCCACCATCGCCAGGCCCTGGACGAAGTGCAGCGCCAGTTGCGCGACGTCGAGGGCGTCACCGTGCTGATCTACGACCAGACCTGCGCCGCCGAAAAACGGCGCCGGCGCAAGCGTGGCCTCTTCCCCGACCCGCCCAAGCGGGCCCTCATCAACGAGGCCGTGTGCGAGGGCTGCGGCGACTGCAACGCCGCTTCCAACTGTCTGTCGGTGGAGCCTCTGGAGACCGAGTTCGGACGCAAACGCAGCATTAACCAGTCAAGCTGCAACAAGGATTTCTCCTGCGTTTTGGGCTTTTGCCCGAGCTTCGTCACGGTCCACGGCGGGGCCTTACGAAAAGCCGCCTCGGGAGGGGACTCGTCGGAGGTCGATTCGGCGACATTTGACGAGCTACCGGAGCCCGACCTGCCGGCGCTCGACGATCCTTATGGTGTCATGGTGGCCGGGGTCGGTGGCACCGGCGTCGTCACCATCGGCGCATTGCTGGGCATGGCGGCGCACCTCGAGGGCAAGGGAATCACGGTGCTGGACCAGACCGGCCTTAGCCAAAAAGGCGGTGGCGTGCTCAGCCACGTGCGCATCGCCGCCAAACCCGACGAAATCCACGCCGTGCGCCTGACCGACGGCGGCGCCGACGCCGTGATCGGCTGCGACATGCTGCACGCCGCCAGTTTTCAGTCCCTGGCCAAGATGCAGGGCGGCGTCACCCGCGCCGTGATCAATAGCCAGGTCAGCCCCAGTGCCGCGCACGCGCTCAACCCCGACTTCGACCTTCATACCGAGGCGCTCGAGGGCATGATCATCAAGGCCACCGGCGACAATCTGGTCGATTTCGTCGACGCCAGCGGGCTGGCCACGGCGCTGATGGGCGACGCCATCGCCACCAACCTCTTCATGCTGGGCTATGCCTACCAGCGCGGCATGGTGCCGCTGGGCGGCGAGGCCATCCAGCGCGCCATCGAGCTCAACGGCGTGGCGGTCGAAGACAATCTCAAAACCTTCCGCTGGGGCCGCACGGCGGCCTTTGACTTGAAGCGCGTCGAGGCAGCCGCCCGGCCCACCCAGGCGGCCAGGCCCGAACTGCCGGCCAAGGATCTCGATAGCTTGGTGGCGCGCCGCGTGACCGAGTTGACGAAATACCAGGATGCCGCCTATGCCGGGCGCTACAGCGCCTTCGTTGCCGAAATCCTGAGCGCCGAGCAGGGGCGCGCCAAAGGTCTGAGCGGTCTGGCCGAGGCGGTGGCGCGAAACTATTTCAAGCTGCTCGCCTACAAGGACGAATACGAGGTCGCCCGGCTACATTCAGATCCCGAGTTCCGGGCCCGCATCGAGCGCCAGTTCGAGGGCGACTTCAGCTTGCGCTTCCACATGGCACCGCCGTTGCTGGCGCGGCGCGATCCCAAGACCGGAAGGCTGCTAAAGCGCGAGTACGGCTCCTGGATGATGGGCGCATTAGGTTTTCTGGCAGGTCTCAAGGGACTGCGCGGCGGCCCCTTTGACATCTTCGGCCGCACTGCCGAACGGCGACGCGAACGTGCCCTGATCGTCGAGTACGAAGTGTTATTGCGCGAACTGACAGCCGGCCTGGACGCCGAAAACCACGCGCTCGCGTGCGAGATCGCGGCGCTGCCCGAGATGATCCGTGGCTTCGGCCACGTCAAAGAGGCAAACATCAGCGATGCCAAGGCCCGCGAGGCGGAATTGATGGCCCGTTTCCGCGATCCTGGTGCGCAGCAGACGGCGGCGGAGTAGGCTCAGCCGACTCCCAGCGCAGACTTGTAGAGATCCAGCAGCGCCTCTTGTTCCTGCAGCGTGGGCCCGTCCAATTTGCGCAGGCGGATGACCTGGCGCATGACCTTGGCGTCGAAGCCGGTGCCCTTGGCTTCGGCGTAGACTTCGCGGATGTCGGCGGCCAGCGCCGCCTTTTCCTCTTCCAGGCGCTCGATGCGGGTGATGAAGGAGCGTAGCTGGTCGGCGGCGAAGGCTTCGGTCATGGGGTTCTCCGGTGGGCAAAGGGACGGCGGACCTTAACGATCCGCCGCCGGCAAATCCAGCCCCATGGCGGTCTCCTCGATCAGCATGTCGACGACCTGCTCCAACGCCTGGCGCTCGTCGGCGCCTTGCTCCTGGGCCTCTTGGAAAAGCGCCAACTGGCGCTGGGCGCTGGTGCCGCGGGCGACGATGTCGCGGGCATGGTCGATCTCGGCCACACAGTCCAGGCGCTCGGCGTCTTCGCGCACCAATTCGATCAATTCCTCCATCAATTCGCCAAAGGGCACGCTTTCGCCCTTGCCGAAATCGACCATGCTGTTGCCGGTGCCGTGACGCTGGGCCAGCCAGCGGTTTTCGTCGATCAAGGTGCGCGGGTAGATGCGCCAACGCTGGTTGTTGAGCTTCAAGCGCTTCAGCATGCTGATGATGCAGACATAGAAGGCGGCGATGGTCACGGTGTCGTCGATGCGGGTGCAAACATCGGTCATGCGCATTTCCAGCGTCGGAAACTTGGCACTGGGGCGGACGTCCCACCAGATCTTGCTGGCCTCGTCGATGACTCCGGCCCGCACCATCTGGTTCACCAGGCGTTCGTATTCGCCGTAGCTTTCGAAACGGTCAGGCAGGCCGGTGCGCGGCAGACCGTCGAAGACGCTGAGACGATAGCTCATCAGCCCGGTATTGACGCCGCGCCAAAACGGCGAAGAGGTGCTCAGCGCCAGCAGGTGCGGCAGGAAATAGCGGACCTGGTTCATCATGTCGATGCGCAGGTCTTCGTCCTCGATGCCGATATGTACGTGCATGCCGCAGATCAGCAGGCGCCGGGCCAGGCCCTGCATGCTGTTGGCCAGGATGTGGTAGCGCTCCTTGTCGGTATGTAGTTGCTCGTTCCACTGGGCGAAGGGGTGGGTGCCGGCGGCGATCAGCGCCAGGCCATGCTTGCGCGCCATCTGCAACACCGTCGAGCGCATCATGACCAGGTCCTGGCGGGCCTCGGCGACGCTATGGCAGACGCGCGTGCCAATCTCGATCTGGGCTCGCAGGAACTCAGGCATGACCTGCTCCCCCAAAGCCTGCTGGCAGTCCGCCATCAACTCCTTCGGGGGATCGATGGCGAGGTCCCGGGTGGTTGGATCGACCAGCAGGTATTCCTCTTCGATACCCATGGTCAGGCTGGGCTGGACTGTCGGCATGGCTCCCTCCTTCAGTGGCCTGGCATCTCCCAGGGCTGGCTCTCTCGCACCGCTGAGCGGATGGCTGCAGCCATGCGGCCAGCCCAAGCCTCGGCGCCGTGGTGAGTGTCGATCAGGTCCTGGCGCAGCTCGATGACGACGTGGGGAATATCCAGCGCCGCACCGTGCACGTGGATGCCGTAGCCGGCGGGGTCGAAGCCCGAATAGGGTCGGTTGTCGCCCACCTGGACGCCGGGAAAGGCTTCGAAGGCGGTGATCAAGGGCCGCGCCAGGCGTTCGTCATTCTTGTAAAGCACGCCGACGTGCCATGGCCGTTCGAAGCCGTCGAGGATGGGCGTGAAACTGTGGATGGCGAACAGAGCCGGCGGGGGGTTTTGGCGCATGGTGTTGAGCTGGCTGGTAACGGCATCGTGGTAGGGCACGAACCAGTCGCGCTCGCGCTTTGCCCGCTCGGCGGCGGGTATGTCCCGGTTGCCGGGCACCACCACGTGGTCGCTTACCTCGACGATCGATTGTTCGTGGCCGGGATGGCGGTTGATGTCGATGAACAACCGCGACATGGCTGATAGCACCGCCGGTGCATCCAGGGCGGTGGCCAGGCGGCGCGTGACATCGGCGGCGCCGATGTCGTAGGCGATGTGGCGGGCCAGGACCGTAGGCTCGAGGCCCAGCGTACCGTAGCCCGCCGGCAGGGCGTTGCTGGCATGATCGCAGGTCAACAAATAGCCCGCCCCGCCGTCGGCGTTGATCACCTCGAAAGGTGGCGGATCGGCGGCCTGCCGATCGGGCTCGGTGATGTCGCTGGCCATGTCCACGGTCGTACCTTTGGCAGAAAATGCAGCCGGCTCGGCCGGGCGGCTCCGGCGCGGGACCATACGCCGCTCGCAGCCTTGGTGCAACGCCCGGGCCGCGCTATAACCGGGCCATGAGCGAGGCCCACCGGGCGCTTCTGCGTCAGCTTTTCGACGTTGCCGTGGCAGCCGTCGTACCCGCCGTTTGCCTGCCCGACCACCTGCCGGCAGCAGCCGGGCGCACGGTGGTGGTGGGTGCCGGCAAGGCGGCGGCAGCGATGGCCGCGGTGACGGCCGAACAACTTCCTGAAGCCGAGGGCCTAGTGGTCACGCGCTACGGTCACGGCGTCGACAGCACCGGCTCGATCGAGGTGGTCGAGGCCGCCCACCCGGTGCCCGATGCGGCCGGTCGCCAGGCCGCCGCCCGCATGCTCGATATGGTCCGGGGCTTGAAATTCGACGACCAGGTGATTTGCCTGCTCTCGGGCGGCGGCTCGGCCCTGCTGGTGGCGCCGGTGGCGGCGCTGACGCTCGAGGACAAGCAGGCCGTTACCGGGGCGTTGCTGCGCTCGGGCGCCTCGATCGGCGAGATCAATTGCGTGCGCAAACATCTCTCTGCCATCAAGGGCGGCCGCCTGGCCGCTGCCGCCCATCCCGCGGCCGTCTTGACGCTGGCCATCTCCGACGTTGCCGGCGACGATCCTGCGGTCATCGCCTCGGGGCCGACGGTGGCCGACCCCACGACCTTTGCCGAGGCCCGGGCGGTGCTGCGGAAGTATGCCATCGAGCCGCCGGCCACCATCGCCGCGCATCTCGCGGCGGCAGCGGAGGAAACACCCAAGGCCGGCGATCCCCGTCTGGCCCGGGCCGAAACGGTGATCGTCGCCAGGGCCGGATCGGCGCTGGCTGCAGCAGCCCACCTGGCCGAGGAAGCCGGCTACCAGGCCCGTCTGCTGGGCGATGAGATCGAGGGCGACAGCGCCACCGTGGCCCGCCAGCACGCCCGCCTGGCGCTCGAGGCTCGCGAGGCCGGCCAGCGCTTGGCCATTCTCTCGGGCGGTGAGACCACGGTGACGATCCGAGGTTCGGGCCGCGGCGGCCCCAACGCCGAATACGCGCTGGCGCTGGCGCTGGCACTCGACGGCGCGGCGGGCATCACCGCCTTGGCCGCCGACAGCGACGGCATCGACGGCAGCGAAGACAACGCCGGCGCCATCTGCTTGCCCGACACCCTGGTCCGCGCCCGGGCCGCCGGCCTCGATCCCCAGGGTCACTTGGCCGACAACGATTCCTATGGCTTTTTCGCGGCCCTTGGCGATCTGGTGATGAGTGGCCCGACGCGCACCAACGTCAATGACTTCCGCGCCATTCTGGTGGCCCCGGAGGGGCACGGGCGTTGACCCGCATTTCTCACCGGGGCGCGACCCTTCGGGTGGCGCTGTCGCACCGACAGGGTGCGTCACGCTGCTTGCCCGATGTCCCACATCGCGCTGCGCAGCCAAGAATCCCCGGGCCTACCCTGTCGGCGCGACAGCGTCGCTCAGGCCATGACCCGGTGAGAAATGCGGGTTAAGATTTCAACATGCGACGCCAGCGTAGCTCCAAGATCATCGCCACTCTCGGTCCGGCCAGCGCCGGCGCCGAGGTTATCGAGGCGTTGTTTCTGGCCGGTGCCGACGTCTTTCGCCTCAATTTCAGTCACGGCGAGCGCGAGACCCACCAGGCCACCCACGCCGCCATCCGCGAGCTCGAACGCCGCAGCGGCCGGCCTATTGCCATCCTGGCCGATTTGCAGGGTCCCAAGCTGCGTCTCGGCAGTTTCGCCAAGGGCCGGGCCGAGCTGGCGCCGGGCCAGCGTTTCCGTCTCGACCTGACGCAAGAGCCGGGCAACGCCAAGCGGGCGCCGCTGCCGCACCCCGAGATCTTTGCCGCCCTTGAAGTGGGCACCGAAGTGCTGATCGACGACGGCCGCATCCGGCTGCGCGTCGATAAGGTCGAGGCTGATCAGGCCCAAACCGAGGTCCTGGCAGGGGGTGAGATTTCCGACCGCAAGGGGGTCAACCTGCCGGGTGCCGTGCTGCCCATCACGGCGCTAACCGACAAGGACCGCGGCGACCTCCAGTTCGCTCTCGATCTCGACGTCGACTGGGTGGCATTGTCGTTCGTGCAACGGCCCGAGGACGTGGCCGAGGTGCGCAAGATCATCGCCGGGCGCGCCGGCCTGATGGCCAAGATCGAGAAGCCCTCGGCGATTGAACACCTGGAAGATATTATCGACATCGCCGACGGATTGATGGTGGCGCGTGGCGACCTCGGTGTCGAATTGCCGGTTGAGGAGGTGCCAGGGTTGCAAAAGCGCATCATCCGGGCTGCCCGGGCCGCCGGCAAGCCGGTGGTGGTGGCGACACAAATGCTGGAATCCATGGTCCACGCCGCCATGCCGACGCGGGCCGAGGTCTCCGATGTCGGCACCGCCGTCTACGATGGCGCCGATGCCATGATGCTGTCGGCGGAAACCGCTTCGGGTGCCTACCCGGTCGAAGCCGTAACCATGATGAACCGGGTCATCGAACAGGTCGAAAGCGACGACCTGTACCGCAATCTGATGGACGCCGAGCACTTGCCGCCTGAGGCCACCGCGGCCGACGCCATCAGCGCCGCCGCCCGCCAAGTCGCCGAGACACTGAAGGCCGGTGCCATCGTGACCTACACCGGTACCGGCTCGACAGCGCTACGGGCAGCCCGCGAACGTCCCGTCGTACCAATCCTGGTGCTGACGCCGAAGCTCGATACGGCGCGGCGCTTGGCCGTGGTCTGGGGCGTGCATTGCGTACAGACCGAAGACACCACCGATTTCACGGATATGGTCGAACGAGCCGGCCGCATCGCGCTACGGGACGCTTTCGCCACCGGCGGCGACCGCCTGGTAATCACCGCCGGCGTACCCTTCGGCACCCCCGGTGCGACAAACGTGCTGCGCATCGCCTGGGTCGAGGAACACCACGAGCCGGTTTGATCTGACACCGCCGTCAGACGATTAACCTTTAGCCGCCGTCGATCTTAACGATCCTTAATAAAAGGGACAGGGACCTATTTGAGGGCACGGTTGTACTGTTGAGGATTAGCGGATCCGGGGCGCCGGGAGCAACGCTCCTGGCACCCCGGCAAGCGCGACCGCGCGTCGCGCCTTACGGCGCGGAAGCCTGCGTGGCGCCTGAACGCAGGCGGTCCCCGCAGGGGACCGCCGTCACTAATGCACGCTCGGCGATTTCAAATAGTCGGTGCGATCGGCCGATCTGATCACCATCTCGTGCACTTCGCCGTCACGGGCGATGGTCAGTGGAATGGCGCTGCCGGCCGGGCCGACCGCCCAGATCTTGCGAAAGAGATCGGCCAGCGATTGCACCGACAGGCCGGAAACTTCGAGCACGATGTCGCCGACGCGGATACCGGCCTGTGCCGCCGGTCCGGTTTCGGCCAGTCCGGCGACCACGAAGTTGTCCTCATATTCGGTGGTGTACATGCCCAACCAGGGCTGCGGCGGCTCGTTGACGCGACCGAATTTTAGCATGTCGTCGAGGATCGGCTTCAAAAGATCTATGGGCACGATCATGTTGCCGTCGTTGCGCACTTCCTCGCCCTGGGCTTGCTGTACGAACAGCGAGCCGATGCCCTGCAACCGCCCGTCGTTCCCGATCAGCGCGGCGCCGCCCCAGTTGGGATGCGGTGGCGAGGTGAAGATGGCTTCGTCGAGCACGTATTCCCAGTAGCCGGCAAACTCACGCTTTGAGACCACGTGGGCCTTGAGGGCGTGGCGCCGGCCGCCCTCGCCGGCGATGATGACGGAATCGCCGATCTCCGACTGCTCAGCCGAACCGATTTCCAGGGCCGGTACGCCAAGGCGACCCAGAGCCTGCACGAGGCCCAGACCGGTGCCCATGTCGTAGCCCACCACGTGGGCTGGTGCAGCCACACCGTCGGCGGTCGTCAGCCACAGGCGGTCGGCCTCGGTGATGAGGTAGCCGATGGTCAGGATCAGTCCGCTTTCATCGATGACGACGCCGTTGCCACCGCGTTCGGTGCCCAGAATCGAGGCTGTAAAAGCGTCTTCCGGGATATGGGCGCTGACCGCCACCACAGAACTCAGGGCGCGATCAAGATCAAATCCGACATCCTCGGGCGTGGGCTGAGCCGCCGCGGGAAATTCCCAGTCGCTTTGTTCGCCCATGATCAACTTCCCCCGCGGCAAGTAAGCCCGCCAACAGCAATACTAGCATGATTTTGTGGCCGCTGTGGCCTCACGAGGCGGTTTCCATCTCAAGCACGATACGGCCGACGGCCTGGCGGGACTCCAGGCAGTGCAACGCCTCGGCCGCCCGTTGCAGGGGGAAGCGGTGGGAAATATGGGGCCGCAGCCGGCCCTCTTCGCACCAGGCCAGCAGACGGCGCATGCCGTCCGCGGCGCGCCGGGGATGGCGCCGTGCCGATTCACCGGCCCGAATGCCGATCAGGCTGTAACCCTTGACCAACGGCAGGTTTATCTTGAGCGTCGGAATGGTGCCGCTGGCGAAGCCCACCACCACCAGCCGCCCGTCCCAGGCCATGGTTCGTGACACCGCTGCAAAGAGTTCACCGCCGACCGGATCGACGACGACATCGGCACCGTTTCCGTCTGTCAGTTCGAGCAGGCGCTGACGCAGGTCCTGGTGGCTATGGTTGATGGTCTCGTCGGCGCCCCGGGCCGCCGCTGTAGCCAGCCCCTCGTCGCGGGACGCCACGGCGACGACCCGGGCCCCGGCCAGCTTGCCCATTTCAACGGCCGCCAGCCCGACGCCGCCGGCGGCACCCAACACCACCAAGGTTTCTCCGGGCGCCAGATCGGCCTTTTCGACCAGGGCGTGGTAGGCAGTGCGGGCGGCGACCAAGAAGCTCGCCCCTTCGGCCGCCGCGAAGCCCCGCGGCAGGGCATGAACGGTAGTCGCCGCAACCACCAACTCGGTGGCGAAACCTGAGAACTTGGTGCCGGCCATGACCTCCTGACCGATTTCCAAGTTGGTCACGTCCGCCCCCACTTCGAGGATCCGGCCGGACACCTCGAGGCCAGGCGCAAAAGGCAGCTCGGGTTTGTGCTGATAAAGCCCACGGGTGACCAGCAGGTCGGGAAAATTGACCCCCGCCGCGCGCACCTCCAAGCGCACCTCGCCGGGCTCCAGCGCCCGCCGCGGCAGGTCCGCCGGCACGAGACAATCGGGGCCATCGAGGCGGGGACATATCATCGCCCGATAGGTCGCTGCTTGGTTCATGAACTGCCCTTAGATCTTGTTTTTTTCGATTTCGACGAGCAGCGCCTTGAGGCTGGCCCGGGCCTGGGACAGGTGGGGATTGGTGGCCAGCGCCCGGCGAAAGGCGTTGATCGCTTTCCGCGGCTGCTCCAGCGCCCGATATATCATGCCGAGCCCGGAGAGTGCCCCGAAATGGCGCGGCTCTAGTTCCAAGGTCTGATGTACGTCCTCGATCGAACGCGGGTAATTGCCCATCATGTAGTGCAGCGTGGCCCGTCGATTCCAACCCTCGGCGAATTTTGGCGCCAACTCGACCACCACGGTTAGGTCCCCCAACGCGGCCTGGTGCTTTCCCGCTGCCATGGCCCGGCCGCTGCGCTCCATCAAGAGATCGACGGTGGGACTGTCGGAGTGCGTCCAGATGGTCCAAATGAGGCGGCTGACCATGGCCGCCTCGTGGCCCTCAGGGGCCTCTTTGAGGCGGGCAAATAGCTCGTCCAGCCGGGGATCGGCTTGATCGGCGGCGGTCGGCCAGGAAAACGTCAAGGCCAGAGCCAGTATGGGAGCCAGTATGGTGATATTCATCAACCGGAAAGATAGGACGCGTCAGCGGCGGGACAATGCGCCTGAGCCAATGCATGGGGCCGCGGCCCGCCGCTGGCCCAGTCTAAAAGTTCCACCGTGTGCACCACCGGCAGCGCTGAATGCTGCGAGATCTGCACCAGGCAGCCCAGATTTCCGACGGCCACGACCGCGCCACCGGTGGTTTCCAGATTGGCTGCCTTGCGCCGGCCCAGGCGCCCCGACAGCTCTGGCTGCAGCATGTTGTAGGTGCCGGCCGAGCCGCAGCAAAGGTGGCCTTCGGGCACCTCGCGAAGCTCGAAACCGGCGGTCCGCAGCAATTGCCGCGGTGGGGCGCTGAGTTTTTGGCCGTGTTGCAACGAGCAGGCATCGTGGTAGGCCACCAGCAGATCCCGCGCCGGCGACGCCGCCGCCTTTTCCAGGCCCAGTTCGAGCAGCAGCTCGCTGATGTCGACGGCGATACCTGCAATGCGTTCGGCCCGCAGGCGCCAGGCTTCGTCGTCGCGGAACATGTGGCCGTAGTCCTTCACCGTGCTGCCGCAGCCCGAGGCATTGACCACCACGGCATCCAGCCCGGCGCCATCCAGCTCGGCCGTCCAGGCGGCGATGGCCCGGCGTGCCCGAACCCGGGCCTGATCCTCACGGCCCATGTGGAATTCCAGCGCTCCGCAACAGCCGCTTGGGCTGACCACCACCTCACAGCCATGGCGGCAGAGGATACGCACCGTGGCCTCGTTGATGGCGATGCCCAGGACCTGCTGGGCGCAGCCGGTAAGCAGGGCGACGCGCTTTCGTCGTTTACCCTGAGCGGCGAATACCTGCGGCGTGGCCGCCGGTGATGGTGCTTCCAGGCGGGCCGGCGCCAAAGCCGCCAGGGCTCCTAACCGCCCAGGCAAAAACGCCGCCAAGGGTCGCACCAGCCGAGCCGCGAGCAAGGCCAGGCGGAAGAGGCGGGGGCGCGGCACCAGGTGGGCGATCAGAGCTCGCAGCAAGCGCTCGGGAAGCGGCCGGCGAAAGCTTTTCTCGATGTGGCTGCGGGCCTGGTCGATCAGCCGCAGGTAATCGACGCCCGAAGGGCAGGTGGTCATGCAGGAAAGACAGGAAAGACAGCGGTCGACGTGCTTGACGGTGGCGGCTGGGGCTGGTGCCTCGGCTTCCAGCATCTCCTTGATCTGGTAGATGCGGCCGCGCGGCGAATCGAGCTCGTCGCCCAATATGACGTAGCTCGGGCAGGTCGCCGTGCAAAAGCCGCAGTGTACGCACTTGCGCAGGATATCGTTGGCCGCGGCGATGTCCGGGTTCTGTAGGTTGGCGCTCGAAAAGCGGGTTTCCATGACGACGCTCAGACCCCTTCGTAAAGCCGGCCGGGGTTGAGGATGCCGCGGGGGTCGAAAGCCTCTTTGAGGCGCTCGGTCAGGGCCGCCAGCGCCGGCGGTTGGGGCATGAAGACACCGAGACGGGCGCGCAGCTCGGCCGGCGCCCGCATCAGCGTGGCGCTGCCGTCCTCGGCCAGAGCCGCCCGCACCGCTTCGGCAGCGGGATCGCCGGCCGGCAGCTCGAGCCAAACCAGGCCGCCGCCCCAGTCGTAGAGTACCTCGGCGGCGTTCTGGCCGGTGGCGCCGAGGATGCGATCCACCACCCGGGCGCCGTCGCCAGGCGCCGTCGACAGCCGCCAGAGCACGCTGTCGCCACCGGGCAGCAGCGCTACCTCGCCGATCTCGCGCCACAGCGTGGCCGAATTCGTGCTGTGCAGCTCCTCCACCGGGCCATAGGCGGAAAATTCGTCGCGCAAGGCCCGGCAGCGGTGCTCCACCGAAGGCCCTGGCCCTTCGAGGCGTAGCGCCGTTACCGCGGCACCGGCCCCGGCCACGTAGGAAACTGCCGAGCGCGCCGCCGCTGTGGCCGGCAGGTGGGCCAGACCGGAGACGTCGTGGCTCGATCCCGCCGCCTGGGTCAGTGCCTCGACGGCGGCGCCGTCGGCCAGGCCGGCGATCAGCACGGTGCGGGTGCGTTCGGGGGCCGGCAGCACCTTGAGTGTCACCTCGGTCATGGCGGCCAAGGTTCCGAAGGAGCCGGCCAGCAACTTCGACATGTCGTAGCCGGTGACGTTCTTGACCACCCGGCCGCCCGACTTGAAGGCTTCGCCGCGGCCGCTGACGCACTTGACGCCGAGGAAATGATCTCGCGCGGCACCCCGGGCGATGCGCCGCGGTCCCGAAAGGTTGCAGGCCAATACGCCGCCGATGGTGGCCGCAGCCGATTCCGAAGCGCCCAGCAAAGCGGCATAGGAGGGCGGCTCGAAAGCCAGCTGCTGGTTCTCGGCCGCCAAAAGCTCCTCGATCTCCGCCAACGGCGTTCCGGCGCCTGCGCTCAGCACCAGCTCTTCGGGTTCATAAAGCGTAACCCCCGTGAGCGCCGCCAGATCGAGGCGAGCAAGCTCCGGCAGCGGACGGCCGTAACCTGCTTTGCTGCCCAGGCCGCGGATCTCCAGCGCCTTGGTCTCGGCTGCCGCCCAGGCCAGCAATTCCAATACCTGACCGGGGTCCGAGGGTTGGAAATTCTCGCCCATTCCGGCCTTAGAAACGTGGCAGGTCGGGAAAAGGCACCTGGCCCCGGTGCACGTGCATGTGGCCAAGTTCGGCGCAGCCATGCACGGTGGGGAAGACCTTGCCCGGATTGAGGATGCCGTCGGGATCGAAGGCGCACTTGACGCGCTGCTGCTGTTTGAGGTCATCGTCCGTAAACATGGCGCCCATGAGATCGCGCTTTTCGACGCCGACGCCGTGCTCGCCGGTCAGCACGCCACCGACTTCGACGCAAAGCTTGAGGATCTCGGCGCCGAAATCCTCGGCCCGCTCGAGCTCGCCGGGCTGATTGGCGTCATAAAGGATCAGCGGGTGCAAATTGCCGTCGCCGGCATGGAAGACGTTGGCGACGCGCAGTTCGAAGCGCTGAGACAACTCGCCGATGCGGCGCAGCACCTCGGGCAGGCGGTGGCGCGGAATGGTGCCGTCCATGCAATAGTAATCGGGGCTGAGACGGCCGATGGCGGGAAAGGCTGCCTTGCGCCCGGCCCAGAAGCGCAAGCGCTCCTCCTCCGAGCTCGAGGCCCGCACCGTCACGGCGCCCGTGGCACGGGCGATTTCGGCCACCCGGGCCGCCAAGTGCTCAACCTCGGCGGCCGGCCCATCCAACTCGACGATAAGCAGCGCCTCGACGTCGAGGGGATAGCCGGCATGGCAGAAGGCTTCGGCCGCCTCGGTGGCGGAGCGGTCCATCATCTCCATGCCGCCGGGAATGATGCCGGCGCCGATGACCTTGCCGACACAGTCACCGCCGGCCTCGATGGTGGGAAAGCCGATGAGCAGGGCCTGGGCTGTTTCGGGTTTTTTCAGGATACGCACGGTGACCTCGGTGATGACGCCGAGCAGCCCTTCCGAGCCCGTCATCAGGCCCAAGAGATCATATCCGTCGGCGTCCAGGTGGCGGCCGCCCAGGCGCACTGTCTCCCCCGTCAGCAGTACCACCTCGAGACCCAGGATGTTGTTGGTCGTGACGCCGTATTTCAGGCAATGCACGCCACCGGCGTTCTCGGCTACGTTGCCGCCGATGGTGCAGGCGATCTGGCTCGAAGGATCGGGCGCGTAATAAAAACCGGCGTGCTCGACGGCCTGGGTGATGCCCAGGTTGGTGACTCCCGGCTGGGCTACCACGCAGCGGTTGGCGTAATCGATCTCAAGGATGCGGTTGAACTTGGAAAGTCCGAGCACGATGCCGTCGGCCAGCGGCAGCGCCCCTCCTGAAAGCGAGGTCCCGGCGCCACGGGGCACCACCTTGGCCTGGAAGGCGCGGCAGATCCCCAGCACTTCGGCAATCTGGGCGCTGGTTTCGGGCAGCACCACCGCCAGCGGTTTCTGGCGATAGGCGGTAAGGCCGTCGCACTCGTAGACACTGAGTTCCTCGTCGCGCTCGATGACGCCCTCGCCCGGCACTATGGTTCTGAGCGCCACCACCAGCTCGTCGCGCCGGGCCAGGACCTCGGCATTGGGCTCAGGCATGCGCATGACGAATTCCCCTCGTTAGGCCGGGCGGGCAACCACGGCCGTGTTCAGCTTAGAGATTTAGCACTTGGGGCGGGGCCGACCAAGCGCCCAAACGAAAACCGCGCCCGGATGGGCGCGGCCATGAAGTATCCCTTGGGGGGCTGCTAGCCTTGGCGCGCCTTGAAGCGGCGGTTGACTTTGTTGATCACGTAGACGCGACCCTTGCGCCGCACGATGCGGCAATTGAGGTGGCGCTTTTTGATCGACTTGAGGGAATTGACGACCTTCATGGCACTCGTCCGTTTTGTTCGCCCAGGCTTGGTCCCGAGCGGGCCGAACCATAGTGGCGACATTCGTCGCTGTCAACGTCCCGCTAGGTTTCCTTGCGGGCGTAAATCCGGTAGACCTTGACGTCGCCCGAACTTAGTGCGGCGATGCGGTGGAGCCAGAATTCTGCCTCGCGCACCGCCCATTCCTCAAGTTCGGCATTGCCCTTGAAGGTCTTGAGCGCGTTGGTGAACTCGAGAAAGCCGTGCAGCACGTAGCCGCGCTGCTTTTCGGTGATATCCTCGGCCACCCTCACTTCGTAGTTCATGCTCTCGAACTTATTGCGAAAGCGGCCGATGTCCCAAAGGTGGGGCCGGCGTGGCTCAAAACGTGACCAAAGCTTGATGGCTTGGCTTTCGGCCTCGTCCTCCGCTCCACTTTCGCCCATACCGTCGGCAGCCATGTAGTCCGTCATCATCAATTGCCCGCCGGGCTTCATGATGGTTTCCATGGTTTCCAACAGAGCGTCCTTGTCGTCCACAGTGAACATCGCTTCCTTGGAAAACACCGCGTGTATGGAGTTGTCTCGCAGTCCGACGTCGGCAAAGGCATTGAGATCGCAGACCTCGATCGGCGCCTTCTTGCCCAGTGCCCCCATCTTCGAGAGCTTCATGGCGGCTGCCGCCAGTTCCGCGTCCTCGTCGTAACCGTTGACCCAGGCACCGGTCTCGCGGGCGATGCTGCGGGTCGAGCCGCCGAGGCCGGCGCCGATATCGACGACTGACATCTTTTCGTTGAGCGCCAGCGGTGTGATCATGCCCATGACTACGTCATGGCCGCCGGGGCTGCGAAGTCATCTTCGTCGTCGTCTTCGTAGTCGTCATCGTCGAAATCGATAATGCCGCGCAATTCGGACACCGCGTCGGGCGCCGCATCGTGCCACATGTTGAACCACCATTCGCCAATGCGGCCCGGCAGTCCGGGCCGGGCCGGCTCGTCAGGTTGTTGCTGGCTTTTTCTTTTCGCTTTGCTGGCCATGATCGTTCTTCGGGAGCCTATGCCAAAAGGCCCCCCCACAACGGGAGCGGTAGCGGTACCTATACCGCCTGAGAATAGGCGAAACGATGATATTGCGCCAGTGGGCATGGTTTGGCAAAAAGCCTTAACTATCGGTTACTAAAGCGAATTTTTCTTGGATAGGGATTACCCGTGAGCCATGGCGAGAGTTCTAATCACAACATTCGGTAATCGCCGGTCAGGTGCGCTGCCTTCAGGAACTGCCGTTGGATGTCGGGGAAAGCGGCTGAGATTCGTGCGATTCGGGTGACCATTGACGAGAACGTGATAGCGGTCACTTACAGAAGAGGTGGATCATGGTCTGAAGAGCTGCGAACATTCCCCGGGGCCGTGAGAGCGGTCGATGATCCAACCGAAGCAGGAGATAGAACATGAGTGACGACAGCAGTGCAGGTATCTCGCAGGGTGGCAAGTCCGGTGGCGATGCCGCCCGCAGGCGCCGGAGCCGGCTCAAGCTCGTACAGTCGCGCTCACACCAGCCAGAGCGGCGGTTGGGGCGCCGAGGCTGATACGCATTCCGGATCCTACTCCGGCGCCGGCGCCGGTGCCGGGGCTGCCGGTGGCGATGTGACCGACCAGACTTCGATCGGCTCGATCAACGTCAGCTCGTAGCTGCCCAACTAAGCTATCGAGACGGAAACCCCGCCCTGGTGGCGGGGTTTCTTTTTTTGTCCGATTCCCTAAGTAATCGTCTGGGTGCCGATGTCGGTGTCGATCAGCAACTGGGCGTTGTCTGAGGTGTAGATATTGTAGGTATTGCTGTTTGCCGTAGTAGTGCTACCTGGCGTCCATGAATCGCTGGCCACCACCGTGTCGTCGGCACCGCCATCGACGAGCAAGCGAGTCTTGCTGCTGCTTATCGTGTCCGAGATATCGAGCACGTCGGCAAGCTTGAGCGTCAGCGTATTGGCGCCGGAACCGGTGATGTCGATCTTCTCGATACTGGTGATCTTGAGGTTCGAAGCGCTGGTGAGGTCGAGGCTGTGGCCGGCGCCATTGAGGGTCAGCGTATCGCTGCCCGTTCCCTCATCGACACACTGAAAGGTCAGATCCGCGATGGCACGTTCATCCAAGTCGAACGTTCCAATGGGAAGGCGCAAACCCCGCCACCGGGCTGTCAAAGGTATAGAGCTTGCTGTCCAGGAGGTTGCCGAGATAGGCCGTGCGCCGATCCGGTCCACCGAAGGCGATGGACGAAATGCTCTGCATGACGTCGCTCTGGATCTTGTCGATGTGTTCCGGCCCCAGTTCCCCCGCCAGGTAGGATTTTTCCACGGTGGCTAACTGTTCGGGGTCGTTTTCCTCGATGACGGTGTGTTGTTCCCGCTCGGGCGTCACGCGGATAACGCGGTTAGAGATAATCGAGGTCATCCAGAAGGCACCGTCTTCATCGAATGCCAAACCGTCGGGATAGGTGCCGGCGCCGTATTCGACAAAGGTCTGGCGCCGCCCCAGGCTGTTCTGGTCGCCAATGGCGAACCGCGAAGTGCGCCGGGCCATGGTTTCGTTCACGTAGAGCCACTCACCTGAGGGATCGACGATGGCTTCGTTGGTGTAACCGACTCCGTCCGCCACGATTCGCGGACCCTTTTGGTCGATGAGCACGATGAACCCGTCGGCGATATCGGCACGGTAGGCCAGACTGCGGGGCCTATGGCGGGTGGAAACGGTTATCCAGATTCTTTCCTCGTGATCGACGCCTACGAAATTCGTCGGCGGCAGCGCCATGCCATCGAGTTCCAGCAGCAGCGGTCGCATCCCGCCATCTTGCGACAACCTCCAAACACCGCCGCCTTCGCCAGCCAAATCCGCCAGCAAGAAGTCGCCCGACTTCGTCAGGGCAAAGCCGTTGGTCATCACCGGTGGCCGCCCGTCGTCACGCCGGCCCAGCACATCCCGCCGCGCACCTTGGGCGTCGATAACGCTGACGCCGCCTTCGCCGTGCGAAGTGATCACGCTGCCATCGCTCAGGCAAAGCACGCATTCGGGCCGACGCAAACCTTCGCCGTAGAATTCCAGGTCGCGAGCGTCGAGTTCGAAAGTGCCGTCAGCCATGAAGTGCCTGCTACTTGCCCATTCAGGTTTGCCGTCGCCGGAGGCGATCACGGTACCGCAGCTTTCCCATTGTGTCCGCGACAGGCTCTAGGATCGCCCCTGCCCCGGCATGCGTCGCACCATACTGCGAAACTCGCGGGTGGCTTCCCACTCGCTGAAATCGACGATGAGGCAGTCCTTCGGGCAATGGATCTCGCAGTTGCGGCAGATCAGGCAAATGTTCAAATCGAAGACCAACACCACGGTCTCGGCTTCGTCGAAGTCGAGGCAGGGCGCGGGGCAGGCATCGATGCAGTGGCCGCAGAGGTTGCACCGGCTATGGTCGATCTGGATCTCGAGCATGGCTACTTCACCTCGATCCCGAACTTGCTCTGATTGAGCAGCTCCGTGGTGCGCAAGCGGATCGGGCGCTCGGTGTAGTGCAGGTCCTTGCCCTCCTGACGGACGATTAGATTGACCAGCCAGCGGTCGTCATCACGCTGCGGGAAGTCAGTGCGGAAGTGCGCGCCACGGCTCTCCGTGCGGCGCAGCGCGGCGCCGGCAATGACGCGCCCGACGCGCGCCAGGTTCAGCACCTCGAGGCGCGTCTTGAACTGGCGCAGGCTGCGGACCTTGGTCGCCTTTATCTGCTCCGTCACCTCATCCAGCACGGCAATGGCCGCGGTGATGGCCTCGCCGTTACGCAGGATGCCCACTTGCTCCCACATCGTGCGCTTGACCTGATCGCGCAGGCTGGCGAGGGCTTCGAGATCCGCCGGAGCGTCCCTGAGCGTGGCGGCAACAGCCGCCCGGGCCTCCTCCAGGGCGTCTTGCGATACCCGAGGCGTACCATCCACCGCCAGGGCGGCAGAGCGTCCCACCCGGGCGCCGAAAACGATCGGGTCGAGCAAGCCGTCGCCACCCAGCCGCGCCGCGCCGTGCACGCCGCCCGTGGCCTCGCCGGCTGCGAATAGCCCGGGCACATCGGTGCGGCAGTCGCCGTCGATGGCGATGCCGCCGAGGGTGCAGATCGCTCCCGGCATCACGTGGACCGGTTTCTTTTCCACGTCGAAGCCGCGCAGCAGCACCTTGCGCGTGTACTGCGAGGCGAAATCGGCCTGCCATTTGTCCGCCGGCACCTGGCGCAGGTCGAACAGCACCGCGCCGTTATCGCCCCGCCCGGCCGCCACCTCGCTGACCATGGAGCGCGCCACCCGCTCGCGGATGTCGGTCAGCGCCATGCCGAACTGCTCTTCGAAAGGAACCTGGCCCTCTTTGGCCACGGGCAGATATTTGGGCAGGAAATCCTCGTCCAGAGCATTGCGCAGCACGCCGTGGAACTCGGCTTCGGACTCGTGGCGGTCCATCATCGGCAAGTCAGGTTCCGCCTGCACGTAGGGTTCGAACTGGACGATCTCCATGTCCCGCAAGCTGGCGCCGGCGTCGAGCGCCAGGGTATAGCCGTCGCCCGTGGTATTCACGGAGGTGTCGTTGCGCGAAAACGTTTCGCCCGCGCCGCCCGTGGCGATCACCACCGCGCCCGTCTCGAACACCACCATCTTGTCGCGGTAGATGTCGACGCCGGCTGCCCCCACGACCCGCCCGCCATCCACCAGGATCCTGGTGATCACCATGCCGGGGCGCAGCTTGCATTTCATCTTGCGCGCCGTCTTGATAAGCGGCCCTACGAGGCCGCTGCCGTGCGGGTAATGCACCTTCAGGTACATGGCGTCGAAGGTCTCGACACCCAGGCCCTTGAGCTCCAGCACGCGTGCCGGTCCTTCGAAGGTCATGATCTCGACCAGCGCTTCGTCGTTCAGGTACTCGCCGTGAATCATGGCCTCGCGGAAGTGCTCGCGCGGGTCGTCGTACTGGCTGGTATAGGCGGTGGAGAGAATGCCCGGCAAAGCCGCCTTGATACCGCCACCCGAAAACCGGGTGCTGTTGTTCATGCCGATGACGACTTTGTCGACAACGGTGACCTTGACGCCGTAGCGGCGGGCTTCGATGGCGGCGCGCAACCCCGCGCCGCCGCTGCCGATGATCAGGACGTCGGTTTTCTCGCGCTTGATGTCAAGCATGGCGCGGCTCTTCGCCGGTCATTCCAGAGTTCAGCCTAGCTGCCGGCCAGAGGCCAGTCCAGCGGCCGGATGGCGAACGGCGTTTGGCCAAAATCAAGCAAAAACCGCGAGCCTACTCAACAGCGGCTGAGGTCAGTTCTTGAATTGTCCGCCACCCTCCAGCAATTCCTCATTGAGACTTTCGGCAGCAGAAATACCCTCCGCAAGTGTTACAAGGTCGCTGACATCGGTTCCAGTATCTTCAAGTGCGGTAATTCGTGCTTTCTCCCATTCGTCTGGGTCACTGTCATAGGCCATTTCATGCTGTCTTATTGTTGCTTCCATTTCCTCTGTTTGTTCAGCGCCAAAAACAGCCATCCAAGCACCGCGCATGGCTTTCGATGAATCCGCACCTGAACTAAATGGCCCCTGCGCCGCCCAAACTGGGAATAATTGTTTTGCCATGTTCGATGCTGACGCTAACGTGCGCGCGCGAACGAAATTCTTTGCAGCAGCACCAATCACGATCACGCCAACTGGCCTGCCCCCCGAAAACTGGTCCAGCCCGGATGTTAGGATTGGGTTGGCTTGAAGGAGGGCAAAATGGCGAAGAAGAATCACACGGTTGAGCAGATTATCGGCAAGCTCCGCGAGGCGGAGGTCCGGCTAAGCCAGGG
>PVBE012260902.1_pt1 | contig 33602 bp, 33 predicted proteins | sample 1631181 | NCBI WGS metagenome assembly PVBE01 (sample SAMN08397723, study PRJNA350692) | Marine metagenome, whole genome shotgun sequencing project. | isolation source: water | place: Pacific Ocean | collected 2012-04
CATTACAACACCATCAGACCGCATAGTTCGCTCGGATGCCGGCCCCCGGCGCCGTCAACAATCGCGCCACACCGTGGTAGTCTGCCCTTCGCTACGGATCGGCTACGGGCCGATCGCCGCTCGCAAGATGCCAAGCATCGTCTAAACTAACGTCTGGTACTAATCGTGGGGGCAGGTCAGTTACCCGGCCGGCAGTGCCGCGGTCAGCCCGCCGTCGATGGTGAGCGCGGTGCCGGTCACCCATTCGGCCTCGTCGGACGCGAGATAGAGAAACCCGTTGGCGATGTCGCCCGGAAGGCCCAGGCGCCCGAGCGGATGCATATTGGTGGCGTATTGGCGCGCCGCGGCCGGGTCGTCCTGATCGTTGAAGTAACCCTCGATCATCGGCGTGTCGATGAACCCGGGGCAGACGCAGTTGACGCGGATCCCGTCGCGCGCACCGTCCGCCGCCATGCAGCGTGTCAACATGATGACGGCGGCCTTCGAGGCGCAGTAGGCGGCGTCGTTGGCGATTCCGATGTGCCCCGCGATCGAGGCGGTATTGAGAATGATGCCCGACCGCTTTTCCTTGAAGTGCGGCCAAACCGCCTTCGACAGCGCGTAGATGCTCTTCACGTTGATGTCGAGTTCGGTATCCCATTGGCTCGGCGTCAGGTCCTCGACGCTGCCGACGATGGTGATTCCGGCGTTGTTGACCAGAATATCGAGCCCGCCATCGGCCACCGCCTTTTCGACCGCGGCGTTGACGGCGTCGATATCGGTCACGTCGAGGGTGAGGGCACGGGCCTCCCCGCCCGCCTCTTCGATTTCGGCGGCGGCGGCGGCGGCACCTTCGCCGTTCTTGTCGGCGCACAGCACCCGCGCCTCTTTTTGCGCGAACCGTCGCGCGGTTTCCTTGCCGATGCCCGATGCCGCGCCGGTCACCAGCGCCGTCTTCCCTTGAAAGCTCACGGCCAACCTCCTTCGCCTGTCATACATTTGCCGGCAGCAGGATAGGGACCGGCCCCGGCCGCCGCAATCGGCGGGGCCAAAGGCGCCCGCGGGCGCCATGGCTGGACACGAGGCGCGTCCCGCCACACACTCGCCCTCCCAACGAATCAATCGACCGGGGCTTTCCCATGACACTCCGCCACGGCCGCGAATTTCTAGCCATCCCCGGTCCGACCACGGTGCCCGACGAAGTGCTTCAGGCGATGCACCGCCCCGCCGTCGAGATCTACGCCGGCGCCCTGGCCGACATCACCGCAAGCCTGCACGACGATATGCGAACCGTGTTCCGCACGAAGGGGCGCATTTACATTTACGCTGCCAACGGTCACGGCGCCTGGGAGGCGGCCGTCACCAACGTGCTCTCGCGGGGCGATACGATCCTGGTCCTGAAAAGCGGGCGGTTCGCGGCGGGCTGGGGGCAAATGGCGGCGAAACTTGGGGTTGCGGTTGAGACGGTCGAGGGCGACGGGCGCCGCGCGGTCGATCCGGCCGAGGTGGAAGACGCGTTGCGCGCCGATACCGCGGGCCGGATCAAGGCGGTTCTGGTGGTGCAGGTCGATACCGCGTCGGGCGTCGTCAACGACATTCCGGCAATGCGCGCCGCCATCGACGCCGCCGGTCATGGGGCGCTGCTGATGGTCGATACCATCGCCTCGCTGGCAACCATGCCTTTCGAAATGGATGACTGGGGTGTCGATGTTGCGGTGTCGGCGTCGCAGAAGGGGCTGATGATGTCGCCCGGCCTCAGTTTCGTCGCAGCGGGCAAAAAGGCGCTGGCCGCGCACGACAAGGCGGGCCTGATTGCGTCCTACTGGGATTGGTCCGCCCGCGAGGGCGAACTGCATTACCAGAAATACTGCGGCACGCCGCCGGTGCATATGCTGTTCGGCTTGCAGAAGGCGCTGGAGTTGCTGTTCGACGAAGGATTCGATTCGGTATTTCGCCGCCACCGCGTGATTGCCGATGCGGTGCGGGCGGCCGTGTCGGTGTGGGCAGCGCGCGGGCCACTCGAATTCAACATCCTTGCGCCCGGACACCGCGCCGATTCGGTGACCACCATCCTGACCGGCGATCTCGATCCGGCGGCGCTGCTGGCGTGCTGCGACACGGAACTCGGCGTCGTGCTCGGCATCGGCATCGGCGAATACACGGGCCGCGCTTTTCGCATCGCCCACATGGGTCACCTTAATGCGCCGATGATTCTCGGCACCCTGGGCACCGTCGAAGCCGCGCTGGCGGCGCTCGCGATTTCGCACGGACCGGGCGGCGTGCAGGTGGCGGTCGCGGCGATCGCAGCGGCGCTGCCGGCCTGACCGGCCCGGCATCGGCCACCGGCCCCGCACCGTCAAACGGATGCGCCGCCAAAACGGAGGGAACTTTAGAATGCGACCCGACATCAAATCCTACCCGCGTGACATGGTCGGCTATGGCACCCGCCCGCTCGATCCGAAGTGGCCCGGCGGGGCGCGGGTCGCGCTGCAAATCGCGCTCAACTACGAGGCTGGCAGCGAACGAAGCCCGCTCCATGGCGACGACACCTCGGAAGGCATCCTGACCGACACCGGCCTGCCGGGGGTTCCCGGCATGCGCAGTATGTTGCTGGAATCGGCATTCGAATACGGCAGCCGGCGGGGCGTCTGGCGCCTGCTGCGCATGTTCGACGAACGCGCCATCAAGGTCAGCTTTTTTGCGACCGTTTACGGATTGCCTTTTTCGCCCGAACCGGTTCAGGCTTTCGTCGAGGGCGGCCACGAATTCGTCAGCCACCACTGGCGCTGGATCGACTACCAGCATGTTCCCGAAGACGAAGAACGCGAACACATTCGCCTCGCCGTCGAAGGGATTGAAAAGATCACAGGCCGCCCGAGTCCCAACACGCGCCGCCTGCTGGTCGAACACGGCGGATTTCTTTACGACCGTGACGCGCTCAACGACGAGCTTCCCTATTGGGTGCGGGTCGATGGAACCTCGCATCTCGTCATTCCTTATTCCTACGAGACCAACGACACCGCTTCGATCTTCATTCCGGTTTCGCGACCGCCGACGATTTTTTCCACTACATGAAGGACGCGTTCGACGTGCTCTACTCGGAAGGTGCGGACGAACCCAAAATGATGTCGCTCGGCCTTCATGACCGACTCACAGGGCGGCCCGCCCGCGCTGCCGGCCTCGCGCGATTCCTCGATCATGTGCAGCGTCACGACAGGGTCTGGATCTGCACCGGCGAAGAAATCGCCCGGCACTGGATAGAACATCACCCGCCATCACCCTGAGCCAACCCGGCAGTGGGTCTGCCCGGGGGCCGGCACAATCAGCACTGGCGCCGCGCGCCAGGCGGCGGCCACGACATGATTCAAAACGAAACCGGCGCGCGTCGGCATTTTCCACGGCTCCGGTTCCACGCACGAACCCGGTACCGGGCTTGAAGCGCGCGGGGCGGACCCTTAGAGTCTCGTTTTTTCGCGCAACACAGGTGTGTGCGGCATGAGCGGTGAATCCGATATTGCGGCCGGTCGGCTTGGCCCGGCAGAGTACGAAACGGCCTTCGCCGATTCCAAACTTCCGCTCGATGCGGGCCAGGCGCATATCGAATCCGCGCGCTGCTATTATTGTTATGACGCGCCGTGTATCGAAGCCTGTCCCACCGGAATCGACATTCCCGGTTTCATTGCGAAGATCGCCGACGGCAATATCCGCGGCGCCGCAATGGACATTCTCGAACCGAATATTTTCGGCGGAATCTGCGCGCGTGTGTGCCCGACAGAGGTGCTGTGCGAGCAGGCTTGCGTGCGCACCGCCCAGGAACACAGTCCCGTCCGTATCGGGCTGTTGCAGCGGTTCGCGACTGACGGGTTTTACGAATTCGACGAACAACCGTTCTCGCGCGCGCCCGATTCGGGAAAACGCGTGGCCGTCGTCGGCGCGGGTCCGGCCGGATTGTCGGCGGCGCACCGGCTGTCGCGGCTGGGTCACGCCGTCACCGTGTACGAAGCCAGCGCGAAACCGGGCGGCCTCAACGAGTACGGGATCGCCGCCTATAAAGTGCCCGGCAACTTTGCCCAACGGGAAGCCGCTTTTATTCTCGGCATCGGCGGCATCGAGATCACCCATGGAAAAACGCTCGGCGGCGACTTCGCCCTTGGCGATCTGCGGCGCGATTTCGATGCGGTTTTTCTCGGACTCGGACAGGCGGGCGTGCGCGCGCTGGAAGCCGAGGGCGCCGGTCTCGAGGGCGTCGAGGCGGCAGTCCAGTACATTGCCCGCTTGCGCCAGGCGCCGGACCCGGGGGCGCTTCCCGTCGGCCGCCGCGTGGTGGTGATCGGCGGCGGCAACACCGCCATCGACATCGCCGCCCAGACCAAGCGCCTGGGCGCGGAAGACGTGACCATCGTCTATCGCCGCGGTCCGGCGGCGATGGGCGCCACGCCTCACGAGCAGAAATTCGCGCAGACCTCGGACGTGCGAGTCCGCCACTGGGCGCGGCCACGACGGGTGATCGGCGCCGACGGCCATGTGCGCGAAGTCGAATTCGAACGCACCCGCGATGCGGGCCAGGGCCGGATCGAGGGCACCGGCGAGACCTATGCGCTGCCGGCCGACATGTTGTTTACTGCCATCGGGCAGACGTTCGTCGCCGGCCCGGTATCGGATGGCGGCGACGCGCTCGACCTCAACGGCGGGCGCATACAGGTTGATGCCGAGGGCGCGACCTCGGTGGCTGGCGTCTTTGCCGGCGGCGACTGCGTCAGTGGCGAAGATTTGACCGTGCAGGCGGTCGAGGACGGCAAAGTGGCCGCGTTCGCCATCGACCGGTACCTGCGCGACTGAAACAAGGGACTACGATCATGGCCGATCTCAGAACCGAGTTTGCCGGAATCCGTTCACCCAATCCGTTCTGGCTGGCTTCGGGCCCGCCGACCGACAAGGCATACAACGTCGAGCGCGCCTTCGAAGCGGGCTGGGGTGGCGTGGTGTGGAAGACGGTCGGCGATCCCATCATCAACACCACTTCGCGCTATTGGGCCAACACCTACAACAACGCGGCCGTCTCCGGGTTCACCAATATCGAACTCATCACCGACCGGCCGATCGATTTGAACCTGCGCGAAATCAAACAGGTCAAACGCGACTGGCCCGACCGGGCGGTAGTCGTGTCGCTGATGGTGCCGTGCACCGAACCCGACTGGGAAGAAATACTGAAGCGGGTGAATGACACCGGCGCCGACGGCGTCGAGCTCAACTTCGGCTGTCCCCACGGCATGTCCGAACGCGGAATGGGCGCCGCCGTGGGCCAGGTGCCGGAATACGTCGAAATGGTCACGCGCTGGGCCAAGACCCACACGCGCATGCCGGTGATCGTGAAGCTCACGCCCAACGTCAACAGCATCGTCACTCCGGCCGCCGCGGCCAAAGCCGGTAACGCGGATGCCGTTTCGCTGATCAACACGGTGGCGACCATCATCGCCGTCGATCTCGACACCATGTCGCCGCTTCCGTCCGTCAACGGAAAAGGCAGCCACGGCGGTTATTGCGGTCCGGGGGTGCGGCCGATCGCGCTCCGCATGGTGGGCGACATCTCCCGCGAACTGGATCTGGCGGGGATGCCGATTTCCGGTATCGGCGGGGTCGGAACGTGGCACGACGCGGCCGAATTCATGGCCTTGGGATGCGGGACGGTTCAGGTCTGCACCGCCGCCATGCACCATGGATTTCGAATCGTCGGCGACATGATCGACGGCTTGTCGAACTGGATGGACGGCAAGGGCTATTCCAGGATCGACGATTTTCGTGGTGCCGCGGTGCCGAACTTCGTGCGCTGGGACGAGCTCGACATGAACTACGAACTCCTCGCGCGCATCGAGCAGGACACCTGCATCCAGTGCGGCAAATGTCACGTCGCCTGCGAAGACACCGCCCACCAGGCGATCAGCGCCACTCGTGACAACGGCGTGCGCCGCTACGAAGTCATCGACGAGGAATGCGTCGGCTGCAACCTGTGCGCGCTGGTGTGCCCGGCCGAGGGATGCATCACCATGGAACCCGTCGATAACGGCAAGGATTACGTGCGCTGGCTCGACGATCCACGCAACCCCGCCAACCAGCAGGCGGCGGAATAACCGGCGGGGTGTCAATCCCTGGCGGGCCGGTGCGCCCGCGGGCCCGCCGTTGATGGAACCCCACCCGACGCTGGCCGTTCTGCCAGGTGACGGAATCGGGCCCGAGGTGATCCGAGAGGCGGTCCGCGTGCTCGAATGGGCGGCACGCGCCCACGGGATTGCGATTGAATTTCAGGAATTCGTTTTTGGCATCGCCGCGTTCCGCGAACACGGGCACCTGGTTTCGAAACGCGACTTCGAGGCGGTGCGCGCCGCCGATGGCGTTCTGTTCGGCGCCATCGGCGGCCCCGGCTATGAAGATGTGCCCGCCGAGGTGCGCCGCGAAACCGGGATCCTCGGGCTCAGGCGGCATCTCGGCCTGTTCGCCAACCTGCGGCCGGTAACCGGGTACGCCGCGCTTGCCGATGTTTCGCCGCTGAAGGCCGCCGTCATGGCCGGCGCCGATCTTGTGGTTGTGCGTGAGTTGACGGGCGGGCTCTATTTCGGTGAACCGCGCGGCGTCGAAGGCAAGCCCGGATCTCGCCGCGGCGTCAACACGCATGTCTATACCGAGGCCGAAGTTGCCCGCATCGCCCGCGTTGCCTTCGAACTCGCGGGCACGCGGCGCCGCCGGGTGTGTTCTATGGACAAATCGAACGTGATGGAATCAGGCGCCTTGTGGCGCGACGTGGTGAGCGAAATTCACGCCGCCGAGTTCCCCGGCCTCGAGCTTGAACACCTGCTCGCCGACAATGGTGCCCTTCAGATCGTGCGCGACCCCAAACGCTTCGATGTCATTCTGACCGACAATATGTTCGGCGACTTGCTGTCCGATGCGGCGGCGGCGATTCCGGGATCGCTCGGGATGTTGCCGTCGGCGTCGCTGGGGGACGTCGCCGGGGCATCGTGCGCCGCCCTCTACGAGCCGGTCCACGGCAGCGCGCCGGACATCGCCGGCCGCGGCATCGCCAATCCGTTGGGCGCGATTCTGTGCGCGGCGATGGCGTTGCGGCTGTCTCTCGGGTGCGCGGCCGCCGCCGATCAAATCGAGGCGGCGGTCGAATCGGTGTTGGGTGCTGGTTTGCGTACCGCCGATATCGCGCCGCCCGGGCTGTCGCCGGTATCGACACGCGCCATGGCAGATGCAGTGCTCGCCGCTCTCGAAGGCGCCCGATGAGGCATCGCCGCGGACCCCCGCCGGCCACTGACTTGGCGGATTTGAACCGGTGACTGGCAGCAGCCGGCCCGACCCGTCGCGTCTTGCGGTCAAGCTCACGCTGTTGATGGTGATGAGTCTGACGATGCTGACGTTCGCGCCGCTCTCCCCCAGTCTGCCGGAAATTCACACCCACTTCGCGGACGTCGCCAATATCGACTACCTGTCGCGATTCGTCCTCACGGTGCCGGCCGCGTTCATTGCCGTGACCGCGCCGCTGGCGGGCATCGTGATCGACCGGATCGGGCGCAAGCGCCTGCTGCTGGTTTCGTTGTTGCTTTACGGAACCGCCGGGGTGTCCGGAATCCTGGCCGATACCATCGGCTTTCTGCTTGCGACCCGAGCGATTCAGGGAATCGCCGTCGGCGGGACCATGGCCTCGGCGACGGCACTGATGGGCGATTACTACACCGGCCGCGAACGTCAGGCATTCATCGGTCTGCGCGGCGCGTTCATCAATTACGCCGGGGTCTTCGCCAATATTGTCGGCGGCCTGGCTGCGGGCTTCAACTGGCGCGCCACGTTTCTGCTGTATGCCGTCGCCTTTGTCCTGTTTCCGGTGGTCGTGCGGGTCATTTTCGAGCCCGACCGTTCTCCGTCCCGGACACCCGTGCCCGCCGATTCGCGCACGAACGGCGCCGCAACCCCGTCACGCACGCCGTTCGGTTTTCTTGCCCTCGCTTACGGCGTGACGGTTCTCTTCTCGATCGGGTTCTTCATGGTGCCGGTGCAAATGGCCTTCTATTTGCGCGAGCTCGGCAACGATGTTCCCGCGGTCGCCGGGATTGCCATGGCAACGTCGGCGTTCGCCGTTGCGACCAGTTCGCTTGCTTTTGCGCACCTGCGGGTACGCTTCGGGCCGGAACCCCTGATGGGGCTGGCTTTCCTGGTGGCCGGGGTCGGATTCCTGATGGTTTCGCAGGCGCCTTCGGTGCCGTATTTGCTGGCGGCGCTCCTGGTCTCGGGGTCGGGGTTTGGCGTCTTGATCGCCAACGTTCTTGGCTGGGTTTTCGACCGTACCCCGGCCGCGATCCGTGGCCGCGTATCCGGGGGGATCGCAACTTCGACCTTCGCAGGCCAGTTCCTGACGCCGCTGGTGAGCCAGCCGGTCGTCAACGCCTACAGCGTCGGTGTCGCGTACGCCGCGGTGGCGGGGCTTCTTTTGCTGGCGGCGGCGGGGTTTGCGATCTTTGCGCTCAGCCGCCGGCGCCGCGCCGCCGGTTGAGGCGTGCGCTTGCCGCAAACGGGAGAATCCGATGGCCGACGGCGCGTTCTATCATATGGTGCTGATCCGGTTTCACGAACCGCCCGCGCCTGAATTTTTCGGCCAGGTGCAAGATTTGGTGCGCCGGATCAAGGCGGCGGTGCCCGGGCTCCGGCACCGTTACTTCGGGCCCAATGCCTCCGACCGGGGCAAGGGCTTCACCCACGTCAATCTCAGCGTTTTCGATTCGAGCGCCGATCACGACACCTATCAGGCCCATCCCCTGCATCACGAAATGCGCGCGCTGATGGTGCCGGTCATGGATTTCGTTGTTTGCGATTACGATGCCGCCGGGGTGCCCGGCTAAGGCGCCTTCACCGCCGTTCGGGCAAAAAGATGAACATCTGCCCCCGTGCGCCGCGGGTTTCGCTGGTGGCGGTGACGGCCGTCACCACCGGGCAGCGCATTCTGCATCCCCGGCACCAGCTTCGCGCCCGCGGCGGATGAGGCCGCCGTTTAACGGGCCTCAGGCCACAACACGTACACCAGCGCCAGAGCGATCAGGCCCTCGACGGCGATAATCGTGACGGCGGTCGTTGCGCCGAAGGTGTTGGCCAAAAGGCCCACGTGCAGCATGCCAACCGGTCCGCTGCCGATCGAAACCGACAACAATCCCATCACCCGGGCGCGCATGGCCGGGTCCGATTGCAGGAACGGGATCGTCGATTGCATGGTGCTGAATCCGGCCATTCCGAACCCGCCGATCAACAGAATGATCAACGACACAACGAAAATATGGGAATTGGCGAACAATAGAATCGCGACGAAAAAAATCGCCGGTCCGAAAAAGTAATACTTGGTGTAGTACCGCGGCTGGTCATAGAACGCGAGCCACAGCGCCCCCAGCATCGCGCCCACGCCTTCCGCGGCGACAAGGACTCCGATCGGAAAGGCACTCAGGCCCAGGCTTCCTTCGCCGATAGCGGGGACCATCGCCATATAGACGAAACCCCAAACGTTCATCACCACCGTGACCAGCAGCGTCGCAACGATGCCTCGGTGGCTGCGTACGTAGCGGAACCCGTCGAGCAGGTTTTCGAGGAACTTGCGGCCCTCCTCGGAGGCCCGTACCGACTTGTAGGCAAGCGGCATCAAGATCGCGAAACTGACCGCGAACAGGGCCGAGGCGAGAAAGTAGGCGCCTTCGATGCCGACAAATTGAACCAGAAACCCGCCCAGCGCCGGCCCGACGACGCGGGTCGAATTTCGCGTCACTGAATCGAGTCCCATCGCGGTGCCGACGTTCTCGATTCCCGCGATTTCGCCCAGCATGTTGCGCCGAACCGGGAATTCGGTCGTAAACACCAGCCCCGAAGCGACCGCGCCGGCGGCAATGTGCCAAATCTCAAGAATATCCGCCACGGCGAGTCCGGTGAGCACCGCGGTAACGACTGACTGGATCGCGAGACCCGCCAGCAGCAGGGTCTTGCGGTTCATGCGCTCGGCCAGCGTGCCCGTCAGCGAGCCCACCACCATGTTGGGCAGCATGCGGGCCATTTGAACGAGAGCGACGGTCAGCGCCGATCCGGTGACCTGGAACACATAGACGCTGGTCGCGAGAACCTCGAGCCAGCGCATGCCGTCGTTGACAAAGCCCGCGAGCCAAATGCGCCGGAAACGGGAATCGCGCAACAACGTCATACGGCTGGCGGCCGGGGCTGGGGGCGCAGACGTTGGTTCGGTCATGGCGGCGCGGAGTCGGCGGGGCGGGAGCGGGGATGGACGCGGGGTCGGACGCGGCTAGGGCGCGGGAAGGAATGACTTGCGCGAGGCAAGTCCATCGACCCTAGACGGGTGGTGCGGGCTCCGGCAATGAAAAAGGCGGCGAACGTCCGATAACGTCCCGCGGCTGGCCCGTTTCGGCCGCGCTTTCGCTGCCGCGCGGTCGCAGACCGCACGCCGTCGGGGCGGCGGCGCGGAATGGCCGGCGGCAACCGCTAGCGAAAAACGTCCTATACCGTCGCGCGGCCGGCGCGGGCCCAAATCTTAGGCGAATGATTTCACACCTTTGCCACTATGGCGCCGCAATCGCCGCGCATCGTATGTTTCATGATGAACTTGCGAAACACAACTCAGATGAATCGATGGTGCGCCCTGGCATTTTTCGCGACCCTCGTTGCCGCAGGTTGGAGCGTCCTGCCCGCCGCCGCCCAGGATACCTATCCGGTGTGGTGGTCGGAAAAACTCGAACTCGAAAGCCTGAACCAAATCGACGAGCGCCTTGCTTTGTATTTTGGCGAAGACCGTGTGGTTCCCGCCTATCACCCCCGCGACCGCACACGCGAAGATGTGGAGATGGATAGCTGTGTGTCGATCGATGAATTAACCGCCGAGGGGTATTCGCCAAGCGGCCGGAACAATTACGAGCGTTATCTGTACTTCAAGGCAGAATGCAATGCCATTGAGCTTCTGAAAAAGGCCCAACCGGTCGCCCGAAGCTTCGTCCGGTCCTTTCGGCTCGACCAGCGCTCGCCCGATTTTCTGCCCGTCATCATCGCGCTGCCCGTAAGCAGCGATTACAACTGCCGCATGCTGCTCGCCGACAAACACCGGATACCGTGGAGCACTTTCGACGAATTCGAATCGATCAAGCCTATTGACGAGACATCGGCTTCCTATACGACGCCGTATGACTATGTTGGCTTGAAAATCCTCGCCTTGGCGGACTTCACCGGCGACGGTCTCGAAGACATCCTCATACGTTCTCACATGAGTATCCGAGGGGGCCGGCATAGCCCGACCGTCCTGTTTTTGCTCGGGCGCGACACGGCAAACGGCGTCCTCTACTTGCTCGATCCGAAAGACCGTGAAAGCCGTGGCTACACCTGCAAGGCGACCTACGACGAACCCGCGCCGCTCCGGGGTCTTGAATAAGGTGGCAGAGCGCCGACGCCGATTCGCCGCGATACGTCTGCAAGAATTATCGCCGAAGATAATAATTCGTATTCCTGCCGCAGCTATCGCAGCTGGCGGGCCCTTGGTTTCCTGCAAGAAGGGTCGAGAAAGAACGGTTCCTTCTTTGCGGCCTTTTCAAGAAGTTCGTGGATTTTTGTGTTGCGTGCTTCGCGGAGGCCGGGACGGTTCGATTACCGGACCGCCAGGGCCCAGTTGCGATGATGAACCGCGCCGGTGAAAATAGGGTAATCAATCGCCAGGCGGCGGGCGCCCATATTGAATGCCAAATCGGCGATGGCGAATTTGGCCTCGGGCGGAAAGGTATCGAGCTTGGTTTGCGAATATTGTTCGTGCGCCATCAGTTGGCGGAGAATCTCGTCCACGTCGTCGTGAAAGAGATCGAAGCTTTCCAGGGTTTTCAGGCGCAGCGTCGTCAGCGGTTCGTAGTGGCTGGCGTCGAAATTTCCCGTGTGTTCGGGGCTGGATACGATAGCGAACGCTTCGAGGATTTCTTCGCGCGTCACCGGGCGCCCTCGCTCTTCGCGGTTCTCGAAAAGACGCGCCAGATCGACGGCGTCTTCCGCACTTTCGATCTTGTGCCCGATGCCGACCGTCACATGGTGATTTTTGTCCTGATACATCCACGGAACGTCCCTTTCGATATCCCATGATTTGGCGTACTCATAGAACGCCTGGCGTTCGAGGTGTGCCTTGGGATGGTGGTTCACCCATGGCCCCCTGAAGGGCTGGTTGTAGCGGCCGGGCGACGGGCGGCTTATTCGGCGGCGGGGGCGGCGAGGGGACGCGGGCGGAACGGCAGCGCGACTTCGTTGCCGATGTCGGGGTCTTTGGGCACCAGGCGCGCCAGCGCCAGCGACACCGCCGCCATCGCCGCGCCGGCGAGAAATACCGCCGCCGGCGAAACCAGCCACAACAACCCGAGCACCGCCGGCAAAACCACGGCGGCGATGTGGTTGATGGTAAAACTCACGCCCGCGGTCGGGGCGATGTCGGCGGGATCGGCGATCTTCTGAATATAGGTCTTCATCGCAATCGCCATCGCAAACAGAAGGTGATCGATCACGTAGAGACCGACCGCCAACCACCACGAATCGACGAAGGCGTAGGCCGTAAACACCAGGATCAGCCCGACGTATTCGAACGTCAGCGCCTTGCGTTCGCCCCAACGTCCGATCCATTTGCCGATCTGCGGCGCAAACGCCACCGTGGTCGCGCCGTTGATCAGGAAGACAATGGCGATGGTGCTGGCGTCGAGGCCGAACTTCTCGACCAGCAGAAACGCCGCGAACACGACGAAAATCTGCCGCCGCGCGCCCGCCGCAAACGTCAGCGCGTAGTAGAGCCAATAGCGCGGCCGCAGGATGATCCGCTTGTGCTGCTCGACTTTTTGCGGGAACAGTGGGTAGGCCGCCCACAGCCACAGTGCCGCCACCACCGTGGCGCCGCCGCCGATGGCATAGATCCAGACGAAATCAAGACCCGCCAGCTTCATCGCCATCCAGATCAAACAGAAGGCGACAAGCGAGGCGAACGATCCCACCGAGATCAGCCGGCCGAGCCAGTGCGCGGCCTGGTCTCTTCTCAACCATTGCAGCGCCAGCGAATCCTTCACCGTTTCGAAATAGTGGAACCCCAGCGACATGATCATGGTGGTGACGTAGAGTCCGAGCGCGTCGGGAAAGAACCCGGTGATCGCGGTGCCGACGCCCAGCAACACCAGCGAGAGGTACATCAACCGCTGTTCGCGGATCATCAGAAGCAGAAACACGACCGCAAACGCGAGGAACCCCGGCACCTCGCGCAGGCTTTGCAGGATGCCGATTTCGCGCCCGGTAAAGGCGGCTTGCTCGATGACGAAGTTGTTGAGCAGCGCGCTCCAGGTCGCCCACGCCAGCGGCGAGGCCGCGGCCGCGACCAGGAGCAGCACTTCAGGCCGCCGCCAGGCGGGCGTCGTCTTTGAATCAGGCATTGGGTTGAGGGGACTCAGGCAACCGTCGGCGGTTGGTTCTAGCGGCTCTGTGTGCCCCGGGCAAGACGGGGCGGCACCGTCATGCCGGATAACACCCGGTTTCGCGGGCGCGCTGGATCACCAGTCCCAACACCAGATCGATAGTCGGCGTCGGTACTTCCACCAGCCGTCCCATTTCCGAAACCACCTTGACCAGCGCGTCGATTTCGAGCGTTCGCCCGCGTTCGAGGTCCTGCAACATCGAGGTCTTGTGGGCGCCGACTTCCTCGGCGGCGGCAATGCGCGCATCGACATCGAGCGGAAACTCGACCCCCAGCGCCTCGGCGACGGCCTGCGCCTCGACCATCATGGTACGGATCACGGGCCGCGATTCGGGCGCGGCAGAAAGTTTGTCGAGCGTTGCGTGGGTCAAGACGCTGACCGGATTGAACGAGAGATTTCCCCACAGCTTCATCCAGATTTCGTTGCGGATCCGGGGCCGCACCGGCGATTTGAGTCCGGCCGCGATCAGCACCCTGGAAAGCTGTATTGCGCGTTCAGACCGCGTTCCGTCGGGTTCGCCCAGCGGCATCCGGTTGCCGTAACTGTGGCGCACGACTCCGGGCGCGACGATCTCGCCGGCGCTCCACACGACGCAGCCGAGACACCGTTCCGGCCCGATTGTCTTCCACAGCACCCCGCCCGGATCGACCGAATCGAGTTGCCGGCCCTCGTAACGCCCGCCGGCGGCGTGGAAATACCAAAACGGAATGCCGTTCGTCGCCGTGACGACGGTCGTACCGGGCGTCAGCATCGGCGCCAGTTGCCCGGCGATGGCCGGAACCGAAGGCGCCTTGAGAGTCAGAATGACATAGTCCTGCGGCCCGGCGTCGGCCGGGTCGTCGGTGCAGCGCGGGCGCACCTTATGCTCGCCGTTCGTGTCCACCAGTTTGAGGCCGTCTTTCTTCATCGCCGCGAGATGATCGCCACGGGCGATCAGGGTCACGTCAACGCCCTGCATCGCCAGCAGCGCGCCGATGTGGCCGCCGATGGCGCCGGCGCCATAGATCGCGATCTTCATTGGCTGCCCGTTCCTTCGAGGCCGAGCGTCGCGGCAAGCCCGATGCGTTTCAGTTTCCCGGTCGGCCCCTTGGGAATTTCATCGACGATCAGGATCGTTCTCGGCACCTTGAACGGCGCCAGGTGTTCGGCGGCATGATCGCGCAGGCTGCGTTCGTCCGCGCGCCCACCGGCGCGCAACACCACCACCGCGGCCACGTCTTCACCCAGCTTTTCGTGCGGAACCGCGAACGTCACCGCCTGGTCCACCGCCGCATGGTCCATCAGAACCTCGTCCACCTCGCGCGGCGAAATCTTCTCGCCACCGCGGTTGATGATTTCCTTGAGGCGGCCGGTGATCTCGAGGTAGCCCTCGGAATCGAAGCGGCCCTGGTCGCCGGTGCGGAACCAGCCGGCGGTGAAGGCGTCTGCGTTGGCCTTTTCGTTGTTCTCATAAGCGGTCATCACGTTGTCGCCGCGAATCACCACCTCGCCGGTGGCAGCGGAGCCGAGGATGTGGCCGTCCTCGTCCATCAACGCGATGTCGGGTCCGGCGGGCCGGCCGACGGATCCGGGTTTGCGCATCAGCGGCGGCAGTGGATTGGATGCCATCTGATGGGCGGCTTCGGTCATGCCGTACGATTCGATCACCGGCGCCGACAACATCTTTTCCAGCCGCTTCATCACCTGGGGGGCAAGGCTGGCGCTTGAAGACCGGATGAACCGCAACGTCAGGCCGTTGATGATTTCTTCGTTGCGTCCGGCGCGGTCGAGGATCGTCTGATGCATGGTCGGCACGGCGGTGTACCAGGTGGCGCCGGAGCCTTGCAGCCAGCCGAAGAACTTGAGGGCATTGAAGCCCGGCGTGCAATAGACGCTGGCGCCCGCGGCCAGACTCGACAGAACCGCCGCCATCAGGCCGTGAATATGAAAAAGCGGCATCACGTTGAGGCAACGGTCGCGCGGGGTAAGTTCAAGGCATTCGCAAATGTTGTGGGCCGAGGCACAGATGTTGGCCTGGCTGAGGGGGACGAGTTTCGGCCGCGAGGTCGTGCCCGAGGTATGCAGCAACAGCGCCGTCGCATCGGACCCGCCGAATTGGGCGGGTCGCGCATCGGCGACCGCCTCGCCCGCCAGAGTAAACGCGCCCGCTTCGTCCTCCGCCTCAAGGCGCAGAACCGCAATACCAAGTTCGCCCGCCACCGCCACCGCGGGGCCCTCCTCGTCGGCCGCCGCCACCAGCGCGGCGGCGCCGATGTCGTTCAGATAGAACCGGAACTCGTCGGCGGTGTAGGCCGGGTTGAGGGGGGCCGTCGCCAGCACCGCGCCGATCGAAACGAATGCCGTCGCCATGTCGGGCCCGTTCGGCAGCACGATTGCGATGCGGTCGGCGGGTCCATAGCCCAACTGTGCGAGCCGGTCCGCCGTCTGCGACACCTGGCGGCGCAAGCCCTCGTGGGTCATCGGCGCGCGCCCCGGAGCGGCGATTGCAACCGCATCGGGCTCGCCGCGTCCGATCAATTCATGGAGTGCCACCGGTGCCGACACGTCACAGTCCCGTCCTTGCGATGGCGGTCAGGATTATCACGAACGATTGCCCCGGCCTAGGGGTGCAACCCGTGCCGGTCGATCCCCCGCATTTCGTCTTCCCACTGCAAGTCCGCACCGTTGGCAAATCGAGGCGAACCGGAGTCGCCCGGGCTGGCGATATTGTTTTTGAAAACCTGATCGGCGGCGGTGGCGCGGCGCGAAAAAAAATGGCCCCCGCTTGGGGGCCAGTTGGGGAGGAACCATAGGGTACCTAAACGACGACTACGCGGAAAATCAAAACACGTCCTGGACCGGAACCGGCAGTGGCCGAAAACCGGGCGCGCGCGCCGAGGCGGCGCAGTGGGGGACCCAAGCGCGCATCAGGCGGCGAACTCCACCGGCTGGAACTGACCGAAAAAGGATTCGGTCCGTGCTGTGGCCAGGCCGTAGGCGGAGGCCCCCTCTTCGCTCGACAACTGCGGCAGCCCGGCGCCCGGTGAGAACTGCTGGGCGATCAACTGGGCGACGAAGGCGCTGGAGTGAAGGACCCGCTCGGGGAATGGATTGATGCCGAAGTGGAGACCGAATTCGCGGCGCCGGCTTCGGCCCGTGCCGCCATCGCGCCGGTCGTTGGCGGGATTGTCCAAATCCGCGGTGCCGCGCCCGGCGGACCCGCGCCGCCGCAGCCGCGGCTCGATCGGCTCGGGTTCTCCGAGCGACCGGAAATGGATCGCGCCGCGCGCTTGCCGGTCGAGGGTATCGAAGCTGATTCCGGCAGCCAGCATCGGCCCGGCCTGCGTCTGGGAGGGCGGCGGCGGAAGGTAGGCTGTGACGGCGTCGAGGGCCATAAATTGCGGCCTGGGACCTTTTCCTTAATATTTGTATCAAATTTTATCTATTTTCTCGCTAAATCCTTACCGAGTCGTTAACGCGCACGACTGTTTGGCCGCGGGGTGCGTTCGGCCGGAAGTGGTGGCCGGCCGGAGTCCAGCGGTAAACAGCGCAAATCAGGCGGATTTCGGCAGGAATCAGCTGCGGAACACGGCGGCGGGCAGATAGGACATCCGGGCGGCATTCAGCCGTGGATTCCGGAAGCGACGGGGACCCCGGCGGAATCGGGCAGATAGGGCGTCCCGGCGGCGTTCAGCGGTGGAATCGGACCGCGGCAGCGGACCTCGGCGGAATCGGCGGGCAGGTAGGACATCCCGGTGGATTCGGGAGCCGGTAGGGGAGCCCGGCGGAACCAGCGCGAAACGTGCGGCGGATACGGGCCTGCGCCGGTGAAATTGCCCGCGGCCGGGCGCGAAAACCGGTGCGCGGCCCGGGACGCTGCGCTCAGTTTTTTTCGGCGGCGAGATCGTCGAGGCGGCGGCGCACCTCGTCGAGTTCGCGCTTGAGGTCGGCGACCTCGTCGTCGCGCGAGGGCGGGGGGCCGTTCCGGCCGTTGCCGGTGTCCTCGCCCTGCGCAGGAGCGGCCGCGCCGCCGGCAAACGGATTGAACAGGCTCATCGATTTTTCGAACATGGCGACGTTCTGCCGTCCCATCTCCGAGATCTTGTGGGCCGGCATCACCCCGTCGAACGCCTTGGCGAGCTGGCGGTTTAGTTCTTCCTGGTTATGGGAAAACGTTTCCATGCTGGCTTCAAGGTATTGAGGCAGCAGCGACGCGAGATTGTGGCCGTAATAGCCGATCAGTTGCCGCAGAAAATTGATCGGCAGCAGGTTCTGCCCTTTGGCTTCCTGCTCGACGATTATCTGGGTCAGCACCGAGCGGGTGATGTCCTCGCTCGTACGTGCGTCGCGCACAACGAATACGTCATTGTTCTTCACCATCTCGCACAGGGTGTCGAGAGTGACGTAGCTGCTGGTCGCGGTGTTGTAGAGCCGCCGGTTCGCGTACTTCTTGATGACGATGGGCTCGTCCGGGCCGGCCTTGTTGGTCAAATCCCTGCTCGCTTGACTTCGAGTTTGTATTCTCGACCCCTTTTGACGGTTGGCGCAAGGGAAACGCGCCGGGTGCTATACTCGCCGCCCTGCGGCCGGCGTGATCGGCCGGTCAATTCGCGTCCCTCAATCCAAGGTGTTTTCGTGACCGATATCATTATCGCCGCCGCGGCGCGCACCCCGGTCGGCTCTTTTCTCGGTTCCTTTGCGTCCCTGGCTGCGTCCGAACTCGGGAAAGTGGCGGTCGCGGCGGCGTTCGAACGCGCACGCGTTGCGCCGGAAGACGTGTCCGAAGTCATTCTCGGGCAGGTTCTGAGTAGCGCCGCCGGCATGAACCCGGCGCGTCAGGTGGCGATGGCCGCCGGCATCCCGCACGAAGTGCCGGCCTGGGGCGTCAATCAGGTATGCGGATCGGGCCTGCGTTCGGTGGTGCTCGGTGTTCAGGCGCTGCAGGCCGGCGATGCCGCTATCGTCGTCGCCGGCGGCCAGGAAAGCATGAGCCAGTCGCCGCACGCGATCCAATTGCGCGCCGGGAAGAAGTTCGGCGATGCCGGCCTGATCGACACCATGATCCGGGACGGCCTGTGGGACGTCTTCAACGGCTATCACATGGGCAGTACCGCCGAAAACGTCGCCCGCCAATGGCAGGTTTCGCGCGACGAGCAAAATGCGTTTGCTCTCGCCTCCCAGCAAAAGGCGTCGGCCGCGCGCGCCAGCGGGCGTTTTGACGACGAGATCGTGGCCGTCACGGTGCCGGCAAGAAAAGGCGACACCGTCGTCGAGCGCGACGAATACATCCGCGACGACGCCGATGCAGCATAGCTTGCCAAACTGCGGCCCGCCTTCGAGGCCGACGGTACGGTTACGGCGGGCAATGCCTCCGGCATCAACGACGGCGCGGCGGCGCTGGTGCTGATGTCCGAGGCGACGGCCCGGGACCGCGGTATCGAACCGCTGGCGCGGATTGCGTCCTGGGCGCAGGCCGGGGTCGATCCGGCGATAATGGGGTCGGGGCCGATCCCGGCCAGCCGCCTCGCGCTCGAACGTGCCGGCTGGACGGTGGACGACCTCGACCTGATCGAGGCCAACGAGGCTTTTGCCGCTCAGGCGTGCGCCGTCAATAAAGAGCTCGGCTGGGACGGGGACAAAGTGAATGTCAACGGCGGCGCCATCGCCATCGGCCATCCGATCGGCGCCTCGGGGACGCGCATATTGGTGACGCTGTTGTATGAGATGCAGCGGCGCGGCGCCGCCAAGGGTCTGGCGACGCTCTGCATCGGCGGCGGCATGGGCATCGCAGTCGGCGTCGAACGCGCCTGAGCCACGCGTTGCACCCGGCGCCCCGGGGCTCGGAGCGGTTCCGCTTCGATCGGAACTGATCTAGCTTTTATTGACGCTCACGGCGCCGGACAAGACCGTCCATGCCTGCGCGGGCGCGCCGCACAAACGGCGGACCGCCTGGCGGCCCCGCCGAATCCAGACGAACTGGAATCGCCCTAGCTGGCGATACTGGTATTGAAGATCGGATCGGCGGCGGTGCGGTCGTACCAGGCCGACAGATTTGAACGTCCCGAACGCCAGTCGAACGCCGGGTCGAGGCCGGGCAGCATTTCCGCCAATTCTTTCATACGCGAACCGATAAAAGCGAGCGCCCCCACCAGCCGGACCTGCCCGATATCGAGATCGCCGAATTCCCCGGCTTCGGACTCGAACACATCCAGCGCCCGGACGATCTTGTTCCACTGACGCTCGACAAAGGCCGGGCGGCGCGCTTCTTCCGGCTCCCACGATTCCAGGATCAGCCGCACGAACAGATCGAAGATTGCATCCGCCTGCCACGCCTGCCGCCGAACCGTCCACAGCCGCGGGCCGGGCGGTGGAAAGAGCTTCGGCCGGTCATGAAGGGAATCGAGATACTCGTAAATCACCGGCCCGCCGAACAGCACCTCGCCTTCATCTGTCACCAGGGTCGGAACGGTGCTGAGCGGGTTGAGTTCGGGCAGTCCTGAATCGGTGTCGAACGGATTGGTGGCGACCGGCTCGATGCGGGCGCCGAGTCCGGTGTAATTGACGACCGCCTCGGCGGTCGAAACGTAGCCTTCGATCGGGGTGTAGCGGAGTTTCATGATAGCCGGCAGGTTGCGAAAAAGGCCGGCGAGGGTAGCATCGGCGCGCGCCGGGCGGCAAACGGCGCTGGCGCCGGATTGCGGCAGTTCGTGCTAGATTCCCGCCATGCAGCCCGACGTTGTCGATCTCAAGGCCTTTTACGAGGGACCGCTGGGCCACCTGGTAACGCGCGCCCTGCGCGGGCGCCTCCGCGCGATGTGGCCGGACGTGCGCGACCAGCGCGTACTGGGCGTCGGCTATGCTGCGCCCTACCTGATACCGTTTTCCGAGCGTGCCGAACGCGCCGTCGCCTTCATGTCCGCCCGTCAGGGGGTGCATCGGTGGCCGCTGTTCCATCCCAATCGCGTCGCCCTGATCGAAGGCACCGAACTGCCGTTGCCGGACGCGATGATGGACCGGATTCTGGTTGTCCACGGTCTTGAACATGAAGGCCAGGCGCGCCCGTTCCTGCGCGAACTCTGGCGCGTGCTGGCGCCTGAGGGCCGGATTCTGATCGTCGTTCCGAACCGGCGCGGCATCTGGGCACGGTTCGAACGATCGCCTTTCGGCGCCGGCCACCCCTACAGCGCGCGCCAACTCGACAGCCTGTTGCGCGAAACGCTGTTCCTGCCGATTCAGACCCAGGCGGCGCTCTATTTTCCGCCCAGCCGGCGGCGGCTGATATTGCGGGCCGCCGGTACCATCGAAGGATTGGGCCGGCGATTCAACACAACCGCCTTCGCGGGCGCACTGCTGATCGAGGCCGGCAAACAGGTCTATGCCGTGCCGCGGGTGCACGATGTGCCGGCGGCGGTCACGCGCCCGCCGCGGCCCGCGTTCCCGCTTCGCATCGCCTCGCGTGAGGGAGTCCTCCGATCCGATCCGGTGTCCGCCGCTCCGCGGCGCGTCGCCGGCTGAAGGATCCGCCGCCGCGCGGCGCAGAAACTAGTCGCGGCGCAAAGTAAAGAGACCCTGTTCGCCGAACAGGTTGGCCCAGCGGCCCGTGCCCTGAAATCGCTGCGGCGTTCCGTCGTGGGACAGGTAAAGACGCCGCTCGATGGTAAGGCCGAGGTCGCGGCACATCAGCACAAAGTCCCTAATCGTGCACAGGTGGATGTTGGGGGTCTCGTACCACGAATCGCGCAAGGTCTCCGTTACCGGCATGCGGCCATGGCGCAGCAAATCCCAGCGCACGCGCCAATAGCCGAAATTCGGGAACGAAACGATGGCGCGCTGCCCGATCCGCACCATTTCGGCGATGACCTCGCGCGGCCGGAGGGTCGCCTGCAAGGTGAGGCTGAGCACGACATAGTCGAACGCCTGGTCCGGGTAATGCCGCAGGTCGATATCGGCGTTGCCCTGGATCACCGACAAACCGCGGCTGACGCAGGCCTTGACCCGTTCCTGCGAGACCTCGAGGCCGCGCGCGTCCACGTCACTGTGGCGCGCCAGATAATCCAGCAGGGCGCCGTCGCCGCAACCGATGTCGAGGACCCGGCTGCCGCTCTCGATCAGGTTGGCGATGACCAGGAGGTCGTCGCGGATTGCGCTGTCGCGGCGCCGGACCCGGGAATTGTCGAATTCGCTCACGGCCGGGCGAGACCCCGCTTTTCGCTGGCGCCGTTCAGGAATCCAACAAAGGTCTTGTGGAATTCCGGTTCATCCAGAAGGAACGCATCGTGCCCCTTGTCGCTTTCGACTTCGACGAAACTTACGTTCGCAGCCTCGGCGTTGAGCGCACGAACGATTTCGCGGCTGTCCTCGGTCGGGAACAGCCAGTCGCTGGAAAACGAAATGACGCAAAAACGCACAGGCGTCTTCCTGAAGGCGTTGCCCAGCGGTCCGCCATGTTCAGCGGCGAGATCGAAGTAGTCCATGGCGCGCGTAATATACAGGTATGAATTGGCATCGAAGCGATCGACGAACGTGCTGCCCTGGTGGCGCAGATAGCTCTCGACCTGGAAGTCGGCTTCGAAACCGTAGGTGAGGTGGTCGCGGTCCTGCAATTTGCGGCCGAACTTGCGCCGCAGCGCCGGTTCCGAAAGATAGGTGATGTGCGCCGCCATGCGTGCGACCGCCAGCCCTGCGTGCGGGTTGGTGCCGTGCGCGAGGTAATTGCCGTCCTTCCACGCAGGGTCGGCCATGATCGCCTGCCGGCCGACTTCGTCAAACGCAATGTTCTGCGCCGAGTGCCGGGCCGAAGTTGCGATCGGCACCGCCGCAAACACCCGTTCCGGATACGAGGCCGCCCATTGCAAGACCTGCATGCCGCCCATCGACCCGCCGGTGACGCAAAACAGCTGCTCGATCCCGAGGTGATCGAGGACCCGCGCTTGGGCGCGCACCATGTCGGCCACGGTAATGACGGGAAAATCCAATCCCCACGGCTCGCCGGTGGCGGGATTGATCTCTTTGGGTCCGCTGGTTCCCATGCAACCGCCCAGAACGTTGACGCACAACACGAAGTACTTGTTGGTGTCGAGCGGTTTGCCCGGACCGACAAGGGCGTGCCACCAGCCGGGCTTTCCGGTCACCGGGTGGGTGCCGGCGATGAATTGATCGCCGGTCAGGGCATGACACACCAGGATCGCATTCGACCGGTCGGCGTTTAGATGGCCGTAGGTTTCGTAGGCCTGTGTGTGGCGTTCCAGCGTCAGTCCGCAATCGAGCTTCAGCGGCGAATCGGTAAATTCGATCGACAGCACCGGGGCCGAGCTGCCGGCACCGAGGGCCCCGGATTCAGGTATGGCGGTGTCCGTCATGAGTGGCCGGGTCCTGCTTGAAACGATGCGTCGGAAGGTCCGATAGGTTGGGCCCAGGCCCGGATTTGTCAATGTTTTCTTTGCTTTTGGCGGCTCCGGCGACTATGGGTTACAGTCCTTTTTCTGCCCCTCATCGTTGAATTGACCCATGTCTGAGAATCGCCAGGCTCTCGACGGCCTCCGCCGCGATATCGACCGTGTTGACGACGACCTGCGCGCGCTGCTGGCTGAGCGCTCGGCCCTTGTCGACAGAATCTCCGGCACCAAGAGGGACGGTCTCGCCATCCGGCCGGGGCGCGAGGCGTCCATCCTGCGGCGGTTGTCCGCGACGGGCGATGCCGGCCAGGTGCCGGCGGTGGTTCTTGTCCGGGTGTGGCGGGAACTGATGGCCGCCTTTTGCCGCCAGCAAGGTCCGTTCAGCGTTGCCGTTTGCGCGCCGGAAAAATCGGTCGGCTATTGGGACCTTGCCCGCGATCACTTCGGGTCGGCGACGCCGATGACACTGCACAAGTCGCCGGGGCTGGTGCTGCGGGCGATCGCCGGGGGGACGGCAGCGATCGGCCTGTTGCCGCTGCCGCAGGACGACGATATGGATCCATGGTGGCGCCATCTTGCGCGCACGGTGGCGCCGCGCCCGCAGGTGATCGCCCGTCTGCCGTTCTGCGAAAATCCCGGCGCGCGGTTCGAGGACCTCGAGGCGTTGGCCGTCGCCATCCACGACATCGACCCGAGCAGCGACGACCTCAGCCTGCTGGTGGTATCGACCAGCGACCATATCAGCCGCGCTTCTCTCAACTCGTTGCTGGCGGACGCGGGCTTCGACGGGCGTGGCGTCGCCAACTATGTCGAGCCCGAAGTGGCGTCCGAGCGGCTGTACCTGGCCGAAGTCAACGGTCTGGTCGCAGCGGCGGATCCGCGTCTCGGCAAACTCGCGACAAAGCTCGACGACGAAAACGCGCAAGTGATTCGGGTGGGCGGTTACGCCCGGCCGATCGTGCCGCGCTAACCCGCTCCGGCGCAGGTCGCATCGCAACCGGAAACCACCTCCATGACCCTGCCCAAGCCGCGTCCCGGCATCCTCGACATCTCGCCCTATGTCGGCGGCGACTCGGGCGCGCCCGGATTCGAACGTCCGATCGTGCTGTCGTCGAACGAATCGCCGCTGGGCCCGAGCCCGGCGGCGATTGCGGCGATTCGCGGCTACGCGACGGCGACCAACCGTTATCCTGACGGCGACTCGCACGACTTGCGCGAGGCCATCGGCGGCACCTTCGGACTCGACCCCGCGCGGATTGTCTGCGGCTCCGGGTCGGACGAGTTGATTGCCCTCTTGGTGCGTATTTTCGCCGGTCCGGGTGACGAGGTCCTTTACAGCCAGTACGGATTCCTTATGTACCGGATTTCGGCGTTGGCGGCGGGCGCGACGCCGGTGGCGGCGCCGGAGTCCGGCTATTGCGCCGATGTCGAGGCGATATTGGCGTGTGTCAGCGCGAACACGCGCATTCTGTTTCTTGCCAATCCGAACAACCCCACCGGGACCTACCTGACCGCGGACGAATTGCGGACGTTGCGCGCGCGTCTGCGCGATGGCGTGGTGCTGGTGGTCGATGCGGCCTACGCCGAATACCTCGGCCGCGACGACTATTCGCCCGGAATCGATCTGGTCGACGCCAACGATAATGTGGTGATGACGCGCACGTTCTCGAAGATATACGGGCTTGCCGGGTTACGGCTCGGTTGGGCTTATGGCCCGCCTGCGGTCGTCGATCTGTTGAACCGCGTGCGGGGCCCGTTCAACGTGTCCGCGCCGGCCCAGGTGGCGGGCGTGGCGGCGCTGTCCGACGGCGCGTTTTATCAGGCGGCACGCGCGCACAACGACGAATGGCAGCCGTGGCTGGCGCGGGAGTTCTTGAACCTGGGCCTCGACGTAGTGCCGGGCGTTGCCAACTTCGTGCTGGCGCGATTCGATGATCCCGGGCACGGTGCGGACGCTGCCCGTGCGTTCCTCAAAGAACGCGAGATTCTGGTGCGCGGCATGAATGGGTATGGCTTGCCGGATTGTCTTCGCATTACGATCGGTCTTGCCGCGGATAATCGCGCCGTTGCCGCGGCGCTGGCGGAATTTCTCGGACGCTAGGGGACGACGGTGGTGGATCGCGAAATGTTCGAAACGGTGGCACTGATCGGACTGGGTCTGATCGGCGGGTCGATCGGCCACGCCATCAAAAAGCATGGCATTGCCGGCACGGTGCGCGGCTGCGCCCAGAGCGAGGCGACACGCGCGCGCGCCCTCGAGATCGGGTTCGTCGATTCGGTTTTCGCGGATCCGGCGGAGGCCGTCGCCGGGGCGGATTTCGTCGTCTTGTGTTCGCCCGTCGGAACCTTCGAATCGATCGCCAAGGCGATTGCGCCTGTGCTCAAGCCGGGCGCGATCCTCAGCGATACCGGATCGGTGAAGGAGGCGGTGATCCGCGCGCTCGCGCCGCACGTGCCCAAGGGGGTGCATCTCGTGCCCGCGCACCCAGTGGCAGGCACCGAATATTCGGGCCCCGACTCAGGGTTTGCGGATCTGTTTGACGGCCGTTGGGCCATCATCACTCCGCCCGCGGGCGGCGACGAGAAGGCGGTTTTGGCAGTGGAATCCTTCTGGCGGCGCTGCGGCAGCCGCGTCGAAATAATGGATCCCGCGCACCATGACATCGTACTGGCGATTACCTCGCACATCCCGCATCTGATCGCCTACAACATCGTCGGTACCGCCTACGACCTCGAAGCCGTGACCGAATCCGAGGTCATCAAGTATGCGGCCGGCGGTTTCCGCGATTTTACCCGCATCGCCGCCTCCGACCCGGTGATGTGGCGCGACGTGTTTCTCAACAACCGCGAGGCGGTGCTGGAAGTGCTGGGCCGGTTTACCGAAGACCTGGCCGCCTTGCAGCGCGCCATCCGCTGGGGCGACGGCGAGGCGCTGGAGAATCTGTTCCGGCGTACCCGCGACATTCGCCGCAGTATTATCGACGCGGGCCAGGCCTAGAGCTTTTCCTGTTTGCATGCGCTCACGCGAAAAGCTCTATTCCTTTGACATAGTACGCAAATCGTCGTCGCTGGCGATTCCGCCGGCTCGAGATTTGCTCTAACGAAATCCGAAGCGGTTGCACGGCTTTCGCCTGACGCTGCTTTGCTCTTTGGGAAACGGGAACCGATCGACCCGCCCGGTGATCGCCGGACGATTCCAATTGAACGGATGCTTCCCTGGGGCGCACGAATGCCGCCCGCGTTCGCCCGAACCCGGTCAGGGGGTCAGCGCGGCGGACGGAAACGTGAGCGGCGGAAGGTCGGCGATCGGAACCTGGCCGAGATAGAGTGTTCCAAATTGCGCCGACACCGGAATCTCGAGCCGCCCCGAATCGGACGTCCGCGCGAGAATATTGATCGAGATACGGGCGATCGCCGCGTCCCGCGGGCTCAACACGCCGGCGTCGCCGAGGGCGGCGATGGTTTCGTCGAGGCCGATGACCCGCGTCGCCAGCGCGCCGATCGGTCGCAGCGAATCGTCGAGCGCCAGCGTCCCGTCGCCGTCGACCGCAAGACCGCCCCAGCGCAGCCGCAGGCGCTTGAGGTCGAGTGTACCGCCGCCGTCGCGCCAGGCGATCACGCTTTCGTCCATGGGGCCGCCCACGAGGGGGCCGGTGACGGTGACGTCGGCGCCGAACTCGTCGATCACCGAACCGAGGCCCAGCGTATCGACGCCGAGCAACGGCAAAGCCAGCCCGCGCGCGTACACCGAGACCATGGGGCCTTGGACGTTGCGGGTGCGGTCGAACACGACGTCGAGCCGGTTGGCGCCCGACGACCCGACGATGTCGGTCGAATCGAGCCGCAGGTCCTGCACCGACCAGGAAAACGACTCGAGGCCGCTCAAGCCGAAGCGCATGTCGAGGCTCGATTCGGCGGCGGTGATCCGGCCGGTGCGCGCCGCGCCGCCGCCCTCGAAGGTAATCTCGTGGGCGGCGCCGAGATCGATCCGCACTCGGCCTGGCGCCCAGGGCCGCGCTTCGGCGCGCAGGCGCTCGCTTTGCCACGACCAGCGCGGCCGGTCCGCGCGCGCGAGACCGGGCGACTCGATGGTAATGCGGATTGCGAACGGAAAGCCCGCGACTTCAATCTTGCCGTGGCTGACTTCCATGCCGGCGCCACGCTGGCCGGTAATCCAGGTATCCAGCGCCGTCCGCGCGGTGTCGGCGGCGCTCGACCAATAGGCGGCGTAACCCGCGCCGAGGACGATCAACAGTGCGGCCGCGCCGCCCACAAACCACCAGCGCCGGCCGCCGCCGGACTTCTCGAAGGCCGTATTCGTATACTCTGTCATGGCAGTTCCGGGCGCCAGGCGCCGGGGCATATCATGGGGCGATTATATTCTCTTTGCCATGACAGCGGCCAGAACCGGGCCATGACAGCGGCTGGAACCGGTGGGATCGCGGCACCATGAAATCGCGGCCACCCGGCGGTGGCGATCTGTGGGTATTTGGCTACGGCTCGCTGATGTGGAACCCGGGCTTCGCGCACGCGGAAGCGCGGCCTGCCAGGTTGTACGGCTATCACCGGGCATTCTGCCTCTATTCGGAACATTACCGCGGCACCGAAGCCCGGCCCGGTCTGGTGCTCGGACTCGATCGCGGCGGCAGTTGCCGGGGGCGCGCATTCCGGGTGCCCGCGCATGACGCCGATGCGGCGATGGAATACCTGATCGCGCGCGAGATGTACGGCCACGAGGTCGACGTCTATCAACTGCAATGGCACCGGGTGGCGCTCGAGGGCGGGATGGGCGGCACCGGCAACACCGGCGGCGCCAGCGGGACCGGCAGCACCGGCAACCCCGGCGGCACCGGCGGGGCTGCGTGTGGTTCCAAAGGGCACCGCGCCGGTGGTGGGCGCCGCGTCACCGCTGCGTGCTTCATCGTCAATCGCGCGCATCCGCATTACGCCGGCAAACTTGCGCCCGAGCACGCCGCAGCGCTGATCCGCGCTGGCGCCGGCGAATCGGGCTCGAACGTCGATTATTTGCTGAACACGATTCGCCACCTCGACGAACTCGGCATCAACGACGGCCCGATCCACGATCTCGCAAAGCGGGTGGGGGGTTAGACCCCTAACTGCACTTCGAATAGCCGCAACTGGTGCAGGTGTCGCAGTTCTCCTGGCGGATCAGTGCCGGCTGGCTGCATTTGGGGCAGGGGCGCAGGTGCGTGCTTTCGTCGCCCACCGCCATTTCCAGTGCCGCCGCGCCGGGGCGTTCGGCGATGAAGCCGATCGCGATCAGGTGCTTTTCGATCACCTCGCCGATCGCCGCCAGCAGCGAGGGCACATAGTGCCCGTCCATCCACTGGCCGCCGCGCGGATCGAACACGGCTTTCAGTTCCTCGACCACGAACGAAACGTCGCCGCCGCGCCGGAACACCGCCGAGATCATGCGCGTCAGCGCCACCGTCCAGGCGTAGTGCTCCATGTTCTTGGAGTTGATGAAAACCTCGAACGGCCGGCGCCGGCTGTCCTGGATAACGTCGTTGATGGTGATGTAGATGGCGTGGTCCGAATCGGGCCAGCGCACTTTATAGGTACTGCCCGGCAGAACCCCCGGCCGGTCGAGCGGCTGGGTCATGTACACCACGCCGCCGGCGTCGAACTCGTCGGCCGGTCTCGATCCCGGGCGCGCGAGCGGCAATTCCGCCTGATCGGCGTGGGCTTCGTCGCGGGCGGTCAATACGGCGCCGGTGATCGCGTTGGGGCGGTAGGTGGTGATGCCTTTACACTCTGATTCATAGGCTTGCAGATAGACGTCCTTGAAGGCATCGAAGGGGATGTCCTCGGGGCAGTTGACCGTCTTGGAGACCGCCGAATCGACATGCGCCTGAACCGCCGCCTGCATGGCCACGTGGTCGCCGGGTTTGAGCGCGCCTGAATCGACGAAAGCATCGCTCAGCGCCGCATTCGGCCCCTTCAGCTTGCGGAAGAAGCGCAGCGCATAATCGCTCACGTCCTCTTCCTTGCGGCTGCCGTCCGGCATCAGCACGCTGCGGGTATAGGAAAAACTGAAAACCGGTTCGATGCCCGACGAGACGTTGTCGGCAAGGATCGAAATGGTTCCGGTGGGAGCGACCGAAGTCACCAGCCCGTTGCGCAGGCCATTCTCGGCGATGACCCGGCGCACGTCGCCGTCGAGCCGTTGTGCGCCTGCGGTGGCGAGGTATTTTTCTGCATCGAACAGCGGGAACGGCCCTTTTTCGGCGGCGAGAGCGGCCGAGGCCAAGAGGGCCGCGCGTTCGATGGCGCGCATCCAGCGGCCCGCGGTTTCGGCGGCGCGCTTGGTGCCGTAACGGATGCCGCACATGATGAGGGCATCCGCCAGCCCGGTCAGCCCCAGGCCAATGCGGCGCTTGGCGCGCACTTCGTGCTCTTGCTCGGGTAACGGAAAGGGCGAGGCGTCGATGGCGTTGTCGAGCATCCGTACCGCGGTTGCCACCTGCGATTCGAGCGCGCCTTCGTCGAGGCCCGCATCCTTTTCGAAGGGATTGTCGATCAGGCGGGCGAGATTGATCGAGCCCAGCAGGCAGGCGCCATAGGGCGGCAGCGGCTGCTCGCCGCAGGGGTTGGTGGCGGAAATGGACTCGGCGTAGCTGAGCGGGTTGAGCGCGTTGATGCGGTCGATGTAGATCACGCCCGGTTCGGCGAAGGCGTAGGTCGCGCGCATGATCTGTTCCCACAGTTCGCGCGCCGGCAGGGTCTTGAACGTCATGCCTTGGAAGACCAGGTCCCAGGCGGCATCGTCCCTGACCGCCTGCATGAACGCATCGCTCACCAGCACCGACAGGTTGAACATGCGCAGGCGGCCCGGCTCCTGCTTGGCGGCGATAAAGGCCTCGATGTCGGGGTGGTCGCAGCGCATCGTCGCCATCATCGCGCCGCGGCGGTGGCCGGCGCTCATGATGGTGCGGCACATCGAGTCCCACACGTCCATGAACGTCAACGGCCCGGAAGCGTCGGCGCCGACGCCGCGCACGCGCGCGCCCTTGGGCCGGAGCGTCGAGAAGTCGTAGCCGATGCCGCCGCCCTGCTGCATCGTCAGCGCCGCCTCTTTCAGGTTCTCGAAAATGCCGCCCATGTCGTCGGGGATGGTGCCCATGACGAAACAGTTGAACAGCGTCACCGAGCGGTCGGCGCCGGCGCCGGCAAGAATTCGCCCCGCCGGCAGAAAGCGAAAATCCTCCAGCGCTTGATAGAACCGGGGCTCCCATCCGGCGGGATCGTTCTCGGCGGCGGCGAGCGCCTTTGCCACCCGCGCCCAGGTGTCTTCGATGGTCTTGTCGACGGGGTCGCCGTCCGGCCCCTTGAGGCGGTACTTCATGTCCCAGATCTGCTGGGAAATCGGGGCGACGGTGGGCATGGCGGGACTTTGGCCTTTGGCGTAACGGCGGAACGGGTTCAAGGGCGCGCGGACCGCAATCGCGGCGGCCGCAGCCCCCCAGTCTAGGCCCGCCGCCGCGCCCAGTCAATCTGTGTTCTTGTTATGTTTCCACAGCGGCAGGAGCGCCTAACTGCTTGACGATGCGCCGTTAATCGGGTTTTCCCGGCAATCCCCAGAGGCACTACGGACGAAAAGTGGAGACGCTTTGGCAGTTTTCCACAGAATTATCCACAGGAAGAGATTCGGCGCGTTCGGAGTTGGGAAACGGCGCCTCGGCCACGGTGAAGGAAAATAGTCCTTGACAGTCATGTCCAATAACTGTACAAGACGGACATATTCAACCTTTCTCAACGAGACCGCGACATGCACCGATCCCGAATCCGCTGGCGGGTACCGGCCAATTCGGTCTTCCGCGTCACCCATGGCGGCACCCGCCTCGAAGTGGACAAGAACAAGCTCCGCGCCCGCGTGCTCGCGGCAGACCGGGCCCAGGCCGCGCGCCGGGCATCGTCCGCTGGCGCCGGCGCCGGGCCGTCCGGCGGGGCGGCGCGAAAGGGTTCCGCCCAGCAGCGCGCCCAGGCGGCGCAGCGTTCGCCGGGCGGGCAGAACATGCGTCCGGAAAAACTGCTCGAAGCGGCGCTCGGCGAAAAGAAACTGGTCTGGGTCCACCACCCCGACCGCGGCGTCGATGTCATTACCGAGGCCGCCAGCGGCTGCATGGTGGTCGGCCTCAACAACCGCCCGATCGAGCGGGCGAGCCGGGTTCCGTTCGGCACGCGCAACCCGAATTACGAGGTGCTCACAAAGCACCTTGAAGAATTTGAGGGGCACTCACCCACATGTACCTCGATCCCAATGGCAACGTGACGATCGGCGTCGGCCACAAGTTGGAGTCGGTGGAGGATGCATTTTCGCTGAATTACGAGTCGCAACCGGACGACGCCGCCATCCGCCGGGATTTCGAAGCGGTCGTAAGGGTGGGGCGTCTTCCCAACCCTGAGGATTACGCGGCGGTCACCGAATTGCGAATCGACGAGTTCGAGTATCTCGAACTGCTCGACCGCGACATGAAGGAAAAGTTGTTGGAATTGAAAGGCAGGTTTCCAAGATTCTCGACCTATCCCGAACTGGTGCAGCGCGGCATGATGGACCTCGTCTTCAACATGGGCACCGCGAAATTCTATGGTCAATTCACGCGGTTCCGGCGCGCCCTCAAAATCCGTAACTGGGCCCGTGTCGCCGCCGAATCGCGGCGCAGCGAACTGGACGCCAAAGGAAATTTTCTAGGTGGATTGGCGAGAAGAAATGACGAAGTGCAAGGCTGGTTTAACCAGGCCGCCAAGGCCAATCCCTATTTCGTTGATCCGACCTGCAAGGTGCAAGTATCGCGCTTCATGTAGAGGCTGCGATCCCGCCCGCTTCGTAGAATAATTCAGTGCCGGACAAGCCTACTCCAGTACCTCTTCTTCGGCATAGGGTTTCTCATCCGGCTTCGCGAACCGGGAGCCGCGTTCCTCGCAACCTCTGTAGAGAAAATCGATTCCGTATTCCCAGGCGATACGAGTCGGCTTGTCCGGCCCATCCCGCACCAGAAGGAACAGGTGCGGCCATTCACCACGGAACGTTGGTACGTAATCTACAAAAGTGTGCAACAACAGATCTTCAGTGCCATCGCCATTGAAATCGCCACGGCCGTAGATCTCGATCTGCATTGTCCAGCCCGCGGCTTCGAGCACTAGGGCATCATCTTCGCGGCGCGATTCGGTAATCACGTAATATCTGTCCCAGTCGTATTCCCGATATTCCGCCCAGACCACACCAGACCGTCCTTGTTCGCTTGCATGGCGTTTGCCAGATAGCCGCAGGTATTTCGCGGCCGCAGCAGCGGCGGCAGGACAGCAAGCGCGCGGGCATCAAGCACGAAATCCTGGAAGTGACTCTGCGTCGCCGGCTTCACTTTCGACAGGGCATCGAGGGCGAAGCAACGTATGCCCAGCGAATGAAATGCCTCTCCGGGCCCCATCGGCCCAAAGCCCGCCTCCTCAAGCCGGACATGCGACCGGCAGTCCGACACGACCGCGTCGTCGCGAGCGACTCCGTTCGTACCGACACGGTAGCGGAAGACCTCCCAAACGTCCTCGGGCGAGTAGGGCGCGCCCATGATCGCGTCGATCCGGTCGATGCTTGTCAGATCCAGCTTCGGCGACCACCAGACGGGCAACTCATCGGCGGTTGCGCCGTCCGGGACTGCTAGAGCCAACGCCAGCGCGATTGCCCCGAACGCGGCCACGACGGCAGAGCGCACGGCCATTACCGCGGCTGGGCCAATCCGGTTTCCTTGCCGCCACACCGATTGGGCCATTGAACGACTCCGCAGGAATTGCCGGACGTTAATGTAACCGGAAATTGTGGCCCGATTCAGGCAGTCCAGTTGCTAGGGCGATTTCAGTTCGTCTGGAATCGCCCATGGCCGCGAGGCGGCCCGCCGCTTGTGCGGCGCGCCCGCGCAGGCGCGGACCGTACGGTCCGCTGCCGTGAGAAAAAAAGAGAGTGGTTCCGATCGAAGCGCAACCGCTCCAGCGCCGCGGCGGCACCGTGCAGTGCGGCCTGTTCGAACCCGCTGTCCGGCGCTGGATTTGCGCCGCGCCCGGCGCCGCACTGGCCACCCCTGTCCGATTCGTGCACCCACGCCGGTCACGCCGCCTTGGTGGCGGCGTCTGTATCTGTCGCGGCACGGGCTTCGTCGGCAAGTTGCGTACTCGCGCTCTCGATGCGGTTCTCCAGTTCGCGCATGAACTCGGCGCGTTTCAGGCCGGGCGGAATGGGATCGAGGAATTCGAGCACCAAAGTGCCGGGCCTTATCAAAAACGCACCCCGCCCCCAGAAAAGGCCCGAGTTGAGCGCCACCGGCACGCACGGTAATTCGAGCTGCCGGTAGAGCGCCGCCACGCCCGGAAGGTAGGGTGCGGCCGCGCCCGGTGCGACGCGCGTCCCTTGCGGAAAAATGATGATCGGCCGGCTCGCCGCCTTGGCGGCAAGGGCCGCCCGCACCAGCCCTTTGAGCGCCCGGGGCCCCGCGTCGCGGTCCACCGGAATCATGCGCGTCTTGCGGCAGTACCAGCCGTAAATCGGGATCGCCAGCAATTCGCGCTTCATGACGATGGCGGGGTCGTCGGCAATCACGTGCCAGGCCAACGTATCCCACAGCGACTGGTGCTTGGCGGCGATCAGCACCGGCGAGGCGGGCACGCGGTGGCGGCCGCGAATTTCGATGCGGACGCCGGCCAGTCGCGGCATCATCCAGCACAC
>PVBE012335883.1_pt1 | contig 33564 bp, 24 predicted proteins | sample 1631181 | NCBI WGS metagenome assembly PVBE01 (sample SAMN08397723, study PRJNA350692) | Marine metagenome, whole genome shotgun sequencing project. | isolation source: water | place: Pacific Ocean | collected 2012-04
CGTACTCGCACTCATTCCTGTAGGCGAGCCAACAGTCTTGGCTCATATTTTGGGTGTCCCAGGCGGCGTGAAGGCGTGCGATGTCTTGTCGCAGCGGATCATTGAGAAGATGGACGCAGGAATGGTGAACCATCACCGGTTTATTACCGGCGTATCTATTCCCGGTGCGAACGCTAAGGTGTCGGTTGGAGGGAGATATGATGTTACGCCTTTGGTTAAAGGTGGGATTGAGGTTAGGAATTTGTCCGTAAAGGAGCCTCGTGATCCATCAGACATCAGCGATCCGACTGACGGTAAGCTCGACCTTGTGATCGAGACCGAGATGCGAAAAGGTTTTAGAAAGAAAATTGGAGTTACAAAGTTACCGCTACCTTCGTTCAACATTTCATATAAGAAAAACATTAAGGCAACCGCCGATGGTGCGGAGATCGAAGGGCAAGAGTTTAACTTTTCCGTGGAGCGAAAGGTGTTGCAGGCAGTGGTGGGGAGAGAACGGATGTTTTAAAGGCTCGAAATCTAACAAAGAAAAAACACCACTTTCGTGATGCATTTTCTGGTACGCGCTGAGGGATTCGAACCCACGACCCCCTCGGTGTAAACGAGGTGCTCTAACCAACTGAGCTAAGCGCGCAAATTGTACAAGCTGCTTAGCGAAGTTGGTTTCTAGACCAACTGCCTGTCCCTCCATAGCTGGTAAGCGACGTGGGAAGCTAAGCGCGCGTGTTTATTGCAGGAGAAGGATAGCATATGGGGCAAGATTGATCAACCCCATGGCGACATTTTCAATTTTGCAATTCGGCAATTTTCAATTTATGGTGGTTTTGTCGTCTTTATGCTAAATGCTGGATATCAAATCGAAAATCGACAAATCGACCAATTTCTAAATCAATCGAAAATCGACGAATTGCAAAATTGAAAACACAATGCACTAGTATTGACACGGCCGCATTGTTCTGGCATACTCTGGCCACATGCGGACGTGGCGAAATGGTAGACGCGCCAGCTTGAGGGGCTGGTCCCATTCGTGGGGTGGAGGTTCGAGTCCTCTCGTCCGCACCACCGAGCTCAGCTCGACCGTTCTAGAAATTCTAGAGCTTTGCCAGAATATGTTGAAACTTCGGCTAACGCCGGAGTTTTTGCTATAATGCGTTCATGAACATCATACTGAGAGTCTTACTTGGTGCAGCTATAGCCATTGCAGGGTATTTTATTGTTTGGAAGTCAGAGATGGTGACTGGCTGGGTAGGACGATCGTGGTGGGCTGAGTGGAATCTACAAAGTTTTGGAGGGACATCGGGTCTTATTAAGATAATCGGTATCGTGATTATGTTGATAGGGTTCGTGACGTTAACAGGTGGGGGAGATGACATTCTGCGAGGAATTGCTGGAATCTTTGTTCCTGGAATCTAAGATATATGATAAGAAGTGGAACAAGCTTATACGATCCCACGCAGGTTGCTATGGCGGCTGGTATTCGATCCGGCCATACGGTAGTGGATCTTCTCTGCGGTCACCTTGGCCACATGACAATTCCGGCGGCTGCCATGTCTGGTGACGAGGGGAGAGTTTACGCGGTGGATGTACGTTCAAAGGCCATAGATAGCCTCAAAGGACGGCTCCAAATGGGTCATAAAGGTAATATTGATGTAATACGAGGAGATGTTGAAAAGCTGGGCGGTGTTCCTTTGGAGGACAGCACGGCAGATACCATTTTGCTCGTTGACACCCTATCTATTACCCAAAACCGTCTAGAGGTTGTAAAGGAGGCGGTTCGTCTGCTAAAATCGGGTGGTATTTTCACAGTAGTGGATTGGCATCCATATGGCGACTCCAGAGTCGGTCCGGCGGCCAGTTCCAGATTATCAGAACAGGAGGCGCGTTCCCTATGCATGGTGAACGGGCTCAAATTAGAAGGATCGTTCGATCCGGGAAATAGACATTATGGTTTTACTTTCACTAAGTTGGTGGTTTAACACAATTCCTCTGTACAGCGCGTTGGCGTTGAGACTTTTCTTTATCGTCTCTTTGTCGATCGTTATACTGGGTGCAGTTGTGCGGATGGTGAGCAAAAAACGAATAAAGGACACTCTGCAGCTCGAGGTGCTGCGTCGCATTGCAACAATGCTCGTCGTGATGGGAACGTTCGGTGTTTGGTACTGGTTTGTATCGTTCCAACAGATTCCATTCTTGTCCGCAAGATTTTGGACAATCGTCTGGGTGATCTGCGTGGTCGCTTGGCTATTGTCGGTTCTGCGGTACGTTAAGAAGACAGTTCCCGCGCAGCGAGAGAAACGAATCGCGGACAGGGAGCAGGATAAGTACATGCAACCAAAGCGAAAAAAATAATGAGTAAGGAAGTTGGACAATTCGGAGAGGATTTAGCAACACGGTACCTTAAGAAAAAAGGGTACCGTGTTTTGGCGCGTAATTGGAGGGCTCTTGGAGTGGAACTCGATATCGTCTGCAAGCACAAAGGCGTGCTTGTCTTCGTCGAGGTTAAGACACGGCGGACGAGGACTAGCGGGGATCCAGAGGATTCGGTGACAGCGCTCAAGCGATCGCACTTAGAACGAGCTGCTCACGCTTACTTGGATACGTTGAGCGACCACGATGTTCCGTGGCGCGTTGATGTGGTTGCGATCAAGTTAGTCGAGGGCGGTGATCCAGAAGTGGTGCACTTTGAGGGGATCTAAAATAATCTTCCAATAATTGAAATTTGCCCAATTGCCCAATTGAAATTAACACACCCTACCTTGACATTTTGCTTGTTCATCAGTACTATCTAGAGCGTGAATGAAACTCGGCTGATGGCCGGGTCGATTTTTTAAAAAGATCGAAAATCTTATATACAATTTAACAATATTTCACAAAGTATGGCATCACCAATCGAACAGGCAATTCGACAGATCGTAGAGGAAAAAGGACTTAGTTACGAATCAGTAATGGAAACAATCGAGGCAGCACTCGCGGCTGCTTATCGAAAGGATTTTGGAAACAAACTTCAGAACATTGAAGCGAAATTTAATACAGAAGACGGTAGCGTTCAGCTTTGGGACGTGAAGACCGTTGTTGAAGATCAAGAGGTTGAGGAAGAAGAGGAGGAAGAGGAGATTGACGAGTTTAAGCGTCGACCAGAACCTAAGACAATCGAGGAAGAGGTTGCTGAGGACGGCGAGAAGAAATTCAATCCAAAGACAGAGGTCATGGTCACTCCTGCGCAGGACCTTAAGAAGGGTTCTGATCTTGGAGATGTGATTCGAACTGAGTTGAAGGTTGGTGGAGAGTTTGGACGCATGGCGGCGATGACAGCAAAGCAGGTTATTACGCAGAAGTTGCGAGAGGCTGAGCGTGAGGTGCTTTACACAGAGTTTAAGGACAATGAGGGTGAGGTTATTGTTGGAACCGTTCAGCGACGTGAAGGTCGCGTGATATTGGTGGACATTGGTCGCGGAACTGCGATCATGCGTTCAGAGGACCAGGTGCCAGGTGAGCGTTACATGCCGGGTGACCGCATTAAGGTTTTCTTGAAGTCAGTTGACCTTGGTTTGCGAGGACCAGAGATTTTGGTATCGCGAACAGCACCGGAACTCGTAATCGAGCTATTCAAGGTTGAGATTCCAGAGATTGCAGATGAGACAGTGAAGATCGAGTCCATTGCTCGAGAGGCAGGATCACGATCAAAGGTTGCTGTGTCTTGTGAAGATGATGGGATTGATCCTATCGGAGCGTGTATCGGACAGCGAGGTGCGCGAATTCAAACTATTATTTCAGAGCTTGGTGGAGAGAAGGTGGACATCATTGAACACGACGAGGACGTTGGCGTGTTTGTCATGAATGCTCTTGCTCCCGCTAAGGTTTCAGGAGTTGAGCTTAACGATGCTGAGCAGGTTGCTACGGTTACCGTGGACAACGACCAGCTTTCACTCGCGATTGGTCGAGGTGGACAGAACGTTCGACTTGCTGCGCGACTTACAGACTGGAGAATCAACGTTGCAGAAGAGGGTGGAACAATTAAGGGTTCATCTGAAGGTGCGGTTGAGCCAAAGGCACCAGACGTTGGAACTGCAAAGGGTGAGAAAGAAGAGGTGGAGGCAGAGGCTCAGATCGAAGCGACCGAGGTTAAAGCCGAGACCGACGAGATTGCAGCTGAGGAAGATGGAAATGAAGCCGTTGGAGAAGTTGTGGACGATGAGCTCGTTGAGGCTGAGACTGCTGAGGAGGGACTCGAGGCCGAGGAGCTCCCTACGAATGTGATGGACGAGGAGGACAAGGAAGCAGCCCTAGAGACATCGGAAGATAATACTTCAGAGGAGGCAGCTGAATAATATGGGAATCTTTTTCACCATTTTGACGCAGCCAATCTTTAACGCGCTGATTGCAATTTACAACATAGTGCCAGGAGACCTTGGTATTGCGATCATCATTTTGACGATCATCATAAAGTTGATCCTTTGGCCGCTTACGGGAAAGTCTTTGCAGTCGCAAAAAGCGATGCAGTCGATTCAGCCTAAGATCAACGAGTTGAAGGAGAAGTTTAAGGATGACAAAGAGGGTCAAGCAAAGGCGACGATGGCGCTTTACAAGGAAGAAAAGGTGAATCCGTTCTCATCTTGTCTACCACTCATTATCCAGTTACCGATTCTGCTTGCACTCTTTAACGTGTTGCGCCGATCGATCGAAGATCCAGAGTTGATGGCATCTCTGTACAGCTTCGTATCGCAGCCAGAGGTGGTTAATAACGTCTTCATAGGAATCTTCGATCTCTCTGTTAGAAGCATACCGCTTGCAATTATGGCCGGAGCAGTACAATATGTACAAGCAAAGATGCTCGAGACTCGACGACCGCCAAAGGACCTCGCAAAGAAAGAAGGGGCAAAGGACGAGGCGATGGCAGCTACAATGGCAAAGTCTATGACCTACACGATGCCGTTGATCACAGTAGTGTTCGGAGCCACGCTCCCTGGAGGAGTTATGCTTTACTGGCTTTCATCGAACGTAGTCAGCGTTATTCAGCAGTACATAATATTCCACAAGAAGGATGGAGATTCGAAAGAATAATCATCCTAGTGTCATCCTGAGCGAAACAGAGTGAAGTCGAAGGAACTTCGTCGGTTGCTCGAGGGCGTAGGTACAGATGCGACGAAGGTTCTTCGGCTGCCGCTCAGAATGACATTTAAAAGATATCCATAAATTGAAATTTGCCCATTTGCCCAATTGAAATTGCGGGTTGTGGCTCAGCAATATGAAAGACCTTCTCCGAACCGTTTCGTACTTCACGAGTATCGGGCAGTCACTGTCTGCATTTCATGTTTGGCAGTATCTGTATCGACCCTCAAGGGAGTGGTCGGTTGGAGAGGTTAAAAAAGCGTTGGAGGACGCCCGAGCGCTCAGTGAGCGCGACGGGCGTTTTGTGTTGAAAGGGCACGAGGAGATTTTCGATAAGGAGCATGACATGTACTTGGATTCCGATCGCAAGTTCAGGAAGGCGCGGCGAATTGCGTCGTTGGTGTCGATGATACCGGGAGTGCGCGCAGTATCGGTGTGCAACTCGTTGGCGTGGGAATCGACCAAGAGAAAGAGTGACACGGATTTTCTAGTGATATGCGAGCCTGGCAGATTGTGGCTAGCTCGATTTCTGGCAGTTGGTCCGTTGATCTTGCTCAGGCGTCGTCCAGGCGAGCGCGCAGTTGATCCTGTTGACTTCACCTTCTTCGTCTCCGATCGAGCTCTGGACCTTTCATCGCTCGCGATCGATGGAGAAGACCCGTACCTAGCTTACTGGGTAGCATCGCTGGTTCCTTTGGTTGATGACGGGGTCGTGTCGGAATTCTGCGCGCACAACGAATGGGTGCGAGAGATCTTGCCGAATGTGACATGGCGAGAGCTTGCTCGTTTTAGAAAGTCACGAGCTACAGGTTTGCCGTTTTCGATACCTCATGGAGCTCTCGGGTGGCTCGAAGGACATGCAAAGAGGCTATCGCATAAGCGCTTCCCCGAACAGATTCGTAGTAAGATGAACAAATCGAGTCATGTTATTGTGAACGACGACATGTTAAAATTCCATGTACACGACGATCGTGTGCAGATACGTGATAATTGGCAAAAAATATATGAGCAACTTTCGTAAACCGTTACTAGTCCTATTCTTTCTCCTCCTACCGTGGCAGACACGTTGGATTTTTGGGGAGACATTGATTGGAGGCGATCCGAGTGAGTATGGGAGGTTGAGTTTGTACGCGTTTGATTTTGTGTTGATCGCATTCCTCGCTGCATCGAACCACATCTTCTCAATGCCGAAGTGGAGGTACGTGACAAAGAACAAGGCGATGAAGGTGGCGTTTCTGAGTTTAATAGCGGCGGTGTTGCTTTCAGCTGTATCAGCGTTTTGGGCTCCGGAGACTGGTGTTGCATTGTTAATGTCACTGCATCTTGGACTCGGAGCGATGTTGTTTTACGTATTGGTCGCGGACGAGACTATTTCTGTTGACCTTGTACTCGCATCGATAGCGATATCGATGTTGGTTCCAGCGTTCTTTGGATGGGTGCAGGCCGCGGGTCAGAGCATTGATGCTTCGAGTATGCTCGGAATAGCAGCTCAGGATCCGAGTGTTCTGGGAACTTCGGTGATTGAGTATGGCGAAGGACGATGGTTGCGCGCATACGGATCATTCCCGCATCCAAACATGTTTGGAGGTTTCCTCGCATTTGGATTACTGGCAGCAGCAGGCGTTGCAGCGCGTGGTCGTATGAAGCGGCAGGATTTGTTGATGCTACTTTTGGCGGCACTTGGAGGTGGGGCGCTTGTGATGACAGGATCGCGCAGTGCGTGGATCGCGTTTGTAGCAGGTTTGGCCATTTTCCACTTTGGACACAGGATGAACAAGCATAAAGATCAGCAGAAGCGAGCTTCTGGGCCGATTTTGCTGACTGCAACGACAATCGTGCTGATCGCGTTGTTCATGTCTCCAGTACTAGGATCGAGATTTGATGGAGATAATAGATTGGAGGAACAGTCGATTTCTGAGCGATCGATGCAGTGGGACGAGGCAGGCAAGCTCGCAACACGAGGTGCGATACCGTTCATATTAGGATCGGGTTCGGGAAACTATACGTTCACGCTCACACACATGAAGCCGCTCAAAGAAGTGTTTGAGTATCAGCCGGTGCACAATGTACCTGCGATTATCTTCGTCGATCTCGGTCTCATCGGATTTCTACTACTTGGAGGTTTGGTTGTAGCGACAGATTGGAATGTTCATAAGCGATGGAAGCGATCGAACTCATTGATAGCTTTGTCCCTCGGAACAGTGTTGCTCGTAGCGGCACTAGCGGATCATTATTTGTGGACTCAGACGTCCGGGCTGTATTTGATGGCAATATTCTTGGCAATAAACGTTAAGCTCGGATCAGAAAGCGACATCGAGATCCTCTAGTTAATCTTCGCACATGAGTTCGCCTATCGAGGTTGCTTCGTTCCCACTCGCAATGACAGTGGAAAAGAAACTGTTTTTTCAGAAAATGAATGATCTTCCATGAATTGAAAATTGCCGAATTGCAAAATTGAAAATATTTGTTTATCTTGACTACAAAGTTTGTACATGGCAAAATCTGAGCATAAAAAATGTGCTCAGATTTTGTTATGAACATTAAGCCTCTTGGGAACAACGTAGTGATATCTATTATGGATGAGGGGGAAGTGACGGCTTCTGGAATTATCCTGCCAGACAATGCAAAAGATAAGCCGGAGCGAGGAACTGTTATTGCAGTGGGCGCTGGAAAGGTTCTTGAAAACGGGCAGCGGCAGGCTATGGAGATCAAAGAGGGGGACAAGGTCTTATTCAAGAAGTACGCAGCGGAGGAATTCAAAGTTGGAGGCGACAAGATGTTGGTAGTCGACATCTCAGGTGTAATTGCGATTATAGAATAATATGGCTAAGCAAATTATCTTCAGCGAAGACTCGAGACAGAAGTTGAAAGTTGGTGTCGATATCTTGGCGAACGCGGTAAAGGTTACGTTGGGCCCAAAGGGGCGTAACGCTATCATCGACAAAAGCTACGGTGGGCCTATCGTAACCAAGGACGGCGTTACTGTTGCGAAAGAGATTGAGTTGGAGGATAAATTTGAAAACATGGGAGCGTCACTTGTGAAGCAGGTGGCGAGTAAGACTAACGATGTAGCGGGTGACGGGACGACGACCGCAACGGTTTTAGCTCAAGCTATGGTGCACGAGGGTCTCAAGATCGTTGCAGCGGGCACAAACCCGCAGGTTTTGCGACGAGGGATCGAAAAAGGAGTTGAGGCTGTGGTGAATAAGATTAAAAACGAGATCTCGAAGCCTGTTGCTGGTGACATTGAACGTGTTGCATCGATCTCAGCGAATGATCCTGAGGTTGGGCGCAAAATTGCTGAGGCGATGGGTATCGTTGGCGAGACCGGTGTGATATCGGTGGAAGAGGGAACGAGTTTTGGTATCGAAGTCGACGCGGTTAAAGGGATGCAGTTCGATAAAGGTTACGTTTCTCCATACATGGTGACTGACACGGAGAAGATGGCGGCGGTGTACGAGGATGCGTCGATTTTATTGACGGACAAGAGGATCAGCTCGATTCAAGACATCTTGCCATTGCTCGAGGCTATGTCTGCAGCCGGCAAAAAGGAGCTCGTGATCATCGCTGAAGATATCGATGGAGATGCATTATCGACATTGGTAGTAAACCGTATGCGTGGGGCATTCTCTGCATTGGGATTGAAAGCGCCTGGGTTTGGTGATCATCGAAAGGAAATGTTAGAAGACATCGCGATCCTTACTGGCGGTACTGTAATCTCGGAAGAGGTCGGGCTCTCACTCGATAAAGCTACGATGGAACATCTTGGTCATGCCGGGAAAGTTACGGCTGAGCAGTACTCGACTACGATTGTGAATGGCCACGGAGAGGTGAGTAAGGTTGAGGCACGCGTTCATCATCTTGATGCGCAAATCAACAACACGGACGCTGAGTTCAAGAAGGATCAGTTGGCAAAGCGTGTTGCTAAGTTGGCTGGTGGTGTTGCAATTTTGAAAGTTGGTGCGGCGACTGAGGTTGAGATGAAAGAAAAGAAAGATCGAATCATCGACGCAGTATCTGCAACAAAGGCGGCGGTCGAGGAGGGCGTTGTCCCTGGAGGTGGCGTTGCGTTGGTGCGAGCTGCAACGGCATTGGATGATGTTGTGGTATCCGATGAGGAAATGGTGGGCGTCGAGATTTTGAGGCGAGCTTTAGGAGCGCCGTTGAAGCAGATCGCGGAGAACGCGGGTGCGGACGGTTCGGTCATACTCGAACGCGTTCGTCAGGGATCAGACGGTTACGGCTTTAACGCGGCCACTGGTGTGTTTGAGGATTTGAGTGTAGTTGGAGTGGTCGACCCCGCAAAGGTGACTCGATCAGCTCTGCAGAACGCGGCGTCTATTGCGATCATGATTTTGACGACGGAGGTTGCAATCACAGACATCCCAGAGCCAGAGAAACCGGCGATGCCAGGAATGGCAGGGATGCCGGGGATGTAAGAAGCACTTTTAATCAGCACGGGGACAGTCCCCGGGACTGTCCCCGCACCTGTCCCCCTTTCGTACCTTTCGTAAGGCGCGAGCCACTGCATTGACAGGGGCTCATGTTTTTGTTACAACGTTTTTAGCAAAGGGAGGCGACATGAGTGCATTCGGACAGGTATTGCTGCAGAGGATGCTGGAACGCGACGACTTTCTCTTGCAGGAGCAGGGGAAGTTGATGGGCGACATTGTCGAAGTTGAATTCAACGGCGTGGAAGGGCGGTTCGAGGTGGATCGATTCGCGCTTGGGTCTACGATCCTGAGCAGAATGCGTATGTGCGACATCAAGGGCGTGACTTCGCATGGCAGGACTCCGACCATGTGGCCAACCGCCACCCCAGTCCCCACTGCAGACTGAAAACAACAACGTGACCGGCTCCAACACGGAGTCGGCTTTTTTTCTGCAAAAAATGATCTTCCAAAAATTGAAAATTGCCCAATTGCCCAATTGAAAATACCGCATTGTCTCTCCTCAAAACATGATACAATGCGGTCACATGGCATCTAAAAACGACATTCTTACTCGTAGTTCCCAGCTCGTAACCAGTATCAGCGAGGCGTGGGACTCTCTTTGACGTTGCGGGAAAGATAACGCTTCAGGCCGAGCTAGAGGTCCAGATGGGCGCGCCGGGATTCTGGGATGATCGAGAAAAATCAGAAAAGATCGGAACCCAGTTTGGAGAGGTGAAGCGCGAAGTTGAGACTTGGCATAAGATCAAGGACGATGCAGAGACGGTAGCTGAGTTGCTCGCAGACGTGGAGAGCTCAGACCAGGGAACACTCGACGAGCTTGAATCGAGCTTGGTTGAAACTGAAAATGCTTTTGCAGCACTCGAGTTACTGAAACTTTACACAGGCCCGTACGACAACAACGGCGCGATCATGTCGATTCATGCTGGAGCCGGTGGGGTGGATGCGCAGGATTGGTCGGAGATGTTGTTGCGGATGTACTTGAGATTTTTTGAAGACCAAGGTTGGAAAGCGCATGTGATATCAGAGACTCGCGGAGGTGAGGCGGGGATCAAGTCGGCGTCGATCCGAATAGAAGGAACTCGAGTTTATGGTAACCTCAGCAACGAAGCTGGCGTACATCGACTCGTGCGCTTATCGCCGTTCAATGCAGACGCGCTTAGGCAGACGAGTTTCTCGCTTGTCGACGTGGTCCCGGAGATCGACGAAGACGTTGAGGGGGTTGAGATAAAGTCAGATGAAATCAAGATAGATACGTTCATGAGTTCGGGTGCGGGTGGTCAAAGTGTGAATACAACGTACTCGGCGATCAGAATTACGCATTTGCCGACAAATACGGTGGTAACCTGTCAAAATGAGCGATCTCAGACGCAAAACAAGGAAACTGCTATGAAGATCTTGCGCGGAAAGCTAGTTTCTCGTAAGCTCCAGGAGCAGGCAGACGAAATGGCCTCTATTCGAGGAGAGGTGAGTTCGGCCGATTGGGGGAATCAGATAAGGTCATATGTGCTCCATCCTTACAAGATGATTAAGGATCATCGCACAAATCTGGAGACCTCGGACGCGAGCGGAGTACTCGACGGAGACGTAATGCCATTCATTGACGCGCGACTACGGCAGCGTGCTGAAGAAAAATAATATGAAGGATTCAAAAGAAAACATTTTAGTAACCGGTGGCGCTGGGTTTATTGGTTCGCATCTCGTGGACCGACTTGTTGCGGATGGACACAACGTATCTATCATCGACAATCTTTGCAAAGGAAAGAAGGCATACATTAATCCCGCTGCTGAGTTTTATAAGTTGGATGTTGCGAAAGACGGGAAAAAGATTCGAAAGGTGATAGAGAAATTCAAGCCAACGGTGGTGTTCCATCTCGCTGCGCACAAGGATCCGCGTGCATCTGTTGCGCATCCTGCGCCTGATGCAGTTGAGAACGTTATTGGAACGCTGAATGTAATGGAGCCTCTTCGTGATTTGAATACCGGCGTGCGAGTTATTTTCGCGTCCACCGCAGCTGTATACAGCAGTGCAAATAAGCTGCCAGTGTCGGAGAAGTCTATGATTCGTCCGGACGCGCCATACGGCATCTCTAAGCGTGCAGCCGAGATGTATCTTTGGCACTTTTCAAGTTTGTATCCGATAGCTGCGGTATCATTGCGGTTCTCGAACGTGTACGGACCGCGAGAAACTTTTGGAAGCGGTAGCGTCATCACACGATTCATTAAGCAGATGTCGGCGGATAAGCAATGCACGGTGTGGGGGACTGGAGAGCAGACTCGCGATTTTCTGTATGTTGATGATGTTGTAGAAGGCTTGGTGCGTGCAATGCGCGTCATGTGGTGTGGCGAGATGAACCTTGCAACAAATACGGAGACATCTGTAAAAGATGCACACGAGATGATTCACAAGACGCTTGGTGAAGGTTTGGATCCAATTTATGAGGATGGGAAAGCCGGAGAGTTGTTCCAGAGCCGCCTAGATCCAACGTTGGCAAAGGAGGTGATGGGATGGGAAGCAAAGATAGGCGTGAAAGAAGGTATTGAAAAGACGATTAACTGGTGTTCAAACCAAAGTAATGAGTGCAAAGATAACAAATAGTCTTGAAGAGGCTATTAAGGTTTTGAAAGATGGGGGTGTAGTTGTGTTTCCCACAGAGACTTGTTACGGAATCGGTTGTGACGCAACGAACACCGAGGCCGTGAAGCGAGTGAAAGCAATAAAGAAACGTTCGAGCGATATGCCTATCAGGGTTATTGTGAAGGACATGGAGATGGCCGAGCAATACGGTGAGTTTTCTGAAACTGCGCGCATGCTTGCTGAGCGACATTGGCCAGGGCCTTTGACAGTTGTTATGCCGGCAGGTGAGAAAAAGATGTCTTCAGAGCTTGCTCAAGATGGGTCAGTTGGAATGCGTGTATCAAGCGACCCGCTGGTGAGCAAAATCGTAGCGGGAATAGATGTTCCGCTTGTTGCTACTTCTGGTAACGTGCACAATTGTCCGTCTACGTATAAGGTTGAAGACGCCGTTGCTCAGTTTGAGAAATCGGGAATGGAACCCGATTTGTATTTTGACGGAGGTGAGCTGGAGTTTACACCGCCATCTATGGTAATTGAGGTGATAGACGGCGAAGTTATCATCCACCGACAGGGATCGTTTAAGTTGTAATCAAGGTCGCCTATGCACAAGAAGAAATTCTATGGACAGCATTTTCTTCGCGATGAAAGCGTCGTTGATGCGATTGTCGAGGCGGCTGCCATTGAGGAGTCGGATAATGTTTTGGAGATCGGTCCAGGTGCCGGAGTTCTTACAAAAGAACTTGTTTTAAAAGCTAAAAAAGTCCTCTCGGTCGACATTGACCAGGAGGCGATAGATACTACGCGGAAAAATGTACTGTCCGAACGTTTGCAACTCCTAAACCAGGATGTTCTTTCATTGAAGAACGAAGATATTAAGCGTATTTTTAACGACGAGCCCTTCGTGCTCATCGGCAACGTGCCATATAACATAACGTCGAAGATACTTGAGTGGAGTCTTGGGCTCGATCATAAACCAGAACGTGCGATTGTGATGATCCAGCGCGAGGTTGCGGATAGGCTGTTAGCGGGGAAGGGCGATATGAGTCTACTAGGAATAGTGGTGCAGCTCGCGGCGTCGGTGTCACTCGTGGCCCACGTACCAAGAGATGCGTTCTCGCCGCCTCCTAAAGTGGAGTCTGCTGTCGTGCGACTCGACCTATACTCAACAGAAGACAATCATGCTCGTGGCGTGAAAGATAGGGAGAGATTGATTCGCTTCGCTAAGGTTGCCTTCTCACAGAAACGAAAACAGTTAAAAACAACATTAGGAGCATTGCCGAGTGTTAGCGTCATGCAGCTCGAAGCCGCGTTAAAGAAGCTCGGATACATAGAAACGGCCCGGCCTGAGGAGCTTTCCGTGGGTGATTGGATAGCTCTGTATAATCTTACACACGAGAATTGCAGATAGTTTTCTTAACGGAAAGAAGATCTTCCTTAAATTGAAAATTGCCGAATTGCAAAATTGAAAATACTCGGTTCTCATCTAGACCCACCTGTGCATAACCCTGCGAATATCAGGAAAATTTCGTGGGGTTTTTTGGTATAATAACTCTAGAAATTATGCCTGACACTAAGCATAAGCAATCCCGCAAAGGATGGTCGACTTTCTCTTTGGAGCAGAAGGTCGCTTTTGTCGTTTTTGGAGTGACCGGTGTATTGGGGCTGGGGCTGTCCATGACCCACATGGTTCAGCAAATAAAAGCTCCATTTATTCTGAGCTACGACGGTGAAAGGTACGAGTCTTACGACGAGCGTGCCGCGAGTGAAATAGCCGCTCAGAAGGATAGGGATACAGACGGTGACGGGATCAACGACTACGATGAGCTGAATGTGTATCGAACAAGTCCATATCTTGCCGATTCAGATTCTGATGGCTTTGAAGATGGTCGGGAGATCAAAAGTGGTGATGACCCAAACTGTCCTGTGGGGCAAGGTTGTGGCAGGGTCGCGGAGGTTGCGGTGAACAGCCCGCTCGTTGCAGCTGATACAAGGGACAAGCTACCGTTTGAAGAGGTTGGGCTTGGAGTGAACTTGGAGAACGAGGGTGACATAGAGGCGTTGCTAACAGCGCTGACATCTGACGATATCCGAGCAGCATTGGTCGCAGAGGGGATAGATCAGGAGACAGTGGACGGTTTGACCGACGAAGAGGTACGCGAATTATTCGACGACGCACTAAAGTCACTGCAAGAGAGCGGTGCACTTGACGCGATTTTGACTCAGTAACATGGATAAGGCAAAGAACATTTTTCAAAAGACGATACTGGCATACATGGCGGGCATGATGGTGCTGACTTCTTTGTTCTTTGCGATGCCTGCGAATGCGCAGCCTTCGTTTGATACGGGATTGAACCCCGCTAAGATAAAAGAGAACGTCGAAGAGGCGATTAACAAGCCTTTAGGTGTAGTGATCATTCAGGTATTGCTAAACCTTATCTCTTTTGTTGCTAATAGGTTAGCGTACGATGCAGCGATGGCTATTGCGTCTGGTGGAAAAGGGCAGTCCCCTAACTACGAGTATCGTTCAGTTGAGGAGTACGGCCAGGATCTGTTCGAGGATGTTTTGGGAGAGACTATCGGCTCGCTCTCGGGTACTTTGGGTGAGATTGGTATCGACTTTGATATTTGTGCACCTACCGATCCTACAAAGCGACTTAACCTTCAGCTTGGAATCGCTCGAATGTCTGGATCTGGTTCTGCACGACCTGAGCCTAAGTGTGAATTTAGAAGTATTACATCAAACTGGGAAGGGTTCATTGCATCTTCTGCGGATAATTTGAATCCAGACAAGATCTTCAAGGATTTCGCTACACAGTTCACGTCTGGTGGAACTGATCTTTCTGCATCGATCATCGCTATTGAGACAGCTATCAATAAGGCGGCGGGGGAGAAGGCCGTGAAGACTGATGAGCTTCTTGCGAATGATCGATTTAAAGACGTTAGCGATGTTATTACGGGTAACGTGGAAACTCCTTCAACAGTTTTGGAAGACCAGTTCAAGAGCAAGCTTAATAAGCAGCAAGATAATCAATCTCAGGCATTGCAGGATTCGCTGTTCGGAAACGAGGGTGCATTGTTGCAAGTTGGCGTGTCTGCCGGTTCGGTTTTCTTGAACACGTTGCTGTCTGAGCTTACAAACAAGATTTACAACGGACTGTTTGAGCCGCCAACTACTGGAGGCGTCTTCAACCCAGAGTTTATTGATGTTGGCGGACGAGACACTGCACGTGATCAGTTTAAGGGGCTGCTAGCTGCGCCTATTTCGAGTATTCCGAATTATGATGTAGTAACACAGGAATTCATTGCATGTCCTGGCGCATCTCAGCGTGGTCCCAACAACTGTGTGATGGGGGCAGATTTCGCTACATTGATGTCCTACTCGGCTGCAGGAGACACTATGACGGTGCAAGAAGCTATTGATGCCGAGTTGCTGCACGGTGAATGGTCACTTATCGACAGCGAGGACACTGCGCGAAACGAAGATCCGTTCTGTTATACATATGGCTACTGTCACGCTAATCTTGTAAAGATGAGGATCGCTCGTATTATTCCTGTTGGATGGGAGCTCGCTGCATTGAAGGCGAAGCAAGTGACAGGTCCGACAGATTTGCAGACGATTGTTAATGGTTTTGATGACTGTAATGAAGACAATCCAGATGCGCCGATTAGCGCAAGTAATCCATGGTGTCACTTGATTGACCCTAACTGGGTTATTAAGCATCCCGAAACTCAGTGTCGTGCAAATGTAACGGGTGCAACACTCCTTGCCGAGAATGCGGATACTCGTCACGAGACTTGTGTAGATACTCCAAGTTGTATCGAGGAGGATGAGAATGGGAAATGTATCGGGGGATTTGGTTACTGTACTCGTGAGCGAAACTCATGGCGTTTTGACGGTGACTCTTGCCCTGCGGAGTTCGCAAGCTGTTTAACTTTGACCAGTCGAACCGGTGTAAAAGACAGCTTGTTAACAACGACCGTCGATTACGCGAGTTGTGACGCTGATAATGTTGGTTGTACTTGGTATAACACGGTTAAAGAGCTGAACGACGCGGACACAGCTGCAGACCCTACGGATGATCAGTTTGTGTTCGATACGATCTTAGATCTATTCGATGACGGAAACCCAACGGCGACAGTGGCTGATGAGAACAGTAGGCAGTACTTTAACGCGTCTGTTGCTACGTGTGGCGACGGAGATGACGGATGTACAGAGTTGGTGCGAGCAGCTGACAGCGCGTTGAACCCAGTTCGTAACCCAAGCTTTGAGCAAGATAGCGACCAAGATGGTGTGCCTGATTTCTGGACGCTGGATGGTAATGCGAGTTACCTGCAGAACTTCTCTAGTTCTGCTATTTATGGCGGGTCTACTTTCCAGGTAGGGTCAGACGTCGTGGAGCTTGATGCGGGAGGAGAGGCGATCACTCGAGACCCGATCCACCTTTACCCTAATCAGTTTGTAACGGTTTCCTTTACGGCGATAGCAGGGCCAACGCTTTCATCAGGCATTGAATTGAGATTGGAGTTCGCCGACGAAGAAGGGTTCTCACTCAATGCATCTTCGACGCTCCCAATGCCAGCGCCAGCTGTAACGTCTGACTGTACGGACGAGGGGGCATGGCTAGAGCTGAACGAGTCTAGTGTCCCAGACGATGCTTTAACGCGATACGGTTGTACGTTCTCGACTCCGGAAGAAGATGTGTGGATGAGCATAATAATAGAAGGGCTCGTTGATACGATTTACCTCGACGCTATTCAGGTTGACGAAGCGGAGGTAACGACAGATTTCCACTCAGGATACGCCAAGAAAGATACGACCAACATTAAGCTCGCACCTGACTACCTTGGCTGCACAGGCGATCCTTCAGATAACGCTTTATGTGCAAACTACGCGCAGATCTGTACTGCTGCGGAGATTGGATGTACAGCTTATACGCCAACAAATGGAAACCCAACGGTACCCGGAATCGTTAATAGTAACGACTACTGTCCTTCTGAGTGTGTAGGCTACGAGACGTATCGACAGTTGGAGACAAACTTTGCAGCACCGGTATTCCCCGTGTACTTGATCGCGGATACAGCGCAGAGCTGTCCAGCGCAGTATAACGGTTGTGCTGAATTTACAAATCTAGACGCACTCGCCGAAGGGGGGGAGCGTTTGCAATACTTCACAGACGTTCGGGTTTGTCAGGAGGTGGTGGAAGCTGCGGCAACAAACACTCCAGGCGAGGTCTACTACACATGGGAGGGATCGGATAATGAGGGATTCCAGTTGATAACTTGGACGCTGAAGGGGACGGATTCAACAAATGGCGGACCTTGTCAGAACTTTAATGCGACATCTGGCGCCTGCGAAGATGCAACCAGTACCTATCTTCCTATCGCCGATTGTCAGGCTCACGCAGACATCTTTACGAATCCTGATTGTCGTGAGTTCTACGACACAAGCGGTGACATATTCTTCAGACTCTTCTCTGACACGGTTACTGTAAGTAACGAGTGTTCTCCGTTCCGAAAGACGGTCTCGAACGTGACCGACTGTGCTGCATCAAATGGGGTATGGAATGCGGCGAGCGGAAATTGTTCGTACAACATCCTCCCAGCGGAGAGCTTGAGCTGTGCTGCTACTAATAATGGATGTCGTGGATACGTAGGAAACACAGGGAATAATACGCGTGTTGCCTTCTCGGAATTCTTTGAAGAGGGGACTATCTTAGACTGGTCGGCGACCACCCTAGATACCCCAAGCGCAGTTGATGCATCAATCTACTATTCGAATGAGTCCGTCGCGACGGGTGGTCATTCTTTCCAGATTCCATCAGCAGCTTATGCGATACCTACAGATGGTCAGATTCAGCCAGGGTTTGAGTACTTGATATCATTTTGGGCCAAGGGATCGGGCGACTTCACGATAGCTCTGACAGATGGAACGAACGAGGCGGCCTTTGCAACTGCGGTATCACCAACGTTGGGGTGGCAGGAGTATACGCTCGGACCTTTGAATCCAGCGCTTGTTAACGCGGCTATTAATGTTGAGGATAGTTACCTATCGCTCTCAAATGTTACTCCACTTGCAACACCGGTCTTTATAGACAATATCGTGATGCGTGAGGTGCAAGACACGGTATTCTTGATCGAGAACAGCTGGATCACGCCTTCTACGTGTGACCAGACCGCATCGGGTGCGCCAGCGCCGCAGTTTAATCTTGGTTGTACCGAGTACAGCACTCATCGTGGTGACCAGGTGGACTTGAAGTCGTTTACATCTATATGTCGAGAAGCAGCAATAGGTTGTGAAGGTTTCTACGATACGAAGAATTCAAGCTCAGAGCACGCACAGGCATACAACCTTACATGTGGTGATCCAACCGCGGCTACTGTGACAGCTCTTACATCTTGTTCATTCAACAACGAGGAGGTGTGTACAATCCTGATTGGTCAAAATACGTGTAAGTTTAATTACATGGGAGTCGATCAGCCAAACGTGCTCGCATCATTTGTTAACGACGATTCCGAGATCGTGAATCGTGACGAGAAGACATTCATCGTTGATCGACCAGACGTACATTGTTCTGCAGACGTTGCCGGATGTACCGAGTTTGGAATGCCGTCATTCAACCTAGACAAGACAGAGGTAGTTAGTTTTGAGAGCGTATGGTTAGTAGACCGACCAGACGACTACGTGGATACGCTTTGTCATGAGAACGATCTTTTCTGTGAAGCATTCGCAACCGAAGACGGTTCGCAGTACTACTTTAAGAACCCAGGGCCTCAGAAGTGTGAGTGGAAGGCCGAGGTTCTAATTTCCGGTGTTGGATACTACGGTTGGTTCCGAACGGGAACAGATGAGCCGTGTTACTACACGCCAGTGCTCGATGATGACATTTTCGATCCTACGACGGAACTTGCAAGCGCATACCTTATTGGTGGGCTTGAGCTTGGTGCTTGGCGAAATGGTGACGCTGGTTATGACGGCTGGGTAGCCCAGTGTCCTGCGAAGTGGAATGAATGTTCCGAGTTTATTGATGTAGCAGACAACACAGATGGTCTATACCCAGAAGGAAAGCCTTACACATTCTTGAAGAATGAAAAGCTAGACGAGGCCGACCTTCCAGCAAATGAAAAGTGTAATGGTTTGATATCACAAGAAGCCGGATGTGTTGCGTTTAACGATACGAGCATAGCCTCTGTAGACTTCTCATCTAGTGCGTCGTACTTGAAGAGTAGGTACGCTCATAGAATCCAGGAGCTAAACCGTTCGCAGTTCGCGCCTATCACTCCCGTGAGTTGTCCTTATGGTGGAGAGGTTACAGTGGATGGTAACGTGATTGACTTGTGTGCAAGTCGATGTGCGTATTCACTGGTAACAGGAATGTCAGGATCGGATACAGTGGAAGAATTGTTCGTGGGTGGATCGTGTTACATCAACTCTGATTGTGGAACGATTGATGATGTGTTCAGCAATCCTACGAATGGAACGTGTGTAAACTTTGACGATAATACTGTCAGCGACCCTCTAGCGGTTATTCCAGCGGGAATCTGTGTTGGAGGTGAGCTTTCAGGAGATGCTTGTACGCCAGGTGATCCTTGTGGAACAGGTGTTTGTGAGGATATCTCAGAGAGCACGGTATTGGAGATAAACAGTGACGGTGGTCCGATTACAGATGACTCGAATACGATTCTGAAGGTGCGACGAGATCGAAGTTGTTCGGAGTGGCTTGCATGTGACGCAGGATTCACTGCGTACGACGAGCGACAAGGTAAGAACGTTCAGGTTTGTAACTCAGTAGCTTTGTGTAACGAGTTCTCAGTATCGGGAGACAACACATTCTGCTCAAACTGGACCGAGCAGCCACTAGAGGTTCTAGATGAAATTGAATACGCCAGCCGAGATGTTACTTGGTATGGATCGGAATACTCAGGATATTCAATTCCAAACCAGTACCCAATTGAGAAGTATACCCAGGTGGACTTGAACCCAGGACGTTGGTGCATTTCTCCTGCAGAAGAGGTACTTAACCCAACAGGAATAGGGACTGAGTTTGATACCGCAACCGGAACATGGAGCCAGGGGTCGCCGGGTGGCTGTTCTAACGACGCAGGCTGTGGGTTAATAGTGACTGGTGCAACATGTGAGCTTGCACCTGATGACTTCCGTCTAGGAGTCAGTGTTGGTCCGTGTTTAGGTGAAGCTCTGAATGGCACGCAGTGTGTTGTTGGATTCTGTGAAGATTCTGGCCTAGCATGTGCGGAGGATGACCAATGCGCGGTTAGTACTCCTGGCGCATGTAACACTATTACAACAGCGAATAAGATCGGAGTTTGTTACAACGGTGGATGTGTTCAGAATATTGAGGGAGAAAACTTCAACTCGGAGAATGCGTACGCTCAAGAGTGTCGTGGATATCCTGAGGAGAGTGCACCGTTCCCACGAGACATTGTTACGCAGGAGCAGCTATCATCAGTCGCGACAGACCGTGCGGCGGCTGTGACATCGGCATGGGAAACCAGGGCGCTGACACGAAAACAGGGGTACAACCATGCAAAACTATGTGCGAATGGTGAAGACTGTGAATGTTCTTACAAGAAGGCGGACTACGGTGACGGCGTAAAAACGTTGTACTTTGGTCCAAACACTACAACTCCGTCAGGAATCTGTAGCGGAGGAAAGTGGGACGGTCTGGCGTGTGGTGCGGATTGGCAGTGTGCTCAGCAGATTACGGGTCACAGAGCGACTTCTACTGACAATGCCAGGCCTGAGCGTGGAGTCGGAACGTGCACCTTTAAGACTACGGAAAATACATATGTCGGATGGGATGGGTTGTGTGTGCAACACGATGGTTCGATTCGAAAGAATGGAAGCTCGGACAGCAAGGACGAGGCTTGTCTGCTATGGCTACCGGTTGATCAGTTGACCGGTGGAACGGATATCTATAACAAGTTTACAGAAGCAGGGTTCAGTATATCGAATGCTTCACACTGTACAGACACGTCGCTATTTGTAGATGTGTACGTTAACGGTGCTCAAATTAACGATGACGGTGAGGTAGTAGGGATAGATTATGCTTGTGCAGAGTCTTTAGGGGGCGGGGCACGGATGCCAGTGTTCCCATCAGGCTTCTTTGATCCATTTTCATTCTTCATTGGCGCGGCAATCACTGACCAAAGTCAATTTACTACTCCCACTTCCGAGACTGGAGGTACTGGTGCAGATTGTCTGATTGAACAGTGGGATAGTTGTTGGAACAATGTTGTGTGTCCAAAAAATAGCTACGCAATTGTTGGGGCCTGTCTCCCTGACGTTATTTGTGGTGACGGTAATGATATTGACCGTGACTGCCCATATATGTGTATTCCGATAGGGTCGCGTGCCATCGCAGCTGAGGGGGAGCTAAGTAAGGGTGAGGTCTGCGAGCCCCCAGCCCACTTGCATGAGGTGGACATTCATTGGTCGCTGGAGCTCGATGAAACTGTGATAGGAACATATCCAGAAGCCGATGTGGAAGTAGATCCTCAAATCGGGTACCTTGTTAACGATATTCAAACTGTGGAATATTATAAGCAATGTGCTTTGAAAGGAGTCGAGTTTACGCCGTATGATTCTAACCTGTTAGTCGTTGATCCGATAGGTGACCTTAACGAAGCTAACCAATATTATCTACCTGTCTATCCGACTGAGAGCATGATGCTAGACGCATACCAAAATACAGTCCAGTTTTACCTTGGTTGTAGTGAAGTTGCCTACACCTCGGTAGAGCCCGGATATGGGGTGGACGACAGTGCCTTTGGTAATAAAGCTTGGACGAACCGTGTCTTGACTCCAGGGGATCCGTATACGTTAAGCGCAGCCCCATGGTTCGATACTAATACTGCTCCACAAGAAGTTGGAAAGGTGCAGCTACCGTTGGAATTTGATCCCGATAGTAGTCAACGTTTGATCGATATAGCTCAGTTCGATAAAACTCCTGCAATCGTATCTTCGTGCTTGTTCGGTACAACGCTAAGTACAAAAAATGGCGCATCTACCTGTGCCCAGTTCCCACCATCATCGCCATCGGAGGCTGGTAGTTACAGCCCGACGTCTGTGACTCTCCCTATAATTCCACCTTCGTATGGAGGAGGAGGTTGTGATCTTAATATTGATGATGATGATGATGATGGTGATCCTGTAAATCTGGATTCTCAATGTAATGAGGGGTCCACATCCTGTGACAAGTCTCCAAACGCAGCGGATTCGTATGCATGTTTTATAGAGTGTAGTGCATATGCGATGGCAAACAATCCTGCTGCCGCAGAGTTTACAGACCCTAACGCGTGGTGTGCTAGCCTGGTGCCCGCTGAGGTTACCTCTGTATGCGAGCTCGCTCAATCGTTGTCGCCCGATCCTTTAGACTGCGGCGGTAACTCTGCTGACTACGGATGTCAGGCCCCTACGTATATATGTTCTGCTTATTATGGCTATGGAGGAGATGAGAACGCGCTTCTAGGTGACAAGGGGGATGATGCTGATTCAGCTTGCTACGGAGCACTTCAAGATGGAATAATTCCACCTATGGAAAGTGGCTCAAGTTATGCGTACCCATGGTCAAACTTCGCGGAGCCTTGGCACCAGTGTGATGGAGCGGGAGGCCAGAATCACATGTGTAAAATAGATGCTGATTGCCCTGGGTATCAGCCGGCGGCGACATGCGAAGAGTTCGCTGTAACCATCGACGAAGATGACGGTAACGTGCAAGGATTCTGTTCGGTAACCTATAGTACAGAGATAACCCACATTGTCCCTATGGGGATAACTAATGCAGGGTCAGGTGCGGGGTTAACAATGTTGAATCAGTTCTTTGGAAAGGTGTACTCTATATGGCAGTGGGATGGCGATGAGCCAGCAAACGAATTCGATAGTACAAGTCCTTCTGGGGCATACACGCTACCGTCAACTGCGTTCGAGCCCGAAGACTTCGATGTTACCGATGCGGTGCCAGTCGCTGCTGGTGACTCATTCGGATCAGGGCCGAACAGCGGAACACCCGACGCCCCAGAGATCCGCGGACTTGGCACTACTTGTGTGAATGACAACTGTTCCGAAGGACCGCTCAACACGATTACTGTGAACGGTAGCTTCAACCAAGCATACAGCTCACAGAATAGTTTCTTGGCAGATCTAAGATTCTTTGCGACAACTGATCCAAACCACTTCCCGTTGAGAAATGTGATAGTTGACTGGGGAGACGGTATGGATACGGCATGGGACACCTCGGGTGAGAATGCGTCATTAGTTTGGGGACGAGGATCTGAGACTGGGTCCACTTCGCTTAACAATTACTATAAGGCTCGTAGAGGACTTGATGCTAGTGATCTGACAAATATCACACCGATCTGCTCGGCGGAAACGGAATGGGGGATGACTGGAGAGAGTTGTGAAGACGGTCCATTCCAATTTGTACACCACTACAGATGTACACCGGGAATGCAAAATTGGCTCCAAGTGACCGGTCGTGCATGTGACTATGAGGAGGGTACAAACCGATTGCTTAACTCACCATGTTGGGCAGGAGAGTGTGTCTTCCAGCCACGAGTTCATGTGGTTGATAACTGGGGTTACTGTTCAGGTGTCTGTGGCGATACTGATGACGATGGATTCGCAGACGGTATTTGTGAGGATACTAGCAGCCAAGGAGGTTGCGCTTATGCATCATGGCCAGAAGCAAGGTCCAATCCTCAGGACATTCCTGCGGTACCAAATCCTTGGGTAAACTACGGAGGAGAGATTCACGTTAGTCCATAGAAAAAAATCCGGCTCATGCCGGATTTTTTTCTATCAAAAACGCGTCCACCCCATGGCTTGGGATGAACGCGCGAAGTCAGGGTCGTTCGCAGGAAACGATCGCCGTAGAGCCGGTCTCGTGAACCGAGGTGCCCGTGAGGGTTTCGCCGTCTGCGCCGACAGTTACGGTGATGACAGAGGTCTCGCTGTTGTTCGTGCCGACCATCAAGTGGCCATTGGCAAACAGCGTGATCTCGGTGAACCACGTCCAGAACTTCTCACCGAACTGGGGCGAGATCGTGTTCTGCGACGGCTGGCCGTTGAACCAGCAGTTCCAGTTCCCGGACGAGTCGTAGTTCACCGGGATGATCATGGACTCTCCGTCCAGGATCAGGAAGTTCACGTCTCGGTGGTCTTCCACATCGTCGGTCTCGAACTCCGGGTAGAACGTCAAGTACTCTCTGGCGTGGTTGACCGTGATCAGGACGCGACCGTCGCCGACGACCTTTCCGCTGCAGGGCGCGTGGACGTAGTTGTCGCTCACGGCACCGAAGTAGACCGTGGTTCCGACTCCGGGGAACACGATGTCGCGCCCCTCGAGGATCTCGCCTTCCTTGTTGCGGATCGCGTCCGGAGTGTCGGCGACCATCAGGCTGAACTCCGGGTTGGTGTACCCGAGGTCGCTGTCCGGCTCGCCGTCGCCGTCCGTGTCGTTGCCGATGGCCGTGCCGTCGCCGGCGTAGCCCATGAAGGCCTCGATGTCGTCGACCGTCACCGTCACGTCCTCGCGGATCTCGCCCGTCGCGTCGTCGTCGTCACCGACCGTGGTGTCGTCGTCGTCGGCCGGGTTGTCGATGCATCCGGGGATCAGGAACAGGGCGCCGAAGATCAGCGCCGCCAGGGAAAAAGTGCGCATGATTTGCGCCTCTCTGCCCCACAAGGGGGCGGCATTGTGCCGCGCCGTGTGGCGCTGCGAATGTGAAAAGAGCGAGTTTGCTCACTTTGAAAATATCAGGAAATCCCAACATTGTCAACCCCCACCCCAACTTATCCACAACCCCCTGGCACCAAACCAACGGGGACAGTCCCCGCACCCGTCCCTGGCACCAAACCAACGGGGACAGTCCCCGCACCCGTCCCCGGGACTGTCCCCGCGAAATTTTATAACATGCCTTTTATGGCATTTTCCAGGGGAGATAGGCCATTTATTCCTTGTAATATAAATTGCGAATATTCTTGTTGTGCGGATTTTGTATTATTTTCAAAGTATCGGATTATATCTTTGCCAAGTAACCATATTGGCTCTTTTGCAAAACCGGCGGTTGCATTATAGCTACTCCATTTCCATTGTTTGGGATTTTGGACCAACCCAGCTCTTACGGGATTAAGCACTACGTACCTCGCCACGTTCAGTCTCTGCTGATCGTCTTTTATTATGATCGAGTGGAATCTTGATTGAAATACGTGACCTATACGTCCATAGCGTTTATTCATTGCGCTCGCGAATTGCCCGTTTAAGTGCTTCATACCGACAGAGACATTATCGTCAGGGGTTTCTATATATAGATGGAAATGATTGTCCATAAGACAGTACGCATAGCATTTCCACCCGAATTTAAGTACAGCAGTGCCTAATAGTTTCAGGAATAGTAGTCGATCGTTATCGTTATCAAAGATGGTCTTCTTGTTATTACCTCGAGAGGTAATGTGATAGTGGGCACCTGGGTAAGTTGTTCGAGCATGTCTTGCCATAGCCATTGTAAATCTAATAAATAAAAAACCACGCGACCTGCGTGGGGCTGTAGGCACATCTATTACATCGCAATCCGAAACTGTAGTCAACAGATCAATTGGGGACAGTCCCCGCACCCGTCCCCGGGACTGTCCCCGTACGGGCGCTATTTTGATGATCGATTCGTTGTTGACGTGTATTTCAAATTAACTTCTTGTGTACCGCCTCTTGAAATGGGTGTCCAGGAGATGAGTTTTACACATATTGTCCACAACACACTGTCGATGGACGTCGACAGGGTGTTTTCTTTTTTGTGCATCTTTACTTGGCGTCCAGGCTCACAGCGTCGTCGATTCGGGGCGATTTTGTATTGTCTTACTTGCCTGGTGCTTGCTAGCGGTGTCTGAAAATGGCGTCAAAAATTCGGCTAGTTCTACACAATTACACTGTTTGACCGGGCCTTTCAGAGTTGATGTTATGGGTAAGTCGACGAGATTGACCCGACCCGGCTTGATGCGTGAAAGCGTGTGGGGAACAGGCTTGGTCACGGCCGGTATCGAGGCGTGCTTTGATCTATGGCCTTCGGGCAAACGAAAGTTGGGAGGCTGGCGTTTGCTCGCGGCGATGGATGAACCATCGAGGAGGTCCTTACAATGCGACTTTTGATTATTGTGGCGGTCATCGCGACCGTGTGTGGCTGCGACCCGGTCTACAGCTACAGCCCGCCGTTGTCCTACGACTATCACTACACTGCACCATTTTCCAAAGACGTGACGCTCGTTGTCTGGGAGCCTCAGGAAGGGTCCGTGGAACTCCACAAGGGAGTGCCCGTGCCCTTGCTCGCTCCTGGACACACGATCGTCCTCGACGAATTCCATGGCGAGGTCACCTTGACCGACCCTGAGTTCAAGACGCTTTTGGTGATGGAAGGTGTAGACGATCTGGACGTGGAAGTTGGTGATCTGTTGTGCGCTGGAGACAAGATCGGTGTGACGCGTCAGGTTCGACTCAAGGCCTACTGGGGCCAGGAGGCCGATCCATTGACTCGCGACATGTCTATTGTCCGAGTAGTTCGAAACAGCGTGCTGACGGATCTGTCGGACACGCGGTTGGCGGATCGAGTGCATAGCGTGCTCGCCCTGCCAGGTCAGGATGCCAAGGGCACTGACATCAACCGGGACGATTGTCCCTTTGGAGGTGACTGATGAAGTATGCGATTCTGGTTCTGATCTGCGCGGCAACCATGCTTGGTTGTGCAGATCGTGGTGGTGTTGCGGTCTTTGATGGCCGTACAACGATGCATATGCCATTCGAGGCTGGTACCAAGTGGCTGTGTACGCAGGGGACGGAAGCGTCCTACTCGCACAACGGCAACTCGACTCGGTACGACTTGGACTTCGACACGCCAAACCCGCCGAACGAGCCTGCGATGCTCTATGCGCCTCTCGCGGGTACGGCGTACGTGCACGACGACGGAACGGGCTTCGGCAAGCACGTGAACATTGACCTGAACGATGGTACTTACATCGTACTGGGTCACATGAAGCACGTGTATGTGGGCAACGCTATGTTCGTGCAGGTTGGCGAGGCCGTTGGTCTTGCTGGCAGCACGGGAAGCAGTAGCGGAGAGCATGTCCATGTTGGTCTGCATGCAGGAGATGCAGACCAGTTTGCTGGACGCGGAACGTCTATACCCAGCAACATGTTCGATCGCGACGTCAACGCGAACCCGTCCATTACTCGTCCCAACTCGGGTGCAGAGCACATCTGCGGAATCCCAGGTGGTCACAAGTACGAAAGCCAGTTGCCGTTGTTCATGCTGGGCCCGGAGCTGCCGGACGAGGCTGGTGGTGGCGGTGATGACGACGATGACTCGGTGGGGAACGGCCTCGCCGAGCTCTGCTGGACAACGCAGGGCCTGACTGGCACTCGTAACGGTGAGCTCTGGGTCCAAGAGGGCAGCTGGGAGACGGTTACGTCTTCCAGCGGATCGTTCACGCAGCTTTGCGGAACAATCGCCGGAGGCTCAGGAACGTCGATCATCGTGAACGGCGAATACGAAGCCAACAACACACCCGGTTCGCCCTGGTGGATCTGCGCCCACACGGGCTCGGACACCTCGCACGTCTACGGCTCGTTCTGGATCAACGGAATCCAGAGAACGCCAACCGTGCAGGATTGGGGTGGCGGGTGTGACGTGAGGCTCACGATACCCTAGACGATATGCGACATCTTGGAAGCTCCAGGGTGTCGCATAGCTTTATTCATATTTTCAATTTTGCAATTCGGCAATTTTCAATTGATTTGGAAATTTACCAATTGATCAATTTATCGATTAACGAAAACTATGACAAGACAAGAGGGGCTTGAGGAGAGGACTTTGGCATTTAGTCGGAGGGTGAGGGAGTTTGTTAAGTTGATTCCGAGGCACTCGATTTATCAAGAGGATATTAAGCAGTTAGTCAGATCGTCGGGATCGGTTGGTGCGAACTACATTGAAGCCAATGAATCATTTAGCGCCAAGGATTTTCTTTTCAGAGTAAATATATGTAGAAAAGAGGCGAAGGAGTCTAGATATTGGTTAAAATGTATGATGGTAGACACTGATGTAGCGCAGATCCAGATAGAGTTAGTGCAGGAGGCGCTCGAATTATCTAGGATATTTGGCAAAGTAATACAAACTATGAGGACCAAAAAGGCCAAGCGCAGAGTCCCTAGTCAAATAGATAATCGATGAATTGAGCAATCGAATAATCAATTGAAAATTGCCGAATTGCAAAATTGAAAATGTTTCTATTTCAATCCACATCTACTGATATCGCATCTTTTATACCATGGTATAATACCTTTGAAATATCTCATGAAAGCTTGGCAAAACTACAAGCGTTTCTTCAAAGTTGCAATAGCAGGGTTGTCCGTGCTTATTTTGGCTTCTGCAGCCGATCCTGCGCATGCTCAAATGGCTGAAGCTTTCACGGAGGGGCTCGCTGCATCTGGAAATATCGTCTTAAACCTCGTTGCGAGTGTCGTGTTGATAGTAGCGAACTTCCTAGGATCAATGATCATGATTCTTCTTGAGCTGATCTTGATACCAATCATTCAGTACTCAGATTTTATTGGACACCCAGTTGTAATGAATGGATGGTCTATTGTGCGAGACCTTGTGAACACAGGGTTCATTGTGCTGATGCTCGTGATTGCCTTCGGAACAATGTTCGGTATTCAGAGAATCAACTGGACACAACAGATCCCACGACTTGTTGTTGCAGCTATTGCTATCAACTTCTCTCGTTTGATCACAGGTTTGCTTATAGACATTGGGCAGGTGGTCATGATTGGATTTGTGAACGCCTTGCAACAGGTTGGTGTTGGAAACTTTTTGGAATTGCTTAAGTTGAGCGACCTTCAGACTCAGGTAGATGGAAGTCTTACGATCGATGGAGCGTCCAACTTGGGTTCCGCGATCATGGCGGCGGTCATGTCAGCCATAGTGCTGGTTGTGATTTTTACGTTGGCAGGAGTCCTTGTGTATAGAATCGTAGTCCTATGGGTGCTCATTATTATGTCACCAGCAGCATTCTTGGCTGGTGCTGCACAGGGCATTCTGTCTAAGGCGGGTGATATGTACAGCCAGTGGTGGGGCAAGTTGACTGCGGCAATAATGATTGGCCCTATCCTAACTTTCTTCTTGTGGCTGGCGCTAGCATCTGTGAGTGGAATGACGAGAGGTTTTGAGACTAACAGAAATCCACCTCCTTCAGGAGCTATAGTAAATAACTCGATCGTAACTAACGATAATTTCACAGGCTTCGTGATTGGTATAGCGTTATTGCTTGCTGGTTTGGAGATGGCAGTGTCTACTGCTGGAAGTTTGGGTGGAGCCGCATCGAGCATTGCTGGTGCTGGTATGTCTATCGGAAAGAAGATTGCAGGAGCACCTATTGCGTTAACAGGCGCAGGGGCGATGGCGATTGGGCGTAAAGGAGTTCAGAAAGGGCGGGCAGCAGGCGCTGCTGTTGCCGGAGGAGTTTCGAGTCTTTATCGTGGAAGAACACAGCAAAGGCGTTTGGATAAACGGGAAGAACAGAAAAAGAGAGCAGAGCAGAATATCGCGGCCGGAGGAGTCCGCGGCATGTTTGGACGTGGGCAGCTTGCAAAGGTTGCTGAGGAAGAGCGCAAGGAGAACGCGATCCAAGGAGATCTCGCAAAGAAGTATGCTGGGTTTGGTAGTAAACTTGGAGATCAGCAGAAGTTAGACTTTATTGAAAAATATTCAGGACCTAAGGCGACGGAAGAGCAGCGTGCTCAAGCTATGGCTCTTCAGTCTGCGACAGTTGGAGACGAGGGTGCATTGGCCAGCATGATAGAGAACCCAGACACCAAGGCTGGGGCCATGAAGATGCTCGCAGATGTTCAGAAGCATCAAGAGGAGACCGGTGACGAGAAGGGACAGGAGAAGATAAAGAAGATGCTCGCAAGCAACCCTCAGTGGGAGAATGCAGATGCGGCAAGTATGCAAAAAGCTCTTGAAGGCATGACGCAGCAAGAGCGAACCGGTATCAATAAGCGTGCATGGGGATCTTCACATTTCAGGCAAGCTGCTCGTGATTCTGGTGTGTTCAAGGCGATGTTCAGTACTGACAAGGAGACTAGAAATTCGGCACGTAAAGGTGCAAAGAAAGACTTCATTGATGCTGCTCAAAAGCATATCAATGCTACACCAGCTGAAAAGCTGCGAGATAAGCAAGAGCAAGATCGATATCAGAATGCGGTGGACAATCAGCGTGGATTGGATATGAGTTTGGCCGCGAATAAGGATCGTGCGAAAAGTGATGCTGCCATTCATGGCCTAGTTAACGCAGACATTTCGGGGACGATGGGCTCCATTATTGGAGGAGGAATGCCTATGGGTGATATCGATATGCCAGAGCTTATCCGCAGGAGTATGGCTGGTGGCGCCGGTGCTGCTGGTGCGGGTGACACTGTTAACGAGATACGTCAGGCTATCACCTCAGCATTGAAACAGAAGGGTAGTGCACAGATGATACAGGCGTTGGATCAGATTGCTACTTCGGGTAACACTGAAGAAAAGGCTAGGGCGAACCAGATGTTGAGAGAGCTTGAAAATGCTATACGCAGTGCAGATGTGGCGGCCGGAGGAACCGATGCAGATATTAACAAGGCTGCCAGAACAGTGATGACAAGAAATCCAGATGCTGCATACAACTACGATAGCTCAGGAACAGCGATGCGCAATGAGTTTGCATCACCTAAGGATGCACGAGTTTTCGCAGGTGATTTTGCTAAGAATCCAACCATGATCGTTAACCTTAGTGCCGAGATGGAGAACATGAGTGGCGACATGGCTGCTGTTGCTGCGGAAAGTCTTACACCTAAGGCTCTTGATGCAATGCTTGCATCAAGGAACCAGGCGACGGGATCTCCAAACGAGGAGACATGGAAATCTACTATCAAGGCATCAGAGAAGCTTCTTAAGAGCTACAGAGCAGAGTTGAAGCGTGTAGGAGGATCAAAGGCTATGATCAAGCAGCTCGATGGGTCTATCCGTCACATGAAGCGACGGGTTATAGCTCAGTCTGAGCTCTAGAAAACATAATTCCGGATTGTATTGTCGATATGGCGGAGGAGCATACATATATTTACAGTATATTGCCCGATGAGATTCGTGAGTTCTTCTTAGACTCTGGGTTACAGGATCTGGATCAGATTGGCGAAACATACGGTCTTTCTACTACTGTGGTGGACGGGTTGGACGATATCCAACAGGAGTTGTTGTTCGGTTACTCTGCGTTAGATTCAGTAGAGAATTTGATTAGAGTTAAACTTGGTCTAGAAGCTCCATTGGCGCGTAAGGTGTCACTGGATCTTTTACGTATGAGGTTTCTGCCAATCGACTCGTACATGATGTCATCTGCCTTTCGTACATATGCGAATTTAGGCGGTGACGTTTCCATTGCGAGCGTAAAGAGAATTGATGCGACCGGTGGAACAGTGAAAGATATAAGAAAGGCGAATGATATCGCTGTTGCTGAGGTTAAGGTCAAGCGAGCTCAGGCGGCATCTCGCGAGAGGGAGAAGGTTAACGAGCCTGAGCCCGAGGTTAAAGCGCCAGTTGAGGCCGAGCCTGCACCCAAGCCACCAGTAGCACCTCCGGCTCCAAAACCGCAAGCTACGCCGTCAGCTCCAGTAGCTCGAGTTGCTAAGTCTCCTGTAAAGCCCAAGCCACCGATAGCGTCGCCGTCGGCTAAGCCTCAGCCAAAACCTACACCGGTGCCGCCGTTGCCAAAAGCAGCGTCGGCTTTACCTCCTCAGCCTAAAAAGCGTGAGCAGAAAGTTGTGAAGGTTATTAAACGATTCGATGACAAGTTGGACGAGGTGCATCCGGCGCAAAAGGGTGAAAAGCGTGAGCTTGCACCGCCACCGCCGATGATAGTCGATGCGGAACCGCCCGCAACAAAGAAAGACGTTGGTCCAATGGTGACCAGTCATGTAGAGGAAACGAAAGAGGATCGGACGGCTCCATCTGTACCAAGAGTTAAGAGGTCTTTGCGACGAAAGAGCGAGGTTGTAGTGAAGCCCAAGAAACGAGAGCTTACTCCTCCAAAGAAAGAACTATTTCCAAATGTAGCCAACGAGGCGGCGGCTGCATCTACAATGCAGGATCTAAAGAAGACTGGGCATAAGGCTCCCGAGAGTTTAGAGAATAAGAAAATTGACGAAGTCCAGCGAAAGCTATCCTTAACGTTCCCATCTGGCGAAATCAATAAACGATTCCGCGTAGTTTTGGGAGCGCGTTTTTCTGGTGTCAGGTCAGCGGCAGATTTCAAGAAAGCTCTCGAGCAACCGATCGGGAAGGGTGGACTTGCTTTGTCTGAGCATGCGGTTAATCGTGTTGTTGAAGAGGTTGAGTCTACGATATCGGGAGAACATGGTGATGCTGTAGCAAAACACAAAGCCGGTAAAGAGGAGATGGTCAAGAAGAAACAGGAGAAATACGGTGCACCTTCATCGAAAACTCAGCCGTCGAGTTCGAGTTCGAGCTCAAGCTCAGCGTCGGGTACCAGTGCATCAAAGCCGGCTCCACAAAAGAAGTCGACTGCAAAGACTGTGTTGTCGACCTCATCGATGGCGCCACGAGTTACTCCATCAGGAAAAAAGCCAGTTACAGATGTTAGGTATAAGAAGAGACTCGTTGGACCAATAGAAGAGTTTCGAAGGATGAACATTGATGACTTCCGACGATTGCCGGGAGATATTAGTGTTGTTCAAGAGAATCTGATGGAAGACATTAATATGTTGGGAGAGGGGGATCCCGGACTGCGGATTCGCGCCATTGAGGCGTGGAGAGAGAGTCCGTTGGTGACAATGTATCAGAAGCTTATGGGAATGGCTTTGCAGGAAGGTATTGCGATAGAGTCAGTGCTTAAAGATGCAAAAAGAAACCCCAAGGGAATGACTAAAGAGGAGATTGATGTTGTGCGTAGAATTAACAGCACCCTCCGCTACTAGTGTGATAAAATAGGTTTATGGCAGATCAATTTGTTATCCCACAATTTCTTGACGTGGAGAGTAAGATTATCGGACCAATAACGGTGCGACAGTTTGTGACTATCATGGTTGCAGGATTGATAATCGTTATACAAAACCGATTGTTCGATTTCTCGTTGTTCCTCGTGTTCGCTATCCCTACTGCTGCGATCACGTTGGTGATCACTTTTGTGAAAATACATGGGCAGCCATTTCATTACATCATGTTGAACTATCTCCAGACTTTGCGCCGACCTTCTATTAGAGTGTGGAGTAAGAATAGATCAGACGCGGAGATTAAAGCGATGATAAACAGGAAAGAGCCACCGCCTCCACCGCTTCCATACAGAAAGCCTCCATTGAGTGGGTCGCATTTACGAGATCTATC
>PVBE010920090.1_pt1 | contig 33563 bp, 35 predicted proteins | sample 1631181 | NCBI WGS metagenome assembly PVBE01 (sample SAMN08397723, study PRJNA350692) | Marine metagenome, whole genome shotgun sequencing project. | isolation source: water | place: Pacific Ocean | collected 2012-04
CACTTCGGCGCGGGCGCCGGCACACGCGAGGTATCGGTGACCGATTGCACGAGCACGTTTTCAACCAGACCCGGCCCCACGATCTTGTCGGCCACCGATTGCAGGCGGCGTTTGATGACAGCGACGTCGAGCCGCTCGTCCTTGCTCAGCAACCGGGGCAACGAGGAATAGAGATACCTCAGAAACGCGTCGTTGAGGCGGGGCATCATCCGGACCAGAGTGGCTTCACTCTCTTCGTCGGGGGTCTCGAGCTTGATTTGGATCTGGATCGTCGTCGCCACGCTATCACCGGCGAAGATGGGGACATACATCTGCGCCACCTCCACGAAGCGCGGCGGCTCCGGCGGCGCTTCGTGGACGCCGCCTTCCGCGGAAGCGTCGTCGGGGGCCGGCGCAAACGGTCCCATCTTGAGCACCTTGAGAACGCTGACGGTCGCGCCGCCGAGCATCAAGAGAACTGCGAAAATGATAATCAGCTTCTTCATGGCCGGCCGATCCTTGCTCGGGGCTCATCCAGCGGGTCGAATTATCGCGGCATCGCGGGGTGCTGAAAAGGCCCACCGACGCTCGGTCTAGAAATGACGGTAGCCGCCGTCGCGAAACTTGATATTGCGGCCGTCGTCGCCGAGGACGCGAAGGCGTCTACCCGGCACGATGGTGCCAATCGCGGTGACGGAAACGCCCGTTCGACATGCGAGGCGCGCAAGCGACTGGGCGCTGAGCGGCGGCGCGGTGAACGCGAGTTCGTAGTCGTCGCCGCCCGAGAGAATCGTTTTCAGAAGCATGGCATCCTGCCCGAGCGCCCTGCGCGCCGCGACCGACAGGGGAAGACGTCTCGCTTCGATGGTGGCACCGACTCCCGAAGCCTCGCAGATGTGCGTCATGTCGGCGACGAGCCCGTCCGAGACGTCGATGGCGGCGTGGACCCGCTTCGTTCGTTTCAGTCGGCCGAGCGCGCGCCCCAATTCGATGCGTGGATCGGGTTGGCGATAACGTCGAACGAGGGCCGCGCGTTGACGCGCGCCCAGGCCGGCGAGATCGCCGCGAAGCGCCCGAAGCCCGAGGGCGGCATCGCCGACGGTGCCCGAGAGGTAAACCGTGTCACCCGCGATCGCGGCCGATCGCCTGAGCTCGGCGCCCGTGGAGACGGTCCCGATCGCGCAGATGTTCAGGGTCAGCGGTCCCGGCGTCGCGACGGTGTCGCCGCCCACGAGGTGGATACCGAAGCGGCGTTGCTCGCGCGCGAGACCGCGCGAGAACCGTCCGATCCAATCCACCGGCAAGTCCTCAGGAAGCGCCGCAACCAGAAGATAGGCGCGCGGATCGGCACCCATCGCCGCGAGGTCCGAAAGATTGACGGCGAGCGCCTTTTGCGCGACCGCCTCGGCGGGGTCATCGGGGAGAAAGTGGACGCCGGCGACGATCGCGTCGGTCGTGACGACCAAGCAGCGACCGCGACCCATCGAGGGCAGGATCGCAGCATCGTCGACGAGGCCGAGCGCGCCGCTCTCGCCTTTGGCGAGCGGCGCGAAGAAACGCTTTATGATCTCGAACTCACCGAGCCTGTGCTTCGGGGCCAACGGCGACCGCCTCCATCTCCGCGGCTCTCACGTCGCGCGCGATCTGGTCGAGGACGCCGTTGACGAGCCCCGTTTCGCTCGCCCCGAAGAATGCGTTTGCGACCTTCACGTACTCGGTGATCACGACCTTGGGCGGAACGGCGGGCGATGCCAGCAGTTCGTAGGTTCCGGCCCTGAGGACCGCGCGCAGGAGAACTTCGAGGCGATCGAGCGACCAATCCCGGTTTAAAGCGCCCGCGATCAACGCGTCGATTTCGCCACACCGGCGTGCCGCGCCGATGAAGATTTCTTCGAGGGTCGCCGGGTCGGGCGCGCCCGGTGTCGCGGAGTCGGAATCGGCGTCGTCTCCGGTCTCCGAACGCCACCGCTGCGCCCTGAAGCCGTCGAGGACGGCGTCGGCGTCGGCGCCCGCCAGATCCATCTCGTACAGGGCCTGTACCGCCGCGAGGCGGGCGGCGCTGCGCCGACGGACGGCCGCGTTCCGGGGCGGCGCCCTGCGCTTGCGGGGTTGGCAATCGTCCCGGGCCTCGGCCGTTCCGGTCATCGGACCACGAGCCGCAGTTCCTTCTTGGTGTCGATCAGACTGAGGCAGGCCCGGGCTGCCTCGCCTCCCTTGTTGCGACCCGCCGGATCCGCGCGGACCCGCGCCTGTTCGATGGTTTCGCAGGTGAGGATTCCGAAGCCAATGGCGATGCTGTAGTTGATGCTGAGGTCCATCAACGCGCGGCTCGCCTCGCGGCAAATATGGTCGTAGTGGTCCGTTTCTCCCCTGACGACGCAACCCAAGGCAATGAAGCCGGCGTAGCGTTGGGAAGCCGCGCCCAGCTCCATGGCGCGGATCGCGAAACGGATCGCCGCCGGCACTTCGAACGTACCGGGCACCGCGACGATGTGATGGGAGACGCCGGCCGCTTCGAGGACCTCGATCGCGCCCCTCGTCAGGTCCTCGGCGACGTCCTCGTAAAAACGGGCCTCGGCGATCAGGATGGTCAGGTTTTCCGCCATTTATTGCTCTCCGGGCGGTATGGGACGCTGCTCGACGACGCTCAGGCCGTAACCTTGCAGCCCGATGATCGTGCGCCTGGTGTTGGAAAGAAGGATCATATCGCGGACTCCGAGATCGCGCAAAATCTGCGCGCCGACGCCGTAGTCCCGAAGCTCGCTGTTCGCCCGTCCGTTCGGTTTCCCGTTTCCGGCCGTAACACGCACCCCGTCCGAGAGGCTCGTGGGCCGCGGCTCGCGGATTACGACCACGACCCCGCGGCCGTGCTCTCCGATCATGCGCATGGCGGTGTGCAGCTCGTGGGCCTTTCCCGACGCGCGGTTTCCGAGCACGTCCTCAAGCACGTCGAACGCGTGCATACGCACCAGGACGGGTTCGTCCGTGGTGATGTCGCCCTTCACGAGGGCGACATGTTCGGCATAAGCCACTTTGTTGACGTAGACAACCATTCGGAGTGTGCCGCCGTAGGCGCTGTCGAAAGTGGATGACACCAGCGGCTCGACGATCCGGTCGTGGCTGAGGCGATAGGCGATGAGGTCGGCGATCGCCCCGAGCTTGACACCGTGGCGGCGCGCGAACGCGACGAGATCGGGCATGCGGGCCATGGACCCGTCGTCGTTCATGACCTCGCAGATCACGCCCGACGGGTTGAGGCCCGCGAGGCGCGCTATGTCGACCGCCGCTTCGGTGTGCCCGGCGCGCACCAGGACGCCGCCGTCGCGCGCCTCCAGCGGAAATACGTGGCCCGGCATCACGAGGTCGTCCTTGCCCTTGCTCGGATCGGTCGCGACCGCGATCGTGCGGGCGCGGTCGCCCGCCGATATGCCGGTGCTGACGCCTTCGCGGGCTTCGATGGAAACCGTGAACGCCGTCCTGTGGCGCGAGGCGTTGCGCCGGGTCATCGGCGGCAACCCCAACGCGCTAACCCGGTCGGAGGTGAGCGCTAGGCACACGAGGCCGCGACCGTTCTTGGCCATGAAGTTGATGGCGTCCGGCGTCGCCATCTGGGCGGCGATGACGAGGTCGCCCTCGTTCTCGCGGCCCTCGTCGTCGACGAGGACGAACATCCGCCCGTTGCGGGCCTGCTCGATGATCTCTTCGATCGACGAGAGGTGTTCGTGCCTGTTCACGTTTTTTCCTCGATAAGTCGCGCAAGATAACGCGCCAGAAGGTCGATTTCCAAATTGACCGCGTCGCCCACGGCGCGCGTGCCGAGCATGGTGGCGGCGCGCGTATGGGCAATGACGTTGACGCCAAAGAGGCGGCCATCGACCGTATTCACGGTCATCGAAACGCCGTCGATCGCCACCGAGCCCTTGGGCGCGATAAAGCGGGCGAGCTCGGCCGGCGATTCGAGCTCGAGGCGAAGCGAATCGTTCACGAGCGCCGCCGCGGTCACCTTTGCTATCCCATCGACGTGGCCAAGCACGATGTGCCCGCCCAGTTCGTCGCCGGCCTTGAGCGGACGTTCCAGGTTGACGCGCGTGCCCGTGGTCCATTCGGCCAGTGTGGTCTTCGCGCGGGTCTCGGCGGACGCGGCTACCGCAAACCACCCTGGCGCCTTGTCGATGACGCTGAGGCACGCGCCCGAACACGAGATCGAGGCGCCGATGGCGATCTCGGCCGTATCCATCCCGGTCGTGATCTCGATGCGTCCGTCGGCGCGGTCGGCAATAGCGCGAACCTCTCCAATCTCGGTGACGATCCCGGTGAACATTCCGTCCGCCTCAGGTTTCGTGCCGGTAGTGCTCGACGACGTCCGGTTCGATGCCGGCGAGAAACGTGCGTACGAACCGCGGAGCGTCCCCGACCCGCTCGATCCCGATGGGTCCGGCCGCGGCCACGCCGTCTCCTCCGATCATACGCGGCGCGCGGAACCAGGCAACGCGGTCCACAAGGCCCGCACGCAAGAAGGATGCCGCCAGCGTGCCGCCCCCTTCCACCAGCACCCGGGTCAAGCCGCGGTCAGCAAACTCCCGCACCGTGAAGGTGAGATCGGGCGAGCCGTCGGTGGCCGGCGACTCGATGACTTCGAGCCCGGCGTCGCGGTAAACGCGCGTGCGCTCGGCCGCGTAACCGGCGATCGTCACCAGCCATGTCGGAAATCGACGCGCCTCGGCGACGAGGTGGCAGTCCGGCGGTAGGCGCAGGCGTCCGTCGAGAACGATGCGCACCGGCGATCGTTCTTCCATGCCCGGCAACCGGCACGTCAGTCGCGGATCATCCGCGAGCGCGGTACCGCTGCCGATGACGACCGCATCGAAGGACGCGCGCAAGGCGTGCGCGGCGGCGCGGGCTGGCGCGCCCGTGATCCAACGGCTGTCGCCGCTACGAGCGGCGATCCGGCCGTCGAGGCTGGACGCGAGCTTCAAGGTTATCAGTGGGCGCGCGGCCGTTTCGCGTAGGATGTAGCCTTCGTTGACGATCCGAGCCTCGTCGTCGCAGACCCCCGACACCACTTCGATCCCGGCCGCCTCGAGGCCGGATATTCCGGCGCCCGCCACCCGCGGGTCGGGGTCCACAAGCGCCACCAAGGCGCGGCGGATTCCGGCCGCAACCAGTGCTTCGGCGCATGGCGGCGTCTCGCCGTGATGGCAGCATGGCTCGAGGCTCAAATAAGCGGTCGCGCCCACTGCCCGCGCGCCGGCGCGGCGAAGCGCTTCGGTCTCTGCGTGTGGCCGGCCCCCCGGCTGCGTCCAGCCCCGCCCCACCACGTGGCCGCCCGCTTCGGGCGGGGCCACCAAGATACAGCCCACGGCGGGGTTGGGCCACGCGTTACCCAGTCCCCGACGCGCAAGGGCCAGCGCGGCCCGCATGTGGTGGACATCACTGGGGGACGGCTTCGTCGTCACCGAGCTGTTCAACGAATTCCTCGAAATCCTTGGCTTCGCGAAAATTCCGGTAGACGGAGGCGAAGCGCACGTAGGCCACTGGATCGAGGTCGGCGAGCACCTCCATGACCATCTCGCCGATGACCTTGGTCGGGATCTCGGGTTCGCCGAGGCTCTCCAGGCGTCGCTGGATCCCATTGACGATCCGTTCGATCCTTTCGGGCTCCACCGGTCGTTTGCGAAGCGCAATCATCAGCGAGCGGGTCAGCTTCTCGCGGTCGAATGGAACCTTCTCGGATTCCTTCTTGATCACTGTGAGCTCGCGAAGCTGGACCCGTTCGAATGTCGTGAACCGAGAGCCGCAGGCGGGGCAGAAACGGCGCCGGCGAATCGACGCGTTCTCCTCGGTGGGACGCGAGTCCTTCACCTGGGTTTCGTCATCGCCGCAATAGGGACATCGCATGGGAAAAAACCTCTGACTCGGGGTTCGTCCGTCACATCCCGGCGTAGACGGGAAAGTGCCCGCAAAGCGTCGCCACCTTGGCGCGAACCGCGTCTTCGACCGTACCGTTTCCGTCACGGTTCCGGGCGAGGCCGGACAGCGTCTCGGCGATCAGTTTCCCCACTTCGCGGAACTCGGCGGGCCCGAATCCGCGCGTCGTTGCCGCCGGGGTTCCGAGACGCAGGCCCGAGGTCACGGTCGGTTTCTCGGGATCGAACGGAATCGCGTTCTTGTTGCAGGTGATCGCCGCTCTTTCCAACGACGCCTCGGCGTCCCTGCCCGTAACGCCCTTGGGCCTCAAATCGACGAGCATGAGGTGGGTGTCGGTGCCACCCGAGACGATCTCGAAACCGTCCTCGGCGAGGACGCCGGCGAGGACCTTGGCGTTGTCGACGACCGATTTCGCGTACGCCTGGAACTCGACCCTCAGTGCCTCTCCAAGGGCGACCGCCTTGGCGGCGATGACGTGCATCAGAGGACCGCCCTGAAGGCCGGGAAAGACCGCGGAATTGATTCGTTTCGCAAGCTCGGGGTCGTTGGTCAGGATCATGCCGCCGCGTGGGCCGCGCAATGTCTTGTGCGTGGTCGTGGTGACCACGTGGGCGTGCGGGAACGGGCTCGGGTGGATGCCGGCGGCGACGAGGCCCGCGAAATGCGCCATGTCGACCACGAGATAGGCGTCGACCGCGTCGGCGACCGCGCGAAACCGCGCGAAGTCGATGATCCGCGGGTACGCGGAACCGCCGGCGACGATCAGCTTCGGCCGATTCTCGCGTGCCAGGCGCTCGAGTTCGTCGTAGTCGATGAGGCCGTCCTCAGCCCGTACGCCGTACTGCACGGCATTAAACCATTTGCCCGAGATGCTGGGCCGTGCGCCGTGCGTCAGGTGCCCGCCGGCAGCCAACGACATGCCCAAGAAGGTGTCGCCGGGATCGAGGAACGCGAGATACACGGCGCCGTTCGCCTGCGCGCCAGAATGAGGCTGAACGTTCGCAAACGCGCAGTCGAACAACCGCTTGGCGCGTTCGATCGCGATGCTTTCGGCGACATCGACGAATTCGCAGCCGCCATAATAGCGGCGCCCCGGATAGCCTTCGGCATATTTGTTGGTCATGACCGAACCTTGCGCCTCGAGGACCGCCTTCGAGACAATGTTCTCGGACGCGATCAGTTCGATCTGGTTCCTGAGACGGTCCGCCTCGCCACGGATCGCGGCGGCGATCTCGGGGTCTGCCGCCGCCAACGAACCTGTGAAGAAGGTGTCGTCAACGCGCGCCGAACGGTCGATTCCGACAACGGCCATTGCGAGGCCTTTCCTATGTCCTTGGAACGGCGGCGAGTTTCGAGACGCGCGCGGCGTGCCGGCCGCCCTCGAATTGCGTCTCGAGAAAGATGCGCAGGCAATCGCGGGCCACTTCCGTCCCGATCGTTCGTCCGCCGAAGCAAATGACGTTCGCGTCGTTGTGCGCGCGGCACTGGCGGGCACCGAAGGCGTCGGAAACGAGGGCCGCGCGAATTCGCGGATGGCGGTTGGCGGCGATGCTGACGCCGATGCCGCTGCCGCAGACCAGGACACCACGCCTCGCCTGTTCGCTAGCGAGAGCCTCGTTCATGGCGTTGGCGTAGTCCGGGTAGTCGACGGGATCGGTGCTGTCCGTTCCAAGATCGAGCACTTGGTAGCCACCCTCACCGAGCGTGCCGACAAGCAGTGTTTTGAGTTCGAATCCCGCATGATCGGAGGCGATGGCAATGGTTTCCGATGGCATGGTGGTTCGGCGTCCGCAGGTTGGCATCGAGGGAACGGCACCATATATCGGAGCGGCACGCCGTTCCACCACAATCTGTCGGGGATCGAGCCCGGAGACGGGGTGGCGCGGACCTGTCTTCGCCAACCTATGCCGAGATTCCTAAATAGCGGACGCCGCAAATACAATAAAACAACGAAAACGCTCAATAATTAAACCGATGGTTATTCGCGACGTTTCGTATTGACATTGGTCTGACCGCCCATGATATACGGGCGTTTCCACATGCCATCGTCGAAGGGCGCCTGACAATGAATGAAAGTAGCAGTGAGCCAGTTCGGCGCGAGGACGTTATGCGCATGGCCGCCGACATCGTCGCGGCCTACCTCAGCCGCAACCAGCTTCCCGCCACCCGGATTCCCGAGGTCATCAGCACCATCGTCGGTTCGCTGGGTGGCCTCGACCGCGTCAAGGCCGCATCCGCCACCGAGCCTCAAAAGCCGAAGGTCCCGATCCGCAAGTCGGTGACGCCGGACTTCATCATTTGCCTCGACGACGGGAAGAAACTGAAGATGTTGATGCGCCACCTGCGCACCGCCTACAACATGACACCGGAGGAATACCGCGCCAAATGGCGGTTGCCGCCCGACTATCCCATGGTGGCACCCAACTACGCCAAGCAAAGAAGCGAATTCGCGCGCAAGATCGGTCTCGGCCGCAAGCCCACCGCACGGCGCCCGCGCGCGGTCAGCAAATAGGCATCGTCGCGGCACCGTTCGAAATTCGCCGGCCCGTGTAACCCCCTCCCGCCCCGCCGTCCGTTCAAGCGGCCTGCGATGGTAGGGGTGCGCGGTCATATGGTGGTGGCGTCGCGGCGGCCGGCGGCGCGCTTCCGGTAACACCCTCGGCGGGGGGTGGTCCCGATGACCACACGAGAAACGCGGCCACGCAAACGATGATGAGCAAGGCCAGCACGAGGAGCCATTTGTTCATCGTGTCCTCCCGAAGTCACCGCGCCCACCGCCTCCCGGCCAGGGCCGGTCATCACGGGAACGGTTGCGACGCCGCCGCCGATCGTGATCGCGACCCGGCGCGCCGGCCGATCATACGCCTGACATCCGAACGGAACCAGAATCCGTCAAGGGTGCGCGCCCGGTCCATGCCTGTACCGCGCGCGCCGCGGGGCGCGGGTCGGTGTGGCAATCACGAGTTGCCTCCACACGGTGTCGGCTATAGGATTGCTGAATCGGCAATCGCTCACCACAAAAGCGGACCGGCAATGGAGGATTCAATGAAACATGGATATCTAGCCACGGCGATGGCCGTCGGCCTCACGTTCGCAACGGGTTTCTCGAGCCCGTCGTTTGGACAAAGCTCGGTCAAGATCGGTATCCTCATGGGGTTCACCGGGCCGATTGAATCGTTGGCGGTGGGAATTGCCGCCGGGGCCAAGATCGCATTGGCGGAGGTCAACGACTCGGGAAAGCTGGTCGGTGGCATGACGCTGGAAGCGGTTGACGCGGATACCACATGCACGGATTCGGCGGCCACGACCGCTTCCGCCGAACGATTGATCAACGGCGAAGGCGTGGCGGCGATCGTCGGCGCGCTGTGCTCCGGTGCGACCATCGCTTCGGCCAACAACGTCGCCGTTCCGAACGGCGTGGTCATGATCAGCCCGGCATCCACCTCGCCGGCGGTCACCGGTCTCAGCGACAATGGTCTGGTTTTCCGCACCGCGCCATCCGACGCCCGGCAAGGGCAGATCTTGGCAAATGTGCTGAGCGCCAAGGGCATCAAGAACGTCGCTCTGTCGTACACCAACAACGACTACGGCAAGGGATTCGCCGACTCGTTCAACGCGGCCTTCGAGAACATGGGCGGCACGGTCGCCCTGTCGGCGGGCCACGAGGACAACAAGGCCGACTACAGTGCCGAGGTGGCGGCGCTCTCCGCGACCGGCGCCGATCACCTCGTGGTCTTGGGTTATCTCGACCAGGGCGGCAAGGGCATTATCGACCAAGCGATCAAGTCCGGCGCTTTCTCGAGCTTCTCGGGGGGCGACGGCATGATCGGCCAGTCGATCATCGATGCCTTGGGCGATGGCATCAACGGCATGATCGGCACCCGGCCAGGTGGTGAAAACGATGGCGCCAAGATGTTTGCGGAGATCGCCGAGAGCAACGGCTTGAAGATCGACGGTCCCTTCCAGGGTGAGGCCTATGATGGCGCGGCCCTGATCGCGCTCGCGATCCAGGCCGGCGGCTCCGCCGACCGCGCCAAAATTGCCGGAAATATCCTCTCGGTCGCCAATGCGCCGGGCGAGAAGATACAGCCCGGTGAACTCGCGAAGGCACTCGAAATCCTGGCGGGTGGCGGCGATGTCAACTACGAGGGCGCCTCGATGGTCGAACTCAACGACGCCGGCGACCCGCCGGGCGCCTATCTTGAGCTCATCGTCAAGAATGGTGCCTGGACGACGGTCAAGGCGCACTGAGCCACCAAAACGGCGTTATAGAGCGCGCGAAAAGCCCCGGGGCCGGTCCCCGGGGCTTTCTACTTGCGCTGCACGGCTTCCGGCAGAAGTCCCCGCGGCGCGAAACGCAACACAAACAGCAACACGACCCCCATCACCAACGTTCGCATCTGCGGCGCCCGCTCGCCGAGCACGCCGGCCAGCGCGCCGCCCTCCTCCGCCAAATTCTCGCCCACCACCGCGAAAATCCATGCGGCGGCTGGCTCCGCCTGCACCCAGATGAACCAGATCAGCAGCCCTCCGGCCACCGCACCGAGGTTGTTGCCGCTGCCGCCCGCGATGACCATCACCCAGATGAGAAACGTGTATCGCAGGGGGTGGTAGCCGCCCGGCTCGAACTGCAGGACGTTGGTAGCCAACATCGCACCACCGATGCCCAGCAGGAAGGAGCCGAGGATGAACACCTGGCGATGCCGCTTGGCCACGTCCTTGCCCATCGCGTTGGCCGCTTCCTCGTTATCGCGAATCGCCCGCATCATGCGGCCCCACGGAGAATTCAGCGCGCGGTGGGCCAGCCACAGAAAGATCGCCAAGCACGATGCGATGATGGCGATGAACAACAGCTTGTTGACGATCAAGCTGGCATCGGCCGCCAGGTTGTATGGCGCGATCCGCAACGCCGTCGCCGAGGGTACCGGCGAGGGCAGCCCCGTGACGTTCAGGACGCCGCGGGTGAGCCAGCCCTCGTTCTTCAGAATCGCGATCACGATCTCGGAGATGCCGAGCGTCGCGATCGCGAGGTAGTCCGATCGCAGGCCGAGCGCGATCCGCGCGATTAGCCAGGCCGCCAAGGCCGCCAGTAGTCCGCCCGCGCACCAGGCCACGAGGATCGGCAAGTCAAGGCCGCCGAGGTACTTGCTGTCGTCGCCGAAGCCGGTCGATTCGATGATCTTGATAGCGGGCTCGAAACGATCGTTGAACAACGCCAGGCTGATTCCGAGGATGGCCAGCGCGACCAGCGCGCGCTTGAAACCCGAAAGGTGCTTGCGCAGCAACCGGTTGACGACCCAAGCGACAATCACGCCTAGACCGCCGATCAGCCAAGCGGACCACAGTTGGCGCTCGGCCCCGAGGCGGCGTGGCAGGTCCCGCTGGATCTTCTCGATCGCCTCAGCCTTGTCCGTGGGATCGGCCAGCATCAGTTCGAGACTGTGCACCATTTCGGCCGTGACCCACGGCATCGACACCAGGACGCAGGCGGTCGCGCCGATGGCCACGAAACCCATGACACCGGCGTTGAACTGTCCCGCGTACCCCCACTGGATGTTGAGACCCAGCGCCATGACCGCCGAAATCAGTCCCACGGTTAGAAGACTGAGGGCGAACGACCAGCTTTGCAGGGCCCCCGTCAGCACAATCATCAGCGCCAGGAGCGAGAAAACGATCCAATAGCGTCGGTACGTCACCACGTCACAGCACCCTGCCCTTGAAGATTCCGGTGGGTCTGAACAGGAGCACGACGACGAGGATCAGAAACGACACCCCGAACTTGTACTCGGTCCCCAAGAGCTGGAGATTGCCGGCCATCTCCCAGCCGTCCGGTAACATGTAGTTCACGACCTTCTTGTAGTTAGCGGTGACGGCCACCTCGGTGAACGCGACCAGATAGCCGCCCAGGATCGCCCCTTGGGGATGACCGATTCCGCCGACAATGGTGGCCGCGAAGATCGGCAACAACATCTGAAAATACGTGAACGGCTTGTAGCCCTTGTCCAACCCGTACATGGTGCCGGCGACGGCTGCCAGCGAACCCGCGATCAACCAGGTAATGGTGACCACCTGTTGCGGATCGATGCCCGAGAGCCGCGCCAGGTCTTCGTTGTCGGAGTATGCCCGCATCGCTTTGCCGGTGCGGGTCCGGGACAGGAACCAGTAGAGGCCGAGAAAAACCGCGACGGCCAACACGACGGTGAGCACTTGGATCAGGTCGAGCCCGAAGCCTTCCGCGAGGCCGGTCACCTTCTTGAACTCGCGGACGTCGAAGAACACGAACACGGGTTCGCTCACCTGCATGAACTTCTCTTGGGTCGCGAAGTCCGTTTTGATCACGACCGCCTTCTCGCCCAGCTGAGCGGCCAGGGCGGCGGTGTCCAACTCGTCGATGGCGAAGATTCGCGGCGCGTTGAAAGGCGTGAGCTCCGCACCCTTGATGAGCCGGGTGACGCCGTTCAAGAGAAACATCACGCCGATCGACGCCATCACCGACACGACCGGCGGGCTCTTGATCCCCCGGTAGTAGCTGAAGACGATCTTGTCGAGTGAGATGGCGAGCAGCGCAGTCATGGCCATGGCCACTGGAAGAAGCAGCAGTCCCGCCGGTACCGGGTAGGTGAAGATACCGAAGTGATTGAGCAGTTCGACGCCGATCAGCGTTACCATCGCGCCGAACGCCATCATGTCGCCATGGGCGAAATTGGCGAACCTGAGGATGCCAAAGACCAGCGTCACGCCCAATGCGCCGAGCGCCAGCGCCGAGCCATAGGTGATGGCCGGCAGCACCAGGAAATTGAACAACCACAGAAAGGCGTTAAGGAGGTCGGTGGCCAACGGCATCTCTGCTAGCGAAGGGTTGACGCGTTCAATGAGGTCGGGCGCCGAGCGCCGGGGCACGGCCTCTCTCGCCCTTGAGCCGCCAGTTTGAGCACACTCCGACCAGGTTGCACCCTTTGACCCAAGTGCGCTCTAGCCACCGATGAACGTCCTGCGCACCTCGGGGTCGGCGAGCAATGCCGCGCCGCTGTCGGTGTGGCGATTCTCGCCGTTGACCAGGACGTAGCCTTTGTCGGCGATCGCCAGCGCTTGGCGCGCATTTTGCTCGACCATCAGGATGCCGATACCGGTCTGCTTGATTTCGAGGATGCGGTCGAACAGCTCGTCCATCACCAGCGGCGATACGCCCGCGGTCGGCTCGTCGAGCATCAGCAGGATTGGCTCCGTCATCAACGCGCGGGCCACCGCCAGCTGTTGGCGCTGGCCTCCGGACAGTTCACCCGCGGGCTGCCGGCGCTTTTCCTTGAGAACGGAAAACAGGGCGAAGACTTGCTCCATGGCCTGGCTTATGTCGTCACGCCGCAGATAGGCGCCCATCTCGAGGTTCTCCTCAACCGTGAGGCTCGCAAACACGTTCTGGGTCTGCGGCACGAAGGCCATTCCACGGTGAACACGCATCTCGGGCGCAAGCGCGCCAATATCCGCGCCATCCAACAGTACGGATCCGGTGCGGAGCTGCACGAGGCCAAAGATGGCTTTCATGGCCGTTGACTTGCCGGCTCCGTTTGGGCCGACGATCACGGTCACCTCGCCGCGGTCCACCTCTACCGAGCAGCCGGACAGGATATCGGCCCCGCCATAGCCACCCGACATGTCGCAGGCGCTAAGCAGTTTCATCGGATGCCTCTACAGCGGGCGCGAGACGCCGTTTCATGCCCGTACCAAGATAAGCTTCGATGACAGCCTCGTCGGCCTTGATCGCCTCTACGGTGCCTTCCGTCAGCAGCTTTCCCTCGGCCATGACGATCACCCGGCTGCACAGGCGGCTTATGAAGTCCAGGTCATGTTCGATCATGAAGAAGGTGTAGCCGAGTTCCTCGTTAAGGCGCTGAATAACATAGGCGATTTCACCGAGAAGCGCGCGATTGACGCCGGCGCCGACCTCGTCGAGCAGGACGGCCTTACCGTTCAGCACCATCATCGTCCGGCCGAGTTCGAGCAGCTTTTTCTGGCCGCCCGAAAGGTTGGCGGCAGGCGTATTGGCGAGGTGCCCGAGGTTGAGGAATTCGAGCACCTCGCGCGCCTTTGCCAGGACCACGTCCTCTTGTCGGCTAACAAGGCCCGGTCGCAACCAGGTCGACAACAGGTTTTCGCCGGCCTGCGCCGCCGGCACGACCATCATGTTCTCCAGAACCGTCAGCTTGCTGAATTCATGCGCAATTTGAAAGGTACGCAGCAGACCCCTGTGAAAGAGCGCATGTGCCTCGAGTCCGGTGACGTCATTGCCATCGAACAGGACGCGGCCCGACGAGGGCTTGAGATTGCCCGCGACAACGTTGAAGAGCGTGCTCTTGCCCGCGCCGTTGGGACCGATCAACCCGGTGATCGAGCCCTCGGCGATGCGCAGGCTAACCTGATCGACCGCAATCACCCCGCCAAAGTGTTTGCTGACGTGCTTGACCTCGATCATCGGGAGCCCCATTGCCCATGAGCACCGAGCGTCCGCCTATCCTGGGTTTTTTGGAAGCCGGGTGCAACGCCGGCGGGCTCGTCGTACCCGGGCCCGACGACTAAATCCCTACGTCCGAGGCCGGGTTTGGATCGCGTGTGGTCCTGGCCCGTTAGGGGCCAGGGCACCGGAGTCCCGGACCCTGAGCAATGGCATTGCGAAATCAAGACAAATCAATCGGTTTTACGCGTGCGCGTCGCGCGCGCGGCGGCGTTTGGCGATGACGTACGCGAGCTTGCGCACGGCGGCGCGCTTAAGGGCTTCCTTGCCCGCCTTGGGATCGCCGATGAGCGAGACCTCGATCGCCGTCTCGGGATCGATTGCGCTGACCTGAATTGCTTTTCCGACGCGGCGGAATTCGATCAGAACCTCGCCGCGCCCGATGTCGTTTTCCGGCACGGTTGCTCTCTAGTTCGGCCCAAATGACGGTTCGCGGCGCGAATCCGTCCAGGCATGGTACCACCGAACTCCGCCCGCCGGGCCAAGATAAGGTTTTGGCCTCGCGGCAGACGGCGATATCCTTGGCCTCTTGGGGATGCGGCAATTGAATCGGAGACGGGGCCATGCCTTGGGAAGCAGATACGAAGCCCATGTGGGCGGAAACGGCGCACGCGCGCACGCACGGCACCGGCGCGTTTCCGACGGTCCGCATGCGGCGCAATCGCCGCGCGCCGTGGTCGCGGCGCCTGGTGGCCGAAAACCGGCTCTCGGTGGACGATCTGATCTGGTCGATCTTCGTGGTCGACGGCGAAAATAAAAACGAGCCCATTCCTTCCATGCCCGGCGTCGATCGACTTTCGGTCGATCGCCTCGCCGACGAAGTGGGGCGCGCGGTCGATCTCGGCGTGCCCGCGGTCGCCGTCTTCCCGTACGTGGACCCGGCGGCGAAGACCTCGGACTGCCGCGAGGCGGTCAATCCGGAAAACCTGATCTGCCGCGCCGTGGGCGCACTGCACAAGACCTTTCCGGGTTTGGGCGTGGTGTGCGACGTGGCGCTGGATCCCTTCAACAGCGATGGTCACGACGGTCTCGTCAAGGATGGGATCATATTGAACGACGAGACCCTCGAAGTCTTGTGCACCCAGGCGGTCATCCAGGCGGAGGCCGGGTGCGACGTGCTGGCGCCCTCGGACATGATGGACGGCCGCGTGGGCGCGATCCGCGCGGCCCTTGACGAGGCCGGATTCAAGGACCGGTTGATCCTCTCGTACGCGGCCAAATACGCGTCCGCTTTCTACGGGCCCTTCCGCGACGCAATCGGATCGTCGGCCGCGCTCAAGGGCGACAAGAAGACATACCAAATGGACCCCGCAAACAGTGACGAGGCCCTTCGTGAAGTGGCGCTCGACATCGCCGAGGGGGCCGATATGGTGATGGTGAAGCCGGGCCTCCCCTACCTCGACGTGGTGCGCCGCTTAAAGGACGCCTTTGGCGTTCCTACCTTCGTCTACAACGTGAGCGGCGAGTACGCGATGCTCAAGGCGGCAGCCGCCCAGGGTTGGCTCGACTACGACAAAGTGATGATGGAGGCCCTGCTCGCCTTCAAACGGGCCGGCGCCGATGGGATCCTGACCTACGCGGCCATCGAGGCGGCGACGCTCATGAAAAAGGGCTGACCGCGGCGCGTCCCGTCACGAAGACAAAATCGTGGTCCGTCGAAATCGCTTAACAGCGATCCGCTCTAAGTTTTCACGTTGAGCAATCGCTCGACGTTAAGGACTACCATAAGCTTACCGTCGAGGCGGTAGACGCCCGCTGCGAATTCCCGCCAAATGGTGCTCAAGGTGGCCGGGTTGCTCTCGTACGTCTCGGGCGAAAGGCCGATAACGTCGCCTACCCGGTCGACGAGAAGCGTGTAAAGCGCGTGGTCGTGCTCGACCGTGACGCCCATGCCCGCCGCATCGTCGGGACGATTTCCGAGGCCGAGACGGACGCGGACGTCGATCACCGTCACGATCCGCCCGCGGAGGTTGATCGAGCCCCTGACTTCCGAGGGCGCCAGAGGGATGTTCGCGATGTTCGCTGGTGACAGGATTTCCTGGACCTGAAGGACCGGAACACCGAACAACTGCTCTTCGATCACGAATGTGACGAAGTCACTGAGGTCTTCGCCGGGCAGCGCGTCGCGCGCATGATTCGTGGTTGTCGAAGCGAGTTGGGTCACTGCCCTTCTCCGCAAATCGCTACGTTCACCAACCCTCGCCTGAGGAGGGCGCGGGTGCGCCGGCGCGCATTATCGAATATGGGATGGCCGCGCGCCATCGCGATGAAAAAAGGATTTCGTCTTGGTGGCCTCCTGATCCCGAACTGATCAGCAGGAACAATGCGCCGGCGATTGCGAAGGGGTCTCGCGTTTGTTAGGAAGGGCGCTGGCCTTCGTCGTCCCCGAATCACCGGAGCAATCGAGCGTGCCCAAATCCGCAGCTCTCGATGGCGTCATCGTGCTCGATTTCACGCGGATTCTCGCAGGTCCTTATTGCACGATGATCCTCGCCGATCTGGGTGCCGAAGTTGTCAAGGTCGAACGGCCGGAGTCTGGCGACGACACGCGCCGATTCGCGCCACCGTATTTCGCCGATAGCGACGGCAACGAAACCTCCGAAGCCGCCTACTTCCACGCCGCGAACCGTGGCAAGAAATCGCTGACCCTCGACCTCGGGCACCCGCGGGGACAAGAGATCGCGCGTACGCTGGCCGACAGCGCCGACGTGATCGTCGAGAACTTCAAGGCCGGCGACATCGGCAAGTTCGGCCTCGGCTACGAGGCGGTGCGCGCCTCAAACCCGTCCGTGATCTATTGCTCGATCACCGGCTTCGGGCAGACCGGTCCCTACCGCGCGCGGGCCGGCTACGACGCCATGATCCAGGCGATGGGCGGAATCATGAGCGTTACCGGGCACCCCGAGGGGGAACCCCTGCGGGTCGGTATCGCGATTTCGGATCTGCTTTCGGGACTTTATTCGACGATCGCCATACTCGCGGCACTCGGTCACCGGCAACGCACCGGCGAAGGTCAATCGATCGATATCGCGCTCCTCGATTCGACGATTGCGACGCTGTCGTACCAGGCGACGAACTTCCTCGCCACGGGCGAAAACCCGGCCCGGCATGGCAACGCGCACCCCAATATCGTCCCCTACCAGGCGTTTCCCACGTCCGACGGCAGCCTGGTGCTCGCTGTCGGCAACGACGCCCAGTTCGCGCGGTTCTGTGAAATCGTCGGGCGGCCCGATCTGGCCGAGGATCCGCGATATCACTCCATTGACGCTCGGGTCCGCAACCGCGAGGCGCTGGTTCCCATGATCGCCGAAATCATGAAGATGCGCACCAGCGCCGCGTGGTCGGAAACGCTTGAATCGGCGGGCATTCCGAGCGGCCCCATCAACACGCTCGCCGACGTCTTCTCCGACCCTCAGGTCCTCGATCGGGAGCTGCGCATCGCTCTCGATCACCCGGTGCTCGGGCGCGCACCATCGGTGGCGAGCCCGCTACGCTTTTCAGAAACGCCCGTCACGTACCGCCGCGCGCCTCCGCTTCTCGGCCAGCACACCGACGAGATCCTGAGCGAACTCGGGCTCACGGCCGGCGAAGTCGCGGAGCTTCGCGAAGGCGGCGTGATCTAGCACGGTCGCGAACCCGCCGCTCGCGAACGGCGTGGGCCGACCATCCACGAGCGTCGCCTCGCCTTCAATATCGAGAACTTTCGGCGCACCGGTTCGTTCACGGATCGTGACGCGCTCGTCAAGCCTGCGGGCCTCATCTGCGGACGGTGAAAAGGGGTTGCCGCCGCCTCAGCCGGGAACCCTGGCCGAGATGATCCACCGAAGCGGCGCCGCCGGCGGGAACGTCATCAAGATCTTTCGCCAGCGGCTTTTCCGAGACGTTCCGCGCAAACGGACCGAGGTGGGCGCCGACTTCGAGACCCTGGACAGCGATCACGCGCGCGATTTGATCGAGAACCATCGCGAATCGGGCTCCCTATCCGGCGTCCGCGCCGTGCCTCGGCGCCGGTTTGTCGGCGACCCCGCCTGGAAAGCGTCGCCCGGGCGGACTGATTACTCAGGGCAGGTGCGACGCGCATTCCCGACGGAACCGGCGCGAGAAGTGCTGGAACCGACGAACCTGCCAACTTATAAGACTAACAAGATTGTCGGCGCCGAGACCGGAGCGTCGCCGGTATTTCGTCGTGCGGTCACGGTGGAGGTGCGAGATGTTCTTCATCATCGGCGTCGTCGTGGTCTTCGGATCGGTGATCGGCGGCTACATGGGGGCCGGCGGTCACCTGGACGTTTTGTGGCAGCCGTTCGAAGGGGTCATCATATTCGGTGCCGGAATCGGCGCCTACATCATCTCCAACCCGAAAACGGTCCTCGGCGGCACCGCCAAGGTGATCGGCCCGTTGATGCGGGGATCCAAGTACAGCAAGAATAACTTTCTGGAGCTGCTCGGCGTTCTCTACGCGCTGTTCAAACTGGCGAAAACCAAAGGCGACTTGGCGCTGGAGGTGCACGTGGAGAAGCCCGAGGAGAGCCCGATTTTCCAGCAATTTCCGACCTTCGTGAAAGATCATCACGCGGTCGAATTCCTGTGCGACTACCTCCGCCTTCTGACGCTCGGCACCAGCAATTCCCACGAGCTGGAGGCGGTGATGGACGAGGAGTTGGAGATCCACCACAGCGAACAGCACGCCATTTCCGGCGCCTTGCAGACGCTGGCCGATTCCTTCCCCGCGCTCGGGATCGTCGCCGCGGTGCTGGGGGTGATCCACACCATGGGCTCGATCACCGAGCCGCCCGAGGTCTTGGGACACCTGATCGGCGGCGCGCTGGTCGGCACTTTTCTCGGCATCCTGATTTCCTACGGTCTTGCCGCGCCGATCGCGAAGTCCGTTGAGCAGACCTTCGACGCCGAATCACGTTACCTGCAATGTGCCAAGTTGGGCATCATCGCCCATATGCAAGGGTACGCACCCCAGGTCTCGGTCGAGTTCGCGCGAAAAGCGCTCAATTCAAGCGTTCGACCCACATTCACGGAGGTCGAGGAAATGATCCAAAGCCAAGGCGAAGGAGTGGCGTGAGCCATGGCGGAGCAAGGCCAAACGATCATCATCAAAAAGGTCAAGGGCGGCGGACACGGGCATCACGGCGGTGCCTGGAAGGTCGCATACGCGGACTTTGTCACCGCGATGATGGCGTTCTTTCTTCTGCTGTGGCTGCTCAACTCCGTCACCCAGGAGCAGCTCGAAGGCGTATCCAACTACTTTGCGCCGGCCAGCATCGCGCGGACGACCAGCGGCTCGGGCGGCGTCTTCGGCGGTACCGCCATCACGTCAGAAGGTGCGATGTCGTCCGAAACGGCAAGTCCGACGCTCACTATGGATTTGCCGGCGCCCCAGGCGGGTTCCGGGTTGCCGGAATCCACCGAGCAGGAAGTCAGCGAGCAGGAAATCAGCGAGAATCAGGCCGAAAAGGTTCTGAAGGAAAAAGAGAATCAGCAGTTCGAAGAGGCGACCCGCGAGATTCTTGACACCATCAAAGACCTGCCGCAACTCCAGCAGATCGTCAACAGCCTGGTGATTGACCAGACCGCCGAAGGCCTGCGAATCCAGGTCGTCGATCAGGAAGGCCTGGCCATGTTTTCGAGCGGCAGCGCGAGCATGCTCGACCCTACGCGCAACGCCCTCGATCTGGTGGCGGCGGCGATCTCCAAGCTGCCGAACGAGATCTCGATCACCGGCCATACCGATGCGGTGAAGTACGCCGGTGGCGAGAGCGGTTACACCAACTGGGAGCTGTCGGCGGACCGCGCAAACGCGACCCGACGGGCATTGATCCTAGCCGGCGTGTCTCCCGAACGCATCGCAAGGGTGGTCGGCGCCGCCGACCAGGATCCGTTGGTATCCGACGATCCCAGAAATCCGCGCAACCGCCGAATCGCGATCGTGCTGCTGCGCGGGACGGGCCAGACAGCCGAATAGGGGAACGAGCCCGCTACTACCCCCATGCGCCACCCTGGGATTCCCTCACGAGCGACGCGTCGACGGCGTTCCGTGCATCGCATTCCGGCGGAGCCGCCGGCGATGCCGCTTCGGAAACCCGGCCCGTGAGCGTCCACTCGCGAGGCGGCGCGCAGTTCTTCTTCGTGACCGGAGCGATGCCGTGTCCATATCTGAAGGGCCGGATCGAACGGAGGGTCGTGACCGAACTCATCGCGGTAGGCAAGGAATGTGCCTACGAGGCGCTTTCGAGGGCGGGTTTCCGGCGTTCCCACGGCCTCGCCTACGCGCCGGCGTGCCCTGACTGCAATTCCTGCGTCCCGGTTCGGGTTCGGGCGCCCGAATTCAAGCGCTCGCGCTCGCAAAGACGGGTCTGGAACCTCAACGCCGATCTCCTCGCCGAGACGCTGACACCTATTGCCACCGCCGAGCAATTCGCCCTTTTCGCCGCCTACCAGAAGTCCCGTCACGGCGACGGAGAAATGGCGCGAATGGAGTTTTTCGACTATCAGGCGCTGATCGAGGATACGCCGGTGCCGACCGACGTCGTCGAGTTCCGCGAGCCCGAAGGCCGCCTTCTTGGCGTCTCGCTGTTGGACCGCCTTGCCGACGGTTACTCCGCCGTTTACAGCGTCTTCGACCCCAACGAACACCGACGAAGCCTCGGCCGGTACATGGTCCTGTGGTCGATCGAGGAAGCGCGAAGATTGGGTCTTCCGTTCGTCTATCTCGGGTTCTGGATCGGCGAAAGCTCCAAGATGGCGTACAAGTCGGCGTTTCGACCCCTAGAAGCGCACGGCGCCCGCGGTTGGCGGCGGATCGAAAACGCCGACGAACTTACTCAACTTGAGCCGGTTTCCTAGAATCGCACGGCGTGCGAGCAATCGAACCATTGCCACGCCGCGTTTCCCGCCTTTGCGACCTGGCTGCCGAGGCTCGTGTTCGGCTAAGCCCCCGGACCGGCGCGCGGCCCGATTCCGCTTAAACGGATGACGCGTTAGTTCCGCCGATTTCCGAGAAATTTCCAGCACGCGGGTAGAAGCGCGGTCCCGAGCACAATCTTGATGCCGTCGCCCAGCAGGAACGGCTCGACGCCCGCAGACCACGCACCTTCATAACCGATGACCGTTCCCAACCAGGCGACGCCGCAAACGTAGATGGCCAGGTTGCCGGCCACCATCGCGCCCGCGGCGGTGACCGGTGAGCGGTCCCAACCCCTTTCCGCCAGAACGCCGACCAGAGCTGCCGCGAGCATGAACCCGACCAGGTAGCCGCCCGTCGGTCCCACCAGGTACGCGAGGCCGATTCCTCGCTCAGGCGTTCCGGAGAAAACCGGAAGCCCGATCGCTCCCTCGGCGAGATAGAGAAGGAGCGTGGCGCCGCCGAGGCGGGGGCCGTAGGCCATGCCGATGACGAGGACGGCCAGCGTCTGCAATGTCATCGGCACCGGCCAGAAGGGAATATGAACTTTGGCCGAAACCGTCAGAACCAGGGAACCGGCGATTGCCAGGATCACACCGTGGGTCCATGCCTGGGCGCGCCCGTGCACCGGCCAAAGGGTCGTAGCGAGGGTCGCGCGGGAAATGGCGAGTTCGGACATGTCGGCAACCCTCGGTATCGTGCTGACGGGGCGTGGAAGGGCCGCTAAGTAACACCCTTTCCGGGTCAAGTAAATCGGTTGGACTTCGCGAATCCCCTGGGGGCCATTCGCCCGGCCTGGCCCCGATTTCCGTACCATGGACCAAGATCCGTCTCGGTCCGGGTTCGGCTGGCGCCGGCGGACCACGCTAGCCCGGTTTGGGACGAAAAAGTAGTCGCATCCGATAGCCCGCCGGCGCGATAGCGCTGGAGGATCACGCCGCGTCCGCGAGTCATGACCGGCACCTCCGAAAGCGCAAAGATCAGAAGCTTCCGGTTCTCGCCGACGACGGCCACCCGATCGTCAGCCTCGCCGACGGGCGCGCAGCAGACCGCTTCTTCGCCTGCGGCGAGGGTCAGCACCTGCTTTCCGTTGCGGGTCTGGGCGACGACGTCGGACTCTGCGACCACGAACCCGCGTCCCGCGCCCGAAGCCGCAAACAACATTCCCTGCGGCCGGTACACGAACATAGCGAGCAGATCGTGATCGTTGGGAAGCTCGATCATCAGCCGCAACGGCTCGCCCTGGCCGCGCCCGCCGGGAAGTTTGTCGCAGCCCAAAGTATAAAAGCGCCCGTTGGTCGCGAAGATGATCAGCTTGTCGGTGGTTTCGGCGTGGATCACAAACTTGGCCCGGTCGCCTTCCTTGTATCTGAGCTCGCCCGCGTCCGCCACATGGCCCCTGACCGCCCGCATCCAGCCCTTCTCGGAACAGACGACGGTGGTCGGCTCACGCTCGACCATGGCGTCCGGGGGCACGTTGACGGCGGGCGGTGGCAGTCCGATCTCGGTCCTCCGGCGGCCAATCTCGGTCGACTTCGAGAACCGGGCCCGCGTCTCGGCGATCTCGCCCGCGATCACTTTCCATCGCCGTTTCTCGGAGTTCAGGATGGCCGTGATCTCGGTGCGTTCGTCCTCAAGGCTTCGATTCTCGTCGGCGATCTTCTTCTCTTCGAGCCTGCGTAACTGGCGAAGCCGCATGTTCAGCACCGCATCGGCCTGGACATCGTTGATCCGAAGCGTCTTCATCAGCGCCGCCTTGGGCTCGTCTTCGTCGCGGATGATCCGGATGACCTCGTCGATGCTGGCGTAGACCGCCATCAGCGCGGCAAGCACCTCGAGGCGACGCTCGATTCGCTCGAGGCGGTGGCGCTTGCGGCGCAACAGCACCTCGTGGCGGTGATCGAGAAACGCCGCCAGCACCTCGCGCAGGTTCATCACCCGCGGCGTCCTTTTGTGGTCGAGCACGTTCAAGTTGAGGCCAACGCGCACCTCCAACTCGGTCTGGCGGAAGAGCTGTTCCATCAGTACGTCAGGCGCGACGCTGCGGTTGCGCGGCTCAAGCACGATCCGCACCGAGGCATCCGATTCGTCCCGGATGTCGGCCAAAAGGGGCAGTTTTCGGGCGAGCAGCAGTTCCGCAATCCGTTCGACCAGGCGCGACTTCTGAATCTGGTAGGGGATCTCGCTCACCGCGACCTGGTAAAGGCCGTGGCGCAGCTTCTCCACTGCGTAACGGGCCCGCACCCGGAAGCCGCCGCGGCCGGTGCGATAGGCATCGACGATGTTCTCGCGCGACTCGACCAGGATACCGCCGGTCGGGAAGTCGGGACCCGGGATCAGCTCGACCAGCTTCTCGTACGTCGCCTGCGGCCGTTTGATCAGGTGAATGAGGGCGTCGCAGATTTCGGTGACGTTGTGCGGCGGAATGCTCGTGGCCATGCCGACCGCGATCCCCGTGGCGCCGTTCGCGAGCAGGTTGGGAAGGCCCGCTGGAAGGACGACCGGTTCGTCGTCCTCGGCGTCGTACGTGGTTCGAAAGTCGACCGCGTCTTCATCGATGCCGGCGAGAAGCGCCTCGGCGGCGACCGTCAGGCGGGCCTCGGTGTAGCGCATGGCAGCGGCGTTATCGCCATCGATGTTGCCGAAATTCCCCTGTCCTTCGACCAGCGGGTAACGGGCGGCAAAGTCCTGCGCCAACCGAACCAGCGCGTCGTAGACCGCGGTGTCGCCATGGGGGTGGTAACGGCCGATCACGTCGCCTACGACGCGGGCGCATTTCTTGAAGCCGGAGCCCGGTTCGAGCCGGAGCTGGCGCATCGCGAACAGCAGGCGCCGCTGCACGGGCTTCAGGCCGTCGCGAACGTCGGGTAGCGAGCGCGCCATGATGGTCGACAGCGCATACGAAAGATAGCGCTCGCCAAGGGCCTCGCCGAAGGGTGTCTCGCGGATATCTCCGCCGGGGGCGATTTCGTTCATGGGCGTTGAAGGCGCGCTCACAGGCGTGGTAAACTAGATATAGTAGTTACGTGGCGCCTCACGTCAATATATGCCGCAATATATGCGCGGTTCTATTCGCTGTGACTATTGGCTTCCGCGGCGAGCATGTCGTAGAGCCGCTGGCGCGCGGCCGGCGCTCGTCGCGCAAGAGGTGCCAGCGCATGGTGTTCCAGGAAATATCCCGTCAGCCGCAGGCCGTCGGTCACGTCGCGCGCCGACGCCTCGCCGCCGGCCAAAAGGAACGGCGGCAGCGCGAGCAGTGATCGCCGGTACGGCTCGCCCGCTTCCCGAGAGACTGCGCGTCCGGTCTTGGGCGAGACGTAATCCAACTGGTCACGACGGCCGGTCGCCGCGCAGCGCTCGAGATCGAGGCCGAAGCCGACCTCGCGCAGCAATACGAGCTCCCAGCGCACGAATTCCTCGGGCCAACGGTCTTCCGCGAAAGAATCGAGGAGGAGCGCAAGCGCGTCGAAGACGGCCCGGTGCGGTTCGCGCTCGGGCAGTATGACGTCGGCCAGCGTGCAGGCCGCGCTCAGCCCCGTGAGGGCGCGCCGGTCGTCGAACGCGCGGGCGGCATGCGAGACGGTCAATTCGCAGCGCAGCGTGCCGAGGTGCTCGGGCAGCCGCGCCCACCAGCGCGCCTCCATGCGGTTGCCCGCCTGAAGGATGCCACGCATGCGCTTTCCCGCGCCGCCACGCACGAGGCCAGCGTAGCGGCCGTGCTCGCGGCTCAGCACGCTGGCGATGGCCGACGTCTCTCCGTGGGACCGGGTCGAAAGGACGATGGCGTCGTCGATCCATTCCATTCCGTTACCAACCGTCCGGCCTGCTCACGCGCACCACCCGCCGTTCGCCCGGGCGATCAGGCGTTGAAATCGAGCCCCCATTCGCGATAGCGCTCGGGGTCGTCCCCCCAGCGTTCGCGGACTTTCACGAACAGAAAGAGGTGCACGCGGCGCTCGAACAATTCCTCGAGTTCGCGCCGGGATTCCGCGCCGATCGCCTTGACGCGTTGACCGCCTTTCCCGAGCACGATGCCCTTCTGGCTGTTGCGTTCGACGAAAATCACCTGCTCGATTCGGACACTTCCGTCGCCTCGTTCCTGCCAGCGTTCGGTTTCGACCGTCGCTGCGTAGGGCAACTCCTGGCGAAGTTCGAGAAACACCTTCTCGCGCGTCACTTCCGCGGCAAGGAGGCGGAGCGGCATGTCGGAAATCTGATCTTCGGGAAAGAGCCACGGGCCCTCGGGTACGGCGCTCGCGAAGTACGTCTTCACCGCGCCGACCCCGTCGCCGTTGAGGGCCGAGATCATGAAGGTTTCAGCGAACCGCGCGGTCGCGGCGGCCTCGGTAGCCAAGGCGAGCAACGCGGGCTTCTTTACGCGGTCGATCTTGTTCAGGACGAGCACCGCATTTCGTTTGCTGTCCGCCAACCGTTCCAGGATGCGCCGCGTATCGCCGTCGATTCCCTTGGCGCTGTCGACCAGAACCGCCACCAGGTCCGCGTCCGCGGCCCCGCTCCATGCGGCGGCAACCATCGCGCGGTCGAGGCGCCGCCGGGGCGCGAAGATGCCGGGCGTGTCAACGAACACGATCTGGGAGGCGCCGGCGATGCAGATCCCAAGCACGCGGGTGCGGGTCGTCTGCACTTTGGGCGTGACGATCGAAACCTTGGCGCCGACGAGGTAGTTGACGAGCGTCGATTTTCCGACGTTGGGGGCGCCCAGGATGGCGACGTATCCGCACTGGCTAGGGCGCGCGCCCTCGATCATGCGGACTTCTTCCGCCGCCGCGTCAGCCGCTGCAGCAGCGCCGCCGCCGCCGCCTGCTCGGCGACCTTCTTGGTGGTGCCGCGGCCGGTGGCGGGTGCGCGGCGCCCAACGCGGGCGGCGACCTCGAAGACGGGCGCGTGCTGGGGCCCCGTGCGTTCCACCACGCTGTAGACGGGCAGGCCCATGGATTCGGCCTGAGTCCATTCCTGTAGCGCCGTCTTGGGATCCTTGGGGGGCTCCGCTTGCGCCTCCATCATCGCCGTCCAGTGGCGGTGGATGAAGTCGGACGCGGCCGCGAGCCCGCCGTCCAGGTAAAGCGCGGCGATCACGGCTTCGCACGCGTTGGCGAGAAGCGAGGGATTGCTCCGACCGCCGCCGTCCTCCTCGCCGGTGGCGAGAATCACGTAGTTCGACAATCCGATGTCCTGCGCCACCCGCGCCAGCGCCTTGCCGCTGACAAGGGTCGCGTGCCGGCTCGCGAGCGCACCTTCGTTCTCGTTCGCGTAGCGATGGAACAAAAGCTCGGCGACCACCAGTCCCAGCACACGGTCGCCGAGAAACTCCAGGGTTTCGTAAGATTGTCCGGCGGCCCCGGGATTTCTCGCCGCGCTTGCGTGGGTCAGCGCCCGGCACAGAAGGTCCGGGCGCGTGAAGTGGTGTCCGAGCGTCTTTTCGAGCGTGCCGGCGCCGGCCTCGCGGCGCGCCGTCATTCGATGCCGTCGAACAGGCGCCCGAAGCGGATCGACCACGGCCATTTCCAGAATTCCCAGATCGAGCCGTCAATCGAGAAGAACAGGAACTCCGCGCGCCCCACGAGGTTTTTGATCGGAATGAACCCGATTCTTCGGCTATCGAGAGAGTTGTCGCGATTGTCCCCCATGCCGAACACGTGGCCCTCGGGCACCGAGTAGGGTTTGGTCGAATCCAGCGGACCGTCCTCGCTTTCTTCGACGATGGCGTGGCTGCGGCCGTTGGCGAAGGTCTCGATGTACTGCGCCGAGCTGCGCGTGTTGCCGAATGAATCGCGCACCACGCGATCTTCGATCCGCTCGCGCTTGACGGACGTGCCGTTGACGTGGAGGACGCCATGGCGCAACTGGATTACGTCGCCGGGCAGCCCGACAATGCGTTTGATGTAGTCGATCTTGGTATCGGAGGGCAGCTTGAAAACCGCCACGTCACCGCGCTCGGGCGGTCGCAACCAGAGGCGGCCCGATATCAGCGGCAATCCGAAGGGCAGCGAATACCGACTGTAGCCGTACGAATATTTCGATACGAACAGGAAGTCGCCCACCAGCAACGTTGGGATCATCGAGCCTGAGGGGATGTTGAACGGCTCGTACGCGAATGTCCGGATTACGAGCGCGATCAAGGCGGCATAGATGGCCGTCTTGATTGCATCGAGGAACGGGTTCGTCTTATGTTTAAACATTAATTAATCATGATACGTTGTTGATATTAAAAGATTTAAACGAGCAGTCATTGCGGTGCGGTCTCGATGTAGCGGGCTCGAACCCAAGCTGTCAAGACGCTTTCCCGATCGGCCCGATCGCCGGACCGCGTGCCCGTTTCATCGGATCGGGACCGCGGAGATCACGACGACCGCATGAGCGAACGGCCGCTCGTCCGTCAAACTGACGTCGATGTGCGCTTCCATGCCGGGCGGCGTCAACGCCTCGAGCCGTAACTTCGCGCCGCCCGTGAGCGACATGATGGGCTTGCCCGATGGTAGGTTTTGCACCCGCATATCGCGCCAGAAAACGCCCTGGCGCAACCCGGTCCCGAGCGCCTTGGAACAGGCTTCCTTGGCGGCAAAATATTGGGCGTAGGTCCGAGCGGGGTCGGCTCGGCCTTCCGCGCGCGCGCGCTCGCCGTCGGTAAAGATTCGTTCGCAAAAGCGCGTGCCGAACCGACTTAAAGTTCTTTCCAAGCGGCGGACGTCGAGAAGATCCGTGCCGATCCCGATAATCATCAAGAGGTTCGCACCGAGACCGTTCCGTCACGCCGAACGCTCGCCGTGGGCCTCGGCCCGCGCCGTGTCCATCAAGGAGCGCATGCGTTTCACGCTGCTCTCGAGCCCGCCGAAGATCGCCTCGCCGACGAGAAAATGCCCGATGTTCAGCTCGACGATGGTCGGAATCGCCGCGATCGCGCCCACCGTTTCGAAGGAGAGGCCGTGGCCCGCATGACATTCCAAGGCCAAGTGCTCGGCGTGCGCCGCCGCTTCGATGATCCGCTGTAGCTCGCGATGGCGCGCGTCGCCGGTGGCGTCACAATATGCGCCGGTATGAAGCTCGACCACCGGGGCGCCGAGCGCAACCGCGGCATCGAGATGCCGCGGCTCGGGCTCGATAAACAACGACACCCGAATCCCCGCATCGCTGAGTTGCGAGACGAACTGCTTAAGGTGATCGTGGGAGGAAAACACGTCGAGCCCGCCTTCGGTGGTTCTCTCCTCGCGTTTCTCAGGCACGATGCAGGCCGCGTGCGGCTTGTGATGCAGCGCGATCTCGAGCATTTCCGGGGTCGCCGCCATCTCTAGGTTCAGTGGCACCTGGATGCTTTCCCCGAGCCGGCGGATGTCGTCGTCCGAGATGTGACGGCGGTCTTCGCGCAGGTGCGCCGTGATCCCGTCGGCGCCTGCGTTCTCGGCCAGGTTCGCCGCCTGCACCGGATCGGGGTGGCAGCCGCCGCGCGCGTTACGGATGGTCGCCACGTGGTCGATGTTCACCCCAAGCCGCGGTTTCGTTTTCATCCCAGAGTCTCCTTTAGCAGCGTCCTCTCCTTCCTCAGGCGTCGGATCTCGCGCCGACTCCGATAGCTCGCCACCAAGGACCGGATCGGGAAATAGATTGCCAGCCAGATCGCAATCGCCGTCGGGACGCTGCCGGCCAGCATCGGCCCCAGCACCGGCCAAACGGACTCGAACATGAAACGAACGTCGAAACGCAACGCCGCCTTCAGCATAGCGCCAAAAAACGTGACGAAGTCCACTTTGTCGGTCGAGACGTTGCCGTCGAACCCCATCCACCGGCCCAATTCGAAGGTCCATATCCAGATGAAGGGGAACGTCCACGGGTTTCCGAGCAAGCTCCCGATGGCGGAGGCGATGATGTTTCCGCGGATCAGCCAAGCCAGCGCCGCGGCAACCACGAGGTGGGTGCCCACGAACGGCGTGACCGCGATGGCGGCGCCGCATGCAAACCCGGCCGCGATCTCGTGCGGGGTGGCGTGCAGGCGGGCGAGCCGGTGGCGTAGGTATTCGGTCGAGCGCCGCCAACCCATTCTCGGCCACAGGAACTCGCGGAACCGCAAGGTCCACGGCTGCTTGCTTCGGCGTCCTAAAACCATCTCTCTCACGCGCGGCGTCGAGAGGGCCAGACAATCACTGCGGAAAAGACGTCAGCCACGCGCCCGCTCGACGGCATTGATGACGCGCGTCGAGCGCAAGGCGGCGATGATGTCTGTCAAATGCTTCACGTCGCGCACTTCGATATCAAGCATCATGTCGAAGAAGTCCGACGAGCGGTTGGTGATCTTGAGGTTCGAGATGTTGCCTTGACTGCGGGCGATAATGGTCGAGAGATTGCCGAGGCTTCCCGGTTCGTTCAGGCACGTGAGCGTGATGCGCCCGACGTGCGACTCGGACGTTTCGCTCTTTACGTCCCACGAGACGTCGAGCCAGCGTTCCGGGGATTCGGCGTGGTTCTTCAGGCTCTCGCAATCGATCGTATGGATGTTCACTCCCTTGCCGCTGGCGACGATCCCGACAATGCGATCGCCCGGAAGCGGGTGGCAGCAGCCCGAGAAGTGCACGGCCATTCCAGGAATCAGCCCAATGATGGGGATCGGCGTGCTGTCGCTCTCGCGCCGTTTCCGGCGGGCGCTGCTCAGCGGAACCACAGTGGCGGTGGCGCGCACCCTTTTCGTGCTGGGAACGGCCGCTTCCAGCACCTCGCGCCCGGTATGGTGGCCCGCGCCCACCGCGATGCATAGCTCATCGAGGTTGTTCGCGCTGAAAGCCTTCAGCACCCCTTTGACCGACTTGGCCGTGAACTCGATATCCTCGTCCTTGAAGGTGCGCTGGAGGATGGAGTGGCCGAGTTCCAGGTATTGTCCGCGTTCCTTGAGGTGAATGAAGCGGCGGATGCACGCCCGGGCCTTGCCGGTCACGACGAAGCGTTCCCACGTCGGCGATGGTGTTTGCGCCTTCGACGTGATGATCTGGACCTGATCACCGTTGTGGAGGACCGTGCGCAGCGGCATGATTCTCCCGTTGATCTTGGCTCCGACGCAGGTGTTGCCGACTTCCGAGTGGACCTTGTAGGCGAAGTCGACCGGGTTCGCTCCCTGGGGAAGGTTGATCAGACCGCCCTTGGGCGTGAAGCAGAACACCTGGTCCTGGAACATCTCGAGCTTGGTGTGTTCCAGAAACTCCTCCGGCTCGATCGCGTTCTCCAAGATGTCCAAGAGCTCGCGCAGCCATCGGTATTGGCGGCCGTCAGTATTTTTCACGCCATGCTTGTATTGCCAGTGGGCGGCGATCCCGAACTCGGCGATCTCGTGAAACTCGCGCGTCCGGATCTGAACCTCGATGCGCTGCTGCTCGGGTCCGATCACACCCGTGTGCAAGGAGCGATAACCGTTCGCCTTCGGGGTGCTGATGTAATCCTTGAACCGCTCGGGTACCATCCGATACGAGCCGTGAATAACCCCTAGCGCGCGATAGCATGTCTCGATCGACTCGACGACGATCCGGAAAGCCATGACGTCGGACAGCTGCTCGAATTCCACGTTCTTGCGCTGCATCTTGCGCCAAATCGAATACGGATTCTTCTCGCGTCCCTTGATATCGGCAACGACTTCAGCCGCGGCGAGCGTTTCGTCGAGCTGCTCGATGATCCGCGGCACCAGGTTTCCGCCCTCGGAGCGCAGGAATTCGAGCCGCGCCATTATCGAGTCGCGGGCGTCGGGGTTGAGCTCGGCGAAGGCCAGGTCCTCGAGCTCGGATTTCATCTCCTGCATGCCCATGCGCTCGGCCAGCGGTGCGAATATCTCCATCGTCTCCATGGCGATGCGCCGCCGTGTCTCCAGATCCGAGATGAACCGGAGCGTACGCATGTTGTGCAGCCGGTCGGCCAGCTTCACCAACAGGACGCGGATATCCTCGGACATCGCCAGCAAGAGCTTGCGGAAGTTGTCCGCCTGCTGCGCGTGGTCCGATTGAAGCTCTATTCGGGTAAGTTTGGTGACGCCGTCGACCAGCCTCGCCACTTCCTCGCCGAAATGGCGCTCGATATCGGCCAGCGTGACGGGCGTGTCCTCGATGGTGTCGTGCAGCAGCGCTGTCACGATGGACGCCGTATCCAGCTTGTAGTCGGTGAGGATCCCGGCGACGTCGAGCGGATGCGAGAAATAGGGGTCGCCCGAGGCCCTTTTCTGGGCGCCGTGGGCCTTCATGGCGAAGACGTAGGCGCTGTTGAGGGCGTCCTCGTCGGCGTTCTTGTCGTATCCTTTGACTTTTTCGACGAGCTCGAACTGCCTGATCACGGCGCCCAACTCCATCGCTCATGCAAACTGCCGGCGCCGTTCGGACGTGACGCGGGGTGCGGCCGCAGGTTCAGGCGGCGGCGATTCACGTCTTCGCCGCCATCGAGGCGTTCACGCGGTTCCGGTTTCGTCCTCCGCTTCCACATCCGAAGCGACTTCGGGCTCGGCGACCTTGTCCCGGTCTTCGGTGTCCGCGTTCTCCGCGCCTTCTTCGCTTGGCGCTGCGTCCCCGCTCGCCAGTACGGCCTCGTCGTTGCTCGCCAGCAGAGCCTCATCCTCGATCGCCAGAAGGTCTTCCGCGACGATTTCGTCGGCGGGCGCCTCGTCGACTCCGGTCATCTGCTGCTGGATCGCGATGAAGTCCAACTCGTCCACTTCCGGCTCGTCGATTTCGACGTGCTTTTGCTGGTCCTTTATGAGGGCGTTCTCCAGCTCGTCGACCGACACCGTTTCCTCGGCGATCTCGCGCAGCGCGATCACGGGATTCTTGTCGTTGTCGCGATCGACCGTGATCGACGCCCCGGACGAGACGGCCCGTGCCCGCTGCGACGCCAGCATGACCAGCTTGAAGCGGTTGGAGACCCTGAGTACGCAATCCTCGACCGTAACTCGCGCCATAAGCATTTCCCCGAAACGCGTGAAACACGCAAAAGAAACCAAGAATATATGAATATATATTGTGCACAGCAACATTGGCAAGACGCTTGCCAACCGAAAACGGCCCCGATCCGCCTCACAATTCGCTTATCGCCGGGATCGGAGCCGCCACCTCACGCCTCGTCGTCGATGGCGACGGCCATCTGCTCCGGGGAAAGCGCGGCAATGAGATCGCCGACGCTTTGATCGAGCGTGGGATGACGCCATTCCGGGGCGATTTCGCGAAGGGGCTTCAATACGAAGGCGCGTTCATGCATGCGCGGGTGCGGCACGATCAGGGCTTCGTTCTCGTCGCTGACGTGGTCGTGAAAGGCAAGGAGGTCAAGATCCAGCGACCGCGCCGCGTTCGGGGCCCCCCGGACGCGACCGAAATCGTCTTCGATGCAGTGCAGCACGGCAAGTATCTCGACCGGATCAGAGTCGGTCTCGACCGCAGCGACGCCGTTGACGTACCACGGTACGTCGGCGGCGGGCACAGGGGCGCTCGTGTACCACCGCGATTGGCGCAGGAGCCGAATTCCTTTGTCCGCCATGGCGACGAGCGACCCTTCGCAGTTGCCCCGCGGCGTGCCGAACCGGGGACCTGGAAGGTTGGAACCGATTCCGATCAGAATCAAACCGTTGTGCCCACTTAGGACGAAACTTCGCACTTGCGAAATGAGATTGCGGTGATTACGTATCTTGCGACTGCCCCCGCGCAGCGGCCACGACCGCGATTGGGCTTGCTGCCGGCGGGTTTGCGAAGGTTTGCACTGGTCGAATATTGTTCGCAAGTGAATCATTTGAGGATCCGATTATGATCTTTTACCCTCAGGAACGCCTCGCTCTCTTCATCGACGGCTCCAATCTGTACGCGGCGGCGCGGGCGCTCCGGTTCGACATCGACTACAAGCGTCTGTTCGAGCTTTTCGCGGCCAAGGGCCGTCTGATCCGCGCTTTCTATTACACGGCTCTTCTCGAGGATCAGGAGTATTCGCCGATCCGCCCGCTCGTCGATTGGCTGGACTACAACGGCTATACCATGGTTACGAAGCCGACCAAGGAGTTCATCGATTCGTCGGGTCGACGCAAGCTCAAGGGCAACATGGACATCGAACTCGCCATCGACGTCATGGAAATGGCGGAAAAGCTGGACCACATCGTTCTCTTTTCCGGCGACGGCGATTTCCGCAGCCTGGTCGAGGCGGTTCAGCGCGCCGGAGTGCGGGTCAGCGTCGTCTCGACGGTGCGTTCGCAACCGCCCATGGCCGCCGACG
>PVBE010556847.1_pt1 | contig 33543 bp, 13 predicted proteins | sample 1631181 | NCBI WGS metagenome assembly PVBE01 (sample SAMN08397723, study PRJNA350692) | Marine metagenome, whole genome shotgun sequencing project. | isolation source: water | place: Pacific Ocean | collected 2012-04
AAATCCAACTCTCAAAAGATATTAAGGATATTGAATTAGAGTTAACGTCAGATGAAATAAATTCTCTCAGATCTCATATTAAAGCAATGATCGATGGTGATAAAGCTAGACGAGGTCAAAGAAATCGCAAAAAGGCAGCTAACGCCTTAATTAATTATGATCAAAAACTTACCGCCAACAAAAAAGGTGTCGTAAAAATCACTCCTGATGAATATGAAAACATTATTCACTGGTGGGATACCTTCCCTTCTCCAGATTCAAGTCAAGTTCATAGCAAAACTGGTCGCGACATTCTAGAATTTGCGGCACTTTCGGAAGGAAAATATCGTTCACCTCAATTAGATTTAGGAGACGATAAATATGCAGGGTTTGGTTCTAAGCGCATAAACAATGGTGCACCGCCAGACATAACACCGCAAAATCAAAAGCAGTTACTTGCTGAAGGTCCACCAGATATACGACAACGAGGCATGTTAGAAGATTTGGAGGACAGGGGATCTGGTTCGCCACGCCGATGGGAATACTTAAAAAACAGACAGTTGATCCGTAATGCACCTCCTTCGGAGAAGCAACCTGGCAGAGCGCCTGGCCGACCTCCAGGTCCAAATCCTAGAATACGACGCCCTGACGGGCGCGGAGGTTTTACTTACGCTCGGCCATCAACTGGTAAACCGCCCGGTCCTCAACCAAAGGAAGGACCCTCTGCACCTGGTGAGCCTCCCCGTATAGGTAGAGCATATACGCCAAGCACAAACATCACTGCCTCTGGTAAGCGACGCGGGCGACCCCCTACAAACCCTCCTGGCAAGATACGCGAGCCCAAGAGTAGACGACGCGAGAAACCCTCTACACGAGAAGTATTAGCGGCAAATCGAGAAGATCAATGGAATGTTGTCAATTGGGACGCCTACGAAGGCCACCCTGGTGCTCCATCCGCAGACAACCCTGCAGGAACACGGGAATATTGGGATCAACCCGTTAAACCGAAACAACCCAGCCGAAAGCGACCTGGTCAGGATATGACTCTCGGTGAGCAATCATTGCACAGTGAAGGCATGCGCTCTACGCGCGATTCCGAATTGCCTCGTGGATCATCTGTGGATCTGGGTAAAAAGAAACAGCGTGGCCGCCCTATGGGAACAGAAGGAGTCAAGCCAGAACGTGAACAAGGCTTAACATGGAATGAAGTTAAACCCGACAATTGGGATCAGTTAAGCACCGAAGACAAATTCTCCTTACTTAACGTAGAACTAACTCCGAAAAGAAGCGGAATAGCTCCAATTCACCACACCCGCATTTACAACGAACTAGATAAAATTCTTGAAAGACAAGAAAAACGCCGAAATCGCAGTGAAGGAAACTTTGAAAGTTTAGCTGAAAGACGAGCACGCAGAGGGGGAATCAACATGCCCCGAAGTGTCGCAAAACGTGAAGAAACATCAAAAGAACCGCAACGCAGAACAGCAGACTCTGCTCGAAAAGACCGTAAAAAAGATCATCGATCATTGCAAACCGCAGCCAATAATGCGACAAATTATATTGGTAAAAATCCTGACTCTGTTCGTGATGAACACATAGAGATTTGGGATGACATGGGAGATATCTTAAGCGAATCAGACGATTTAACAATGTCTCAATTACAGGCATTGGATAGTTTATTTGAGAGCTACCTAAGTGGACAAGACGATCTCAGCCCTGAAGAGGGACAGCTTTACGCCATGGCGTTAAGTCGAAAAAATAAGATTGAAGATCTTCTATCTCTTTATGAAGGAGATAAGTTCATTTCTCAAGGCGACACCGCCACTGTTCGACGACTAGGTGCAAGCGGCCCAGAGGGTGCTGACATCATGGAATCCGGTGACCTTCCAGATTTATTCTCCTCCGACGGCATGCGTAGCATACGTCAAAACAGAGGCAAATTACCTGGTACAGCAACTGAAGAATATGTTCGATCACGACGACGACAGGGCATGCGGTCACAACAAAATCGAAGCAGGGATGAAAAGATCACAGATCTTCGCAATTTATGGCGAAACGCCGAAGCTACTGGTGACAGTTCAGAGATGGATCGCTTGGAACGTCAGTTAAGGGAACTTAATGCAGGTCCACCTGTGAACAGGCGAACTCCAAAAGTTGGAAGAGCGCGGCCTGATAATAGACAAACAACAGGTGGAAATTTTAGAAACACTGGAAATAGAGAAGGCATGCGATCAGAGCGTGCCGGACGTACTCAGATTACCGGTGAAGCTACTTGGTTTAAAAAAATCGAAGATTCTCTCGACAAAGAAATACGTATGGCTCGTGAAGACAACGATAAAAGAACAGCCGACGCCTTAAGAACCCTGAAAGACACATTATCCCGTCAAGAGTCCGGCAAAACAGGTGACAAACGAACCAATGCCGGAACATTGACTGTAACTCAAGATGAAATTGATGAAATGCTAGATGCTTTAATGAACGTTCTTGATCGACAAATGGAAACAGATGGTTCTAGAACTGACATGTTTGCCCAGTTGATTGAAAAACTATCTTCAGCAGGCTTGTCAACTTTTATTACCCGAGATACAAACGAGATTCAGAGTAGAACAAGAGAAGCGACCAATGAAGCGGGCCGAACAGTTCGCATCCCAGATAGTAGTTTCTAATGCTTGTTAATACTAATAATAAGCAAGAGGTAGGATACAATGTCTAATAGCGGTCTCCGAGGCAAACAATCGAAGTATCTGTGCATGATAAACGGCCAAAAAGCCGTGAAACCTTGCGTTGGATGCATCAACCCGAAAGGGTGTCTGTCCAGAGCCATGCAGTATAAGGAGCCTGATAAAATGGGTCTGGAAGAAGAAAACATAGCCAAGAACAGTAGTGATACCACGCTTACGTGTGCCAAGGACTACAGTACTAGTGATTGCGAGTATACTGCAGGTAGTAAGATATGTGGTAAATGTGGCGCATCAGCGGTCGATATGAAAGAGAGTCCAATGGGAGAAACCATCGCAAAAGATGAAACAATGGACGACGAGGACGAGATGATAATTAAGGCCCTCGAAGAGAAGGCCAACATGCTCGATGAAGTCTCTGAAGCAGAGGCCGAAAAACGTCGTATAGAAAAAGATACCAGAGATATTTCTGATACTCAGGGTGAAGATGAAGGGGATGTCGAACATGGTGACCATGAAGTCACTGAAGACAAACCTGTTTCAGAAAAATCTGATGATGAATTCGCAGAAGCTCTTGAAGAAAAAGTTGAAGAAACCACAGAAGACGATGGATGGGTTGGGCTAGAAAGCGAAGTTGATGAAAAGGCTGGCGTTATGATGCGCGAAAGTCGCCTTAATATCGAAGATGATGAGGAAGAAGAAGAGGAAGAAGAAGAAGAGGAAGAAGCACCTCCCACTCCTGCTCCTGCTCCTGCTCCTGCTCCTGCCCCCGCTCCGGCGGAAGAGGCGGCTCCCGCCCCAATGGCAGAAGAAGCTCCGGCTCCCATGACAGAAGAAGCTCCTCCTGCACCAACAGAAGAGGCTCCTCCTGCGCCAGCAGAAGAGGCCCCAGCGGAAGAAGCACCCGCTCCTATGGAAGAAGCTCCGGCCCCCATGGAAGAGGAAGAAGAAGAAGAAGAAGATGAAGAGGAAATGGAAGAAGCAACGGCCAAGAAATCTGCCGGTGCATACTTGTGTGCCCTTGACCGCAAGGTCTATCCCGGCAACTCCTCTGTTTGCGACGACTGCCCAGGCGGCTGTGTCTCTGAAAAGGGCATGCCAAGCTTGTTGCAAGTTGAACAAAGCCTTGAAGTTCAATTCAAAGGCGAAGAATATGCAACAGTAATCGATTCCGTTTACTCGGACCGTGCTGATCTCTTTATTTGCGACCTTGATGTTGACGGCAAAAAAGTTGTCGAAGTATTCGTTGAAGGTAAAACAGGAGAGGTCTTAGGCTTCAACCGCCTTGACGATTCTGTCTTTGAGCAAAAAGATGCCTTTGAAACAATCGACCTAATCGACTTTAGCGAAGCTGCCGATATTGCTGTTAAAACAATTGAAGGTGTTGTTAATGCTGTCGAGCCAGATGTATTTGAATCATTCGACTGCTACGCAGTAGAGATTAATGGCATCGATGGTAAATCACATGATGTGTTTGTTGCCTTAGACGGTGAAGTCTTAGGTTACGACACATATGAACCAGATGAAGCTGAAGATATCGAAGCTGAGGCTGCTGAAATTGCATTAAAGCGTGCATTCTCCGACGATGAGCGTGAGGATTTGGCCAAGAAGGGCCATGCCATGAAAGATGGTTCATACCCAATTGTGAATGAAGAGGATCTCCGTAATGCAGTTCAAGCTTATGGTCGAGCAGACGACAAGCTGGCGACAAAAGCTCACATTATGAAGCGAGCAACAGATCTTGGTTTGGAAGAATTGATTCCGACCAACTGGGTCGCTGGCAGTAAGGAAAAAGCGATCATGAGCGCAGACGATGCTGGTTTCATGGCTTCTCTGATCGAATTTGAATTACTTGCGGAGGAAACTAATAACGACGGTTCCCTCTAAGGGCTCCCCGAAAGGTGGGTCCGGATGACCGAGTTCTCCCCCAAAAAAAGAACTTATCTCTCATCAAGGATTAATCACAGACGGCGAGATCTAGTTGCCGCTGGAGATGAGTTCATTGCGAGAAGTAACACTCTTGCAGCACAGCCAACTCTTAACGCTGAGATTGTAGTTAAAGCCCTCAACGGCAAATTGGGTTCTGCGATAAACGCACCTAAAGAAACTCCAGACGATGGAGATTCGGCTAAACGCACGTCTGGTAGTGGAGTTAAAGAAATAGAACCAAAGGTTCGTTTTGATCCGAATGGTGTTCGCGATCCCGGTCAGGTACTTAAACTTCATGTCACTGCCGCTGACCTTAAATCGGGTAAAGATAATTTTGGGTGGGTTGATCCACCTAAGAAACAATCTGAAGAAGAGAAGCGCAAAGCCATGCAGTCGGCTCTGCAATGGCGCGCCAGTAGACCAAAAATTAGGCTAAGAACTTACAAACAAGACCCTCGAACTGGTGAACCTATTCTCGAAACTCGAAGGGATGTAAAAGACAGAACTGTTCTTGACTTTCAACTAGATGAAGAAAATGAAGTCAAGTCTTTAGGTAGGACGCTTAAAGATATTTTACCTGGCGGTTCGAGTCTTGGTGGACGCGCTGCTCGTGGACTTGGTCTCATCGTTGATGCGTTAGGTAAGTTCCGATGCCCTCCGGGTACTCCGGCGGCTAATCAGTTTACTGATGAGTTTGGCACCAACTGCTTTTCACCTGTAGAGATAATGAAGGATGTGGTTCGGGAATTGGGGCAACGAGCTTCCCAAGCAATGCACGGGATTAGTTATCGAGGGGAAATACCTTTTAGACGAGATGAAAGCAGACTTAAAGCATCTCTCCCTAAACGTCGTAGCGCTACAGAGAATGCCAACAAATTAATTGGCACCACTCTTGACGCTGACGTCGCTATGGCAGCAAGAAATTCTGTTATCGCTGACCTCCTCGCAGATTACCCAGATATCGACCCAGAGGACATAGTCGGAAATAAAGATTTTTGGCTACTACTGGACCAGTTGACTGATCCTGAGAAGGACAATTTTATAGATCTTGATTGGAGTGAACTTTTCACCAGTCTGTCTGGTGGGTACAAATACGATAAAAGTAAATCTGTGGAGGAAAACTTATCGGCGATGAGAGCGCAGTCTATAGATGAGGCGCTTGAAATTGTTGCTGGACAAGGTCACAGCCAACTAGGGCTTGAAAGATTAAAGCAAAGCTATGCAGCAGGCGACCCCTCGGTTGTTGATTCGGTTAACACAATAATAGATCTCCAAGAATCTTCCCTTCGTGGTCAATTAGGTTCTGTACTTCATGAGTTGGGAACCAACGAAGAAGGCATGAGAAGACTTAAGAAAATTTCTTTCAGAAGCTTCAACGAATCAGGAGACACTTTTGAGGAGTATTGGACGACAGATGGTATGACCAAACCCTTCTTCAATGAAACAACAGGAGAAATGGGTGTGGAGATCGAATTCAATCCCTTAGCTCAAGCGCTAAGACCTTTCCTCGATTCGGATTGGAGAAATGCGGAAGACGAGAACGGTAATCCCCTTCTTACGGAAATTATTACAGACGATTCAGGTAATCCCTTAAGCGCCACCGACCCTGAAAAATGGGAAGCCATAGCTGAATTTTTGCGACATGAAGAAAAAATGGAATTCATGAAGAACACTTATGCGACAGACCTTTCGGCTGGTGCACATGGCGGATCAATGGAAGCAGCTGGGGCGCACACTGGTTACCATGAAATAGCTCACGCTCTTCAATACTCATATCAGATAGATGCAATAGAAGAATTTGTCGAAAAGCACGGATTTTTCGCCGTGCTAACCGAAAATGAGGTTCCTGTTCAGTTGGAAGGACCCACTTCGTCATGGACTAATCAGCAGTGGCTCGATGCCGTGAATGCAACAATGCAGGATCGCCTTCCATACGATATCGATGTTGGCTTCCCTCCAACCGACATTGCCGAATTCGAACAAGGGATGCTTCATATCCTCGCAGGGGCATATTATCAAGATGCAGTAGCTAAATATTTAGAGATGACTCATGGTGTTCTTGCTGACGAAGGGGCTCCTGAAGGTTTGGCATTTAATCAGCAATTAAGCCTATTAATGATGGAAGGTCAAGCTGAACTTTATGCCCTGAAAAAAATGGGGATAGTTTCAGGTGACGAGATTGATTCGACTCTTGCTTGGATGGACCCAACAGCAGAGGTTGTTAATTTAGGTCCAAATGAAATTCCAGAAGCTGATATTCCATTTAACCCTGCTCCTTTGACACCGGATTCCGATATGGGTCCTGCCCCATGGGAATACGATTTAGAACCAGGTGAACAAGTGTCGCCTGGTGGAATAATCATCCCCTCTAGTGCTGCTGAGAATCAACGACGAATAGATCTTAAAAAGGAAAAACTTAAGAGATTAAGCGAAGAGGACAGAATTCGTAGAGCTGAAGAGCGAGCTAATCGTATAAAAGAAGTTGCTGAATGGGAACGTGGTGAAAGTGGTGAAGTTAAAACCACTTCTGATGGTTCGAAGTATGTTTGGCAAGAAGATATTGGTTGGGAAGTACAACGAGAACGTGACGCTAAAAAAGGTCCAGGTAGAAAGAACCCTATTTGGCCTAAAAGACCAGGAAAGTGGTATTCATCTAACTCTGATGGTCAAACTATTACTCACGCTGCGCATTATCCAAAAGGCAGAATTCCTCCAGGTACGAAGCGACAAGATATAGATGGTGACGTGTGGATTTATGATCCGCCCGAAACCAGCGGATTGCGATGGGATAGACCAGAAGGTCGAATTCCTGGTCCTTCTTTCCGTCCAGGACGACGAGAAGAAGAAAGAAGCCATTGGCGATTAGATACAACCGAACCTAGACGACAGCCTTTAACCGAAGGTCAACTAGGTATGAACCAAGGGCGACAAGGTGCCGAACCAGGACTTGGCGAACCGTTAGATAACGGCAAGTGGGTTCCCATGTTCGACGATATCGATGTCAATGAAGTGGAACCGTCTAAACCGACTCCTGCTCCAACTGATTCTTTGATACCGAAAACAGTCGATGAGTGGAAGATTATAGACGATCTGAATCGTGAAAGTAACGGTGCGCCGTTGAACAAATATCCTCCGATAAGGGGAGGGGGAACATCCAGTCCAGACACCACAGAACCTGCAGACTTAGCCCCACTGGAGGATATGGACTTACCTGAACTCGAAGACGGCAGAATCGACACAATGGCTGAATACAAGCGCCACCGTGAACGGATTCAGAAACAAGCAACCATAGCAATGGAACAAGCTTTCGCTGATGGGAAAGCTAAAGGGTTATCAGATGAAGAAGCTAGAGAACAAGCTCATGAGCGTTATAAAGAGATAATACGAGGTTTATTCGGGATAGACGAAAATAACCCTATTAAAACCAGTGATCCTGAAGTCGCTATGCAAATTCTATTAGACGGCGGAGACATGGACGGCGAATCTTGGCTATTTGTCCAGCTAGACAACGTGAAACAGTACAGAGTGCTGATGAGAAACTTCAAACGAGAAGTGAAGAAAATTAGAAGAGGTGACTCGGACTCAAAGCTCTCAGGCGAAAAAGATATTTTTGATTTGTGTAAAGTCACCGTTCCTGGCACTAGCTTATTTTGCGCCAGACACACATCTCGCTTACGTTCAAAGATGCCTCAATTATCGTCGGAAGATCCCGCTCCGGGCTCAAAAGCCTGGCAAATGATGCAGGACAGTGGAGGCAAAAAGGTTGATGTAACTGATAATTGGCTCGCACATCTAAGGGAAAAAGGCATCAAAATTTTCGGAACCCGAGAAAATCCGTTACAGCGAAGATGTGCGGAGTTAACTGCAACTCAAGAAAATTTAGATGGTGCAAAAGTTTCAGGGATGATGCTGGCAACCCAAGAGCTTCAGATAAAGAACTTGGCGATAGAGCGAGGTTTGTCGGTAGAAGAAGCAGAATTGTTCGCAAATGGAAAAAAAGCCGTCGAAGACGAGGCTGGCAATGTTATAGAAAAGGCAATTCCAAGTTTTAAGAATTTATCTCTAGACGAGCAACATAATAAATTAACAAGAGAGTTAGGGCTGACCGACAAAGAAGCAGAAGCTTTCGAAACCGACGCTATACCTATTACAGAAATTCCCGACTTCCTTCTAGAACCTATTACCGTAACCAGAGACGGATATGTTGTCGATGGTCATCATCGTTGGGCTGCTTTAGTAGCACTAGACATATTAGAAGACGATGAAATATTTGATCAGATGATGAACGTCGTCGTTATTGATTTAGACATCAACGATGCTATGGGTTCCGCTGTTGCTTTCAGCGACTCAATGGGCATGTATAGAAAAGATGCCAGTGACAATGCACAGAAACGAGTATTTCCTCCTGGTCATCCGCGTGCGGGTGAAGAAATCACAGAAGCAGATGAGGCAGATAACCCACTTGACAGCGTCTTAGAAAGCACGATGTCGGAAATCGTTAAGAGATACGAGCCGACACCTGAACTAGACGGTGACGTGTGGTCGAACCCTCCTGACGAACCTGAAGTGCTGGATTCGAAACCAACCATAAACGCTCCGGCTGCTAAAAACCCAAGTAAAGAAATCAACAAAATTGAAAAAGAGATTGAAGATGACTCTGCGCGACTAACTGCTCTAGCAAACCAAATAACTCAACTTACAAATGATGAAGACAGTTTTGTTATAACCCGTGAAGAGTTCGACAACAGAATAGCTGAAATCAAGGACGAACAAGATCTGATAAAGGCCCGCAAAGGAAGAAACCAGCAGAGTCAAGCCATATTGAAACGTCAACGTGAAAATAAGAATCAAGTTGGTATGCGTTCCATTCAGACGCAACGAACAAGCCCCAATTCGGAAGTTTCAAAAAGAATGACTACACGTAACACTGAATTGGCTGATGCTGCTCCCTCTTCAGCTTTCTCTGCTCCTGATGGATGGGGGAGCAACTATAAACCGACTCAATCCTCTAGAGCTTTACCTCCTATCCAAAGTCGCAGTAGCGCAACTTCAAAGCATTACGAAAAACTTGACACTTCTCTTAATGACCTAATAGGACACGACAGCGAAGTTCTGGGGCCAAACGGTTCAATATTAGATGTTGACCCGAAGGTTGCCGAGTTTATATCTAACAACGAAAAGGAAGACATTGGGGAAACTATCGCGAATGCCGCTGTCCAATATCATCGTGGATTTGATCGCAGGCCAAGAGTTCTGCTGGATTCAGAAGAATTCGAAAACCTATTAGGAACAGGCGGTCACACAAGACCAGACATTCCTTATGGGGAAAACAGCGCCGCAGATTTACGAATGGATTACGACCTTCGCAATGGTTTTGACATAGACACCCCTGCCAATCAACGTCCAGTTAGTGGACATTTATATCATGCCACTGATGATGACAAGATCGACGAAATTTTGGGCCTTATAGAAGGACCTCGAATGCGACGACTTCCCGACTATTGGGACTCTGAAGGAGAAGCCTCTTGGGGTAATCCTTTAGAAATGGGTGGAGATATTGAACTCGTGTTGCGTCCAGAAGTTTCCGACAGGACACATTACGGAACAGGTGACGCCATGTCTCGTGGTGCTATTCCGACACCTATGAACTCAAACAGTTCAGATGAAATTCTTGCCGCACACACCCCTCGTTGGGATAACGGCCAAGAAGACGGACCTTTCAATAACACTAAAAAAATGCACGACCTGTTACGTTCAGGAGTAACTGGAAACTACAGGGACGTGTCCCCAGACGGAGAGCATCATGAAGCTCAAATATCTGGAGGCGTCAACTTGGATGATGTCGAATTCGTTCGTTATCCAATTAGTAAACTTAACTGGAATAGTCAGCAACTAGATGATGACGATATTGGCAAAAACGATAAATCAGTAGCCGCTAAATTACGTGATGCAGGATTCAGTAATGAAGAAATCAATTTCTTTTATGGTGCTATCAGTGATGGGCGAGTCAGTGGTTTACGAAATGTAAACTGGCTTCGTCAACACCTTGCAGCCCAAAAAGAACAAGAACGGTTTGACCGTTTAGGGGTTGGAGTGAAATTCACTAACCCTGACGGCATTGATCTAATGAATGCTGACTCGTTCACGCAGGGGCTTACCAAAATAAACATAACCGGCGAGACTCCTCGTGAGGTGCTTGGTAAGCGGATACGTCTTGAGATCACGATGCGTGCTGACGAATTATTAAAAGATGTGAGGAATCAGATGCCTAAGAATTCGGCTGGAGTGTTGGTCTAATGAAAGCAGTACACGTAGCCAATACAAACGATATTCGAATTTATTATCTTGTCGAATCAGACGACAAATCAACTGGCGTTCTTGTTAAACGTGGACAGGCTCCCGTTTTTATTAACTTCTTTTCATATGTTTCTAAAAAGCCTAATATTAAAAAAATTATGGATTCCGAGTTCCATGAGTTTCTTTGGACTGGGAACAAAGGAAGCATGCGTCCCCGCTGGGAACACATGTTTATCGACAGGGTTGCAGGCTCAAACAGTCTTCTGGAAGGTGTCAACATTATTACGAAGTTCAAAACAGATAATGACGAATCTGAACGACGTAAAAAAATGGAAGCTAAAGCAAATCATGCCATTGAGTACAAGTCACTTGTGTCCTCTGGTCTTAATGAAAAAGCTTTCGCTAATCGCATAGGTCGTACTGCTGGTCGTGTGGCTAGTGGAAGTGTTAGAGGTTTCCGCAGGGGTGTTCGTTTTGATCCGAACGCTGTTGATGCGGATATGGATGGTTTTGTTCAAGAGGGTACGCAGTTTGCTAGACCGGCGGTGCCGAAAGTGCGAACAGATTTACGTTTAGAAGGCATGCGTTCCATGCAGCACGAAAAAGACAGGTTTCTACCCCATAAACCCAAAAAACCAGTTACTAACTCTCGTGTGGATTCTCCCGAGAAGACGAAGAAGATGCTCAAAAAGTATAAGGAAGATTTGAAAGAGTACGAAAATCTTTTAAATGAGGTGAATCGAATAAGTGGAGGTGCCAAAGAGGGTGAATTACTTATTGAACATTTTGATTCTATTGAAGATCAGTTGCGAGAACTTATCGGTGGAAGAGAAATAGAAACGGTTGACGACGTCCGTGAAATAGCAGCCCAATTACATTCAGGTTTTGAACCGAATAATATTCAGTCACTAACGGGAATTATCGACAACGGCCAATTCCGAGCTTTAGCTGACATCCCGAAGGGCGACATACCAGGAATGTTGGCACACACAGAAAGCCCACATACAGCAAAGTTTGATCGGGATGGAGGAAGCTATTGGGATTTGATTGATCCGAATAATAGCGGCTCTAAGTTAGGGCATTATGAGAAAGCAGTAGCGTTAGGTGTTTTAGAGTCACTAATGAATTCAGACTATTCAAAAAATACCCTGGACATACGAACAGGACCAACTGGGTCCCCAGAGGGTTATGCATCCGCAAATCCAAATTTACTAATTGATTTTGACAAGAACACGGAACCGTTCATAAGTGAAGCACTTCAAACATTAAATGATTGGCGTGTTGCGCGGGGAGAGAGACCTTACACGAAACGCTCAACTGACTTGGAGAATTGGCGTCATGCCGTGAAGCATTATAGGCAGGGCAGAAATGGGCAAGAATTTTTAGACAAAATGGACTCATTAAAGAAAGAAATAGGTAATAAAGTTTTTGATGATTTAGAGAATATTGGGTTTGTTGATACAAGCAAACACCCTAAGAGTCGATTGAACGTAGTAATGGATTCGAATAAAAGGGGCTCATATTACGGCGCATTTCGCCACAATGGTTTTACTCATGCCAATGGTGACCCTATGTACGTTGATTCAAAAGGGGAAGGAGCTTCCTTAGTGCAAATTTTAGTTAACGGCACTCCCTCTACTTCTGCGAGCGCTGCAATGGCTCTTATGCAGCACGCTGACACTTTACCTTTAGAGGAACGAAAAAAAGTATGGGCTAAAGCTGGGCAAATCCTGACACGGTCGATTGTCTCACACGAGATGAACGGTCACGACAATCACTACAACGCAATATTTAAATGGTTGTTAGCCACAGCCGGTGATGAAGGTGCCCCATATAAAAAAGACGGTGGTTTTAAGAAAGTAGTAAACACTTTTAAAAGCAAAATACGTAAGAAACTATCAACTGACAAGAATGCAATGGGCTTACTTGGCTCCATGCATCGCGATCATAAGGAATTTAACGCAAAAGGTGTGTTCTCTTTAGGTTCGGGTCTTTATGGGCCAAATGTAGATGTATTAGTAAAAGTTGATGTTTCTTCGGGGAGTATAAAATCTGCAGGCATAGACGACTCATTTGCCATGCATGAAATGAGTCTTACGACATTAATTAAAATGGCAAAACGGGATGGGCGTTCCACCGACGATGTGGCCAAATGGCTGTCTCAACCTGTTTTGGATTCAAAAGGAAATTCGTTTGTAGCCAATGAAGAGTTGGCTGCTTATTTCGAACAACTTGCACCTCATGCAAAAAAACTATGGGATCTTGACCTGACTATCAATAGCGGTGAGGATCTTACACTCGGGCATGTTCTTTTTGGGATGAACCCAATAGCAGTCAAAAATGGGACTGATGGAACTAGGGTTTGGGATCGTTCGTCCGCACTGCCTGGTTATAAAACCAGTAAAGATAGAACGGGCAATTTTCAAAACCTACAGCAAAAAGTGCACCTTTTACAAAGAGAAACACAAGATGTCACTGGTATTTCATCGAGCGGTCCGGTGCTTTGGGGTGAGCTTGCAGACGTCACGGTAGCCTCCCCAACTCCAGCAATAAAAAAAGGCACAGATAAGTGGGCTCAAGCAATGGCGGATTCTCATGCTGGCATAATGCGTGACGACGTTTTTGAATATGAACCAGGCTCTCATCCAGGTGCCTTACCAAAACTGGATGAAAATAACGACCCCGTAATAAAAATGAATGGAACGGAGCCCAGTTACACTGTCGTATCCTATCCCGGAAAAGTGCAGGGAGGCCCTCCAATTCCTGCAGGAATGACTCCGGCAATGGAAATGGAAGTATACAGACCAGATTTGACCATGTTTAGACAGTTTGGAATGCCGCCCTTGGATCACAAATCACACAAAAGGCAAAGCTTTAAAACTGATAACGCAAAACAAACAATTGGTCAAGGGGTTTCAGAGACTGATTTTGATACGGATTTGAAAACTGACCATATACCACCAAGTGCACTCGCCCCACTACTTGACGCACATACAGCCGCTGATGTTGTTATAGAAAAAAGATACACAAAAGTTGCTGAAAAATTAGAGTCTGATGGCAAAACAATGGATTTAGATGAAACTTTAAAAGGTTTAACATCAATTAAATTTGATAATCCCGAAGACCATGACCAAAAGATAGGCGCTGTGGGTTCAGATTTGAAATATTCTGACTTACATGGTCTAAGCGAAGCTCAACAGGAAGAAATGTTAGAACAGGTGACTGATGACATATTGAAAACAGCGATAATCCCGTTAACTCAACCACCTGGTGTTGAAGAGTCTTTCTTAAGTGAAGAATATATAAGTGAAACAGTTAGAACAACTGATGGAATCAAAGGACAAATGCTTCTGGGTCTCGGTATAGCCGCTGGGACATGGGATGACCTAAGCGACACTGATATTTCCACCTTAGAAAATCTGGTTGATGGTTTCACGCGACCTGACGTTGGCCAAATAGCGTATGGCTCAGTACGACAAAGAGGGTATTCGAGCATGCTCCTTGAAGTACTAGGTCATGGCCGGATGGAAGCAATCGCAGAACTCATGGCACATTTGTCACATGGCATAAATATCCCCGCTTACGACACAGATGGGAAATTCAGAGATCTCACAGCTACTGAAATCGCCGCCTTGAAACGATTGTGGTACTGGATCAAAGCCGACAAGAATCCTCCCGTTCGCCATAAACCAAGAATACGATCGAACGGAGTGACTTATGACGTCGGATGAAGAAAGAATAAAAGCAGCGAAAGAACTTTTTCAAGCAGGTCAAAAATTAATAGGTAAACCATTGGGTTCTTTAAAAGACGAGCTTGAGCGTTGGAAAAACCCGACAAAAGAAATGCTTGAAGCGACTAACGAAAGAGTGGCTTGGCGTAAAAAAGTTAAGAGCAAGATGGGAAAGCCAGAAGAGTATTGGAAAATTAATTACACCAAAGATCAAATGATCGGACTGCTTCGAGAAGTATTAACAGAAGAAGATCCCCACTCTTCTCAACGAAGAGATGATTTAGTGGATTGGGCGTATAGATCTACTCAATCTGTAAGTTCTCCCCGCGATGATATAGATAAACAGATTGGAAATCATTTAGAGAAATGGGGACCTTTCAGGCCCATACGTCTTTCTGGAGAAGAAGTAAAAGGCTAAACTGTTAAAGGTGATTACACATGACAATTGATAATTATGATGTAAAAGGACCACAAGACATTCTCTTAGATCTCCCCCAAGAGAGATTAACGTCAATTACTCGTGGTCGAGGACCCAGACGAGGCAATCTAGAACGATTGCTCAGATATTGGCGTCCCATCATGAAAAAACCCGGCGGGTTTACGCGCTGTCGTGTCATTCTTAAAAATCACCCAGAGTTATACCCGTTGGAAAGAATTTGCGCGTGGCTTCACCATGAAACTACTGGCAAATGGCCCAACGAAGGGTGCCATCATCCAGGCATGAAGAACTGCAAAGGAAAACTTCGGAAGCTGGGATGGTCGGATGCCGAATGGGGCAAACGAATGCGTAAACGCTTCAAAAAACGTAAAAAGAGTTACGACGAAGCATGGAATGATGAAGATATTTTCTTCGGAGACTTCCAAGAGTCCAAAGGTCTATATACTGCTATAGAGTATAATCCTGTAGTAACTACAAGTGATTTTAAACATGCCTCCGATGTCTTAGCTGATTTTCTTATTATGGAAAAAGACTTTGCATCTTACTTACGAGATCACGACAATTGGGAACTCGTTGGGGAAGATGAAGGTGGAGATGAGTGGGTCACGGATTTCAGCGAAGCTAAAGATTGTGGGTGTGAATAAATATGACAACTTCTTACACCTACACTAAAGAGCTTGGGTGTTGTGGCGGCTTAGAAGTAGAAGTAAAAAGAACTATTCTAAGAACACTTGACGAAACCATACCTTCTGGACTTATTCGCCATTCAAGAGCTTCAGACGAAGCCACTGCCGAATATAAAGCCCTTTCACACAGAAATGGGAACACTCGTCAATATGACATCAATATCACAACCAAAGCAGGTTTAGTTAGGTCGGGGTCAGCGATAGGGCAAGCTGCACAGGCAGTAGGTTCAATCCTCACACCCGGTAACATTTCTAGAGTTCGTAGCCCTTTACGCTCAGCCGGATGGCGAGCGATCACACCCGGCCTTCCGGGAATGGGGCGAGGTATTCGTAAACGTGGTCGAGCACATCGATGCCCAGAGGGATACCAATATGGTGGACGTTTTACAGACAATCAACTATCCACTTGCGGACAACAACTTTTTGATATTCCGTCTCCTTTAGGGGCGACTATTGCAGCTTTACGTAGAGCCGCTGATGGCCGTATGGGAATAACTCCCGTTGAAGGTAATGTCATTACAGGCTCTAGAGGGGGAGACGTTATCCAACGTCGCAAACCCCAAATTCCCCGCGTAGCAGAAGACAATCGAAAAGAACGTCTACGAGCTACAGGGAAAATAATAGAAGCTATGGGAAAGCCAGAAACTGATACGGCTCGACTTATTCGTCGTGACGGATTCCAATTGGAACCAGTCGTTTCTCCCGCCGTTCTACGCACTATTCCTGACAATCGCGACATGGAAGGTGCAACTTACTTAATGAACTTAACCTCCTTAGACGGCATGGGTGGCGAAGAACTTGGCCTCTTGTCTAATACAGGGGTTACAAATGTTACTTATGTTTTACCTGATGGTTCTTCTGCTTCTATCGAAAAAGTTAGAGCACTTACTGTGGGTGAACGTAGAAAATTAGGTCGCACAGTTAATGCGGCGATGAAAAAAGATAACTCTAAAGATCCCGCCGCTCGGCTCAAGTTTGTTTCTGAAGAAACCGGTGATGGCATCGCATACAGTGAGAAATGGGCAGGTTCTGCTCGCTCCATAGCTGATGCCCTTAAAGCTAAACCAAGAAAATCATCGAAACCTAAAGCAGACGCTCCAGAAGGAGTTGGCGACAAGATCTCCAATGTTGCAGATGCAATTACTCATATCAACAATGGAGGGAACTTAAGCGATATAGATTCTTCTATTTTGCAAGAAGTTCTAAGAAAAGCTGGCAAAAAACGACCTGGTGGAATTATAGAAATTGATGACAATCATCGTTATATGATCCAAACTCCTAAAACTGATTTTGACCACCTGCATGCTGCTACAGCCGCAGAAATTCAGAATCATTTAGGAATCAACTCCTCACCTGTGTCCTTTGCGGGCAAGGGAGGCAAACGTCGAAGTTATGTGTCATCAGTTGCTTCATTGGATACAAGCCGAACAATAGACGATGCCGATCCAGTTGATATAGCGCGAATGCTTATGGCAGATCTTGCTGTTGGTGTTGATGAACGTCCGTCTTCATCTATAAGAGGAATGGGTGAAACAATCGTTCCGACCCCTGTTCCTTCCGCATTGAAGGATCTAGATAAAATCAGTATCCAGCAAAGACTTGAAGAGAATATTGCTTCGATGCAGCCACTTTCAGAATCAAGTATTTATTCAAAATATTACAAAGAGTTAAGAGAAGGACAACGGGAAGCATTCCGCGAGGAACTTGAAGATCTTTTAGACAAGGCTCGTGCTTTCAATTTTACTGAATATAAAACTCGTTTATATCGTGATGGCTCTTTATCCACATCAGAAAAAACTCATTTGAATATTATTCAAACAATTGTTGAGTCTCGTATCCAAACTCTAGCTGCAGCATACGAAGAGATTATCGAGCGGTTAGAAGGTGCAAGATGAGACAATTCGCTGTTGTTAAAAACACAGGCTCAAATGAACTTTTTGCGATCATCGTTAAAGATGAGGATTTTATCGTTTGTCATGGAGTTCATGCTGCAGGTAAAAAATGGGCTGAAGACTACAACCAAGGTTTAACCAAATCTATCCATGACGGGCTTCACCCAGAAATTTCCGTTGGACAGTTTGCCCCTGTGACCAGTACTACGCAATCTTTGATTGATGAGGCAACCGAAGGCAAAAGCGTTCGATTTCCTGATTATTCACAGCTTGTCTATGTCGAATCTGTTAACTATTTTCATAGAAAAGAGATTCCACAGGTCAAAGATGCTGGTTTATCCAACTTAAGAGATCAAGATTATTTTAAAGCTGTCGATTACAAAGGTGCTGCTTTCCGTGCTGACGCAGCGAGACTTTCTGTTTTAGCTAAGTCTCGTTTGGGTCGTTTCGGAGTAGATGCTCAGGGCTTTAATTTCACAGAACAAGGAGCGGATCAAAAAGCTTTAAATGAAGAACTTTTTCAAACTGGAGCCGGATACGGAAGTGTGCGTCGTGCAGCAAAAGAAGTCCTTCTTGAAAAAGGTTTGAATCGTGACGCTCATCCAGGTTTTTATCATCGAAATGAAACTCAGGTTTCTTTCCACACCTCTATTCAAACTAAAAGAAATCGTTTAGGTCGAAGAATAGGCGGTGGAGGTTCTGGGGGAATACGGAAGATAGGTCGCTCTATGCGAGATCCGTTCGACCCCAACGCTTGGGATGGTGACAGTGATGGGCTGGTTCAAGAAGGAACAGCGTGGGAACGTCCTTCTATTCCGGGCGTAAACACAAACCTTCCAGGTATGCCTAAGACGCGAACAAAACCTCGTCACTATCCTGGTGATAATCCGGCTCGTGTCCGAAACCCATCGGCACGTAGGCAGGCGCGACGTAGTGTAGATCGCGATAGATCTGAAGGTATGCGTTCCCAGTTCCCAGGTATGGAATCTGAGAGATATGACATCGCACAGGACAGCAGCGATGGCAAATGGCATGTTATTGACACGGGCAATCGCAATATGCGAACCGGTGAATCTTTCGACAGCCGTGAAGATGCACTTGCTGCCGCCGTAGCGATGGACAGGGGTAATTTTAGAAGATCTGAAGGTATGCGTTCTCAGTTACCAGGTATGGAATCTGAACGATATGACATTTCCAGAGACGAAGAAGGTAGCTGGCATGTTATTGATACTGGTAATGGCAACATGCGAACCGGTGAAACTTTCGACAATCGTGAAGATGCGCTTGCTGCCGCTGTGGGTATGGATAGGGGAACCTATAGGCGTGGAAGTAACTACCGAAGCCCTGACGGCATGCGCTCCCAAACAGGCTCTATCGAGTCAAGTACTGGAAGAAGCGGGCCGAAGCTGAAACCACGTCCCCCTGAGAGGGAATGGGGCAAAGATCATAATTTGGTTCCCGACAGGTTCCACCAAAATGGCCACTGGGTACAAAATGCTGAGGGCAACGTATTATTTGAACGGTACGACAAAGAAACACGTAGAGAACTTGATCAGCTTTTAAAAAGGCGACTATGGCTTAGGCGACAACGCAAAAATGATGATGTTAAGAGAGAGTTGGGCGAGATAGACCAACGTATCGAAAGTATCGCAAGTGTGAAGATGCGTAAGCGTCTTGATGAAGGCATGCGTTCTAGACGTGACGATCTCCCTGAATTGCCTGATGACCGCAATAGAGAAATGTTCGATGTGGAGGCAGATCGGTTAGCTAACCCTAACCGCTACGATCTCCCTGAATTGCCTGACGAGACGAATCGTCTGGCCGATCCAGACGATGATCCTCCGGTCTACGTTCGCCAACTCGCTATAACGCCAGACGGGGAAAGCCACACAGTCGATGTAATTGACCCCGAGTGGCTCAAACGTCACCCAGAGGGTGTTGATGCCTACAACGAAGCGCAACGGAGTAAAAACTCTGTAATCGATGATATAAATCTTCCCGACTTACCCGACCTCCTAGCGGAGCAACATAGCCCTAACCGTTTTAGCCCTGAACAACTCGAAGCTGGTAAAGCATGGTTTGATGAAGTTCAATCACGCAGAACGGAAAGATCCTCACGTCCTCTTTCAGAAATAAGAGAGAGACAATCTAGAGGTGAAGGCGCTAATAGGAGATTTTGGCGTAAGAAAAAAGATTCTCAAGAACGTAAAAAGCGTTTCTATCGTCCTGACTTTAAAGAAGATGAAAGAGAACCCGTTACCACACGTAAAAGTAGAAACGGGCGAAAAGATCGGACATTCTGGGATAAACCCATAGACGATCGCGTTGAAGAGATCCTCGATGAAGACAGGCTTTACGACACTTTAGATGGATACAAAATAGACAAAGACAGTTTGGTACGTCAAGGAAAAGATAATCGTTACAAATTACTTGCAGACGACGAACAAAAAGTCCAAGACATTTTTGAAAAATACCTCTTAAGAGAAGGTAAAAACAGGGATCAAGTAAGAGATGCTAATCGTCCACTTGATGAGGACGAGCGAAATGAATTTTTAGATCTTATAGAAAAATCTGATAATGCTGTAAAGCATTCTGAAGGAAAGATAGATCGTCTAGAGGAGGAACTTACTCAACTTGAGGGTGATCTCGAATACTTCAGAAGCAATATGACAGAAGAAAATGATCTGAACGAAAGAATCGATTCGATGAACCCTCTTGCGGCTCATCGTAAAAAGAACGACAACGGTGAATTGTCTAATGCATGGTTGCAACGTAATGCAGCAACCCAAATGGAATCTGATGAGATGACACCGATGGGTCCAAGTAAATTGGAGCGCAGGTTAGAAGTAGAAAAAAGAGAACTTGACTGGCTAGATGGTCAAGTGCGGTCATCTGAAAACAATATCGATTTCCATGCTCGTGAATTAGCGATAATGGAAAACAAGCAAGATATTCTTGAAGCCATATTTGACAGAAAAGAATCTGGCGAAAAAATATTAGGCGTTGACCGTGCTCAGATTATTGACCCAAATGAAGAGCTTGAAGATTTACGTTTTGGAATGAGGCTCAATGAATTCAAGGGCTTCCTTGCAAAAACAAATAACGGAATAGGTATGCGCTCCACCCGTAGCGACGGCGATGATGAAAGCAACATTATGGGAGGCGCGCTTCAAGCCAATGTTACTGGCGAAAGAGACGACGCTAAAGTTCAAAAACTTAACTCTAAACTTGCGAATTTGCGTGATAACCAAATACGTCCACTTTGGGACGAAATGCGTGAAGCAGAAGCAAATGGTGAAATGAAAAAATCTCGTGCTTTGAGAGCAGAGATTGAAAAACTTCAAGGACAAGAAGTTGCTCTTCGTCAAGAACTTGGAGAAGCAATGGGCTTCCGTAGAAGACAGCCAGCTTCTGCTCCTACCCAAACGGAAAGAAAGCCCACAACGGGAGGTTCTATTTGGGATCGAACATCGTCAGGTATGCGTTCGCAGCGTGATGATGGAAGCATGCGAGCCTTCCGCCGAATGTGGCCAACTGATGAGGATGACACGCACACCGTTAGTGGTAGTAGCTGGCAAGGTGAACTACCTCCTCCTTTGGAGGGTGAAGAACTGAGAGAAGCTCTTCGTCAAGAGTTTCCTGGTATATCTGATCGAGATTTAGAAAAAGAGGTTGCCGAATATAACCGAATTAATCGGACTGAAACTGAAGGCATGCGCTCTAGACGAGACAGTGCCGATGTCAACGACATGCGTGGCAACTCACGGAACAAAGGTTGGCAGATGCCAGAGCGTAACGCTCGTGGTAAACGTTTAGATGATGAGTTCGGAGGCATATCCGACCAAAGAATGCTCGACGAATGGGCAGCCATAGAAGGCTTAGATCCCGACGACAGAGGTGATCGTCAACTCATCAACGATCACTGGGGCTCCAAGCGAAACATGGAAGCCCGTTACGCCAAAATTCAAGAAGAAATGGATCTTCGGTACGACGAAGATGAGGCACTAGTTAATGCTCGTCCATCAGCACAAGACATGATGGGCATGACGGTTGATGAACTATTGAACTGGACAGATGGAAACGGAAACAAATTACCTGAAGAATTTTTAGACGATTTAAATGATTTAGATGGTGACTCTTCACTTACTTTAAGTGAACTCGAAACTGAATTAGATGATATTGAATTATTCTCCAGTGGTGGCTCTGACATAACAGGAACTCCTAGAACTGATTCGCAACTTGCGATTGAAGGAATGCGTTCCACTCGATCAACAGGCCGTGCCCGACCCGGTGGTCGTCGCAACTTCGAGCGATCAGAAATAGATATGGATGCGATTCTCGAAGCTGAGGAGGGGAAACTATTTAGCACCCCTGAAGGTCAAGGGTTCAGACGCGACCAGTACCGTACACCTGTCGGTCAAAGGGCTAGATCAAGGATGCGTGATGCTTCCACAGATCGTGCTTCTCAGACACAGGGTATGCGTTCCCGTAGACAGAAGGGAACTGCAGCCAAAGTCGGTGTAGATCGTTTCTCTGAAGATGACGGTCAAATTTGGGAGAATCTGACTGACGCTGAACGTCAACGAGTTGCTGATTCCGCTACAGAACTGCTTGACGCAATTATGCACAGTCTTGCTTGGAACGACCTTGAGGAAGGTGCGTCTCCACCAAAAGGAAAAAAGCGAGCTGACATGACTCCATGGGAAAAAGCTTTAGCTGATGGCTTGTCTCGCAACTCAGACCTTACGGGAGATTATGACGACCCAGAAACTGGACAAACAGTAGTAAGAGGAGAAGGACTAGCTAGAGCTTGGTTCAATGTCACGCACCGATCACACATGTCGGAGGATGAAGCGAAAGAATACATCTTCTCTGACGACGACATTATGAATCTAGAAGCGGAAATCGAATTCCAGCTAAGACAAGACAAGAAAGCTGGAAGACCGCCGATTTGGGGAGAAAAGAAAGTCGATGAATTCCTAGACAGACTTAGGGATCTTCAAATTCTCCGAAATATGAGAGACTCAAAAGAAAAAGATGGTGTTGATGCTTTCAGATTTCTTGAACAGTTAACACCTAGCCGACGTGAAAGTCTTTACAAGAGGTCGAATGGTCCTGATAAAGACGGAGTAAAAGGATCTATGTCTTCTTGGGGTCTTGCAAAAGGCAATAGGAAACCTTCCACTGCCGGAATCCCCCTTGAGGAACGTCAATCAAACATTGCCGCTCAAAGCGGCACTAGACGCCGTGTCGGAGAATTTTCCCGTTCAATGGCTGAACGTATTTGGACAAGGAATGAAGATAACGCCGCTAGGCGCGCTCTTAGAAGGGCTAGACGTGGCGGAGCACAGGCTGGAATTCCAGGTTTCCGTAGAGATGAACAGGAAAGATCAGCGATTGCTCGCCGTATAGCAGCGACGAAACGTAAGTTCCGCACAATCAAGGGACGTAAAGGTATACAGGGTGCAATTGATGCTTCCGAAAAGAAACAAGTCAATAAAGCAGTCGGTTTTGACGCAGATGGCAAGTTGCTTATAGGTGAAGATGGTGTTGCACGTTTAGGATTAGCCGCTGATCGTCTGCTTGGTAACAAGGAAAGCTTCAAAGAAATCAAAATGAAGGGTCGCGGAGGCAAGGGCGTTGATCAGGCAGCCGACGGAGACGAAGCAGCTCAACTGCTCAATCAGAACCTAGAGATGGCTGTCATTTGGGATGCGCAGGGCATGAACGAACTTCCTGTCCTCGTCAACCAAGACGGTCTGAATGATTTGATTGATTCTGGTGGATATGTTGTTGGACGCGGTCATGGTTCTAGAGGTAACGCTACTGATTATCTTGATGATGAATTGCGTTTCTTACCCGGAACGGGTGGAGAGGCGTATGGTAAAGGCGAGTATTGGTCAAACCAATCAGGAAGTTTCGAGAGCTGGCAAAAGCTTGAAGGTGGAAACACTGTAGGGGTATTAACACCTAATGTTCGTCGAATAACTACCGAAGACTTAGAGGTTGAAGCATCCTCTAGTAGAAAGATTGCTAATGCATTCGAACTCGTCAGGACTGGCTATACGGATGAACTTGAACTTAGAAAAGCATTCGAAAGCAACCCTGCGGAAATCGTTGCTTTAATGGACGCCGAAATAGCAAAAATCGCAGATCTCGCTGATGGTAAACCTATTTGGGAAACTCAAGCTGGTCAGCTATGGGCGCACCTACTTGACTCAATCAGAACAAATGGAGACATGGATTCTCTAATGTCCATATTGTTGCTCGAAAAACTCAATAGAACTGGCGGCGGTAAAAACCTTTTGGCTCCTATTTTGGGTTACGATACGATTAAGACAGGTGGTGTCGAATTGATTATGAATAGAAGTGCTTTAGTCGCTTTAGATCAAACCGTAGGATATCGCCCACTTGATGACGCATTTAAACGTGCAAGAGAAGTAGCTAGTGAGCGAGGACGCAAATGATTAATTCTGACGATATTAAAGAGAGTCATACAGAACTTTCAAAACTTTTACAATACCCCCCGTTTTCTCTTGAAAAAAATAGAGATGAAGATGGTAATTGGTTAATGGAAATCGCAGGAAAGGAAATACAAGCCTTCCACGAATCCATTCAACCAGCAATCGAAAAAGCTAAAGACAACTTAGATGAAAATGCCGAAGGGTGGGAATGGGAAATAGAAGGCGATGAAGCTTTTGCCGAATTTAAAGAGAAGTGGAAAGACGAGCTAGAAGAAGCCAGACTCTACCAATCTAGGTATGGCGACGACTTTGATGCCGCCGCAAAAGCTGCCAGCGGCGATGAATAGTCATGCCCGAGTCGCGCACGGATTCAGAAACAGCTAAAAAAGCACAGGCTCTCAGAGAAGCCGCTGAACTCGGCTGCACAGGCGCACACCGTCACCCAGACGGAACATGGATGGCATGCAGCACAATGGAAGAATACGAACGTTTAACTAACGGCGAAAAAGAAAAAAGCGCTTTAGACGTAGTAGAAGAAACCCAAAATATTCGCTCCCAAAAGGGTCGCAGACGGAAACGTAAAAACAAACGTCAATGGGAAAAACTCCGTGAACAGGGAGTTGTAGGTATAGACACACTCCCAGGTGGAGGACTCGTATCTGCTAAAGGTATGACCTTTCGACCAGTAGACGGAGACACAGACGTTTTTGACAACATCAACCAAGCACGCCGTCGAGCGAGACAACTCGGCTGTATCGGTGTGGCTCGACGTATTTCACGAAGTGGGCGCAGAGTTTGGACTCCGTGTACCAACATGACCGACTATGCGAGGGCTACAGGTAGCACAGCTTTAGGTAGGCGCTACCAGCAAAGATTAGAACGTCAACGGATAAGAAACATTGTTCGTGATGAACTTTCAAAGTTGAAACGACGCAAAAAACGTCTATTTGAAGAAGTTTACGAAGCTAAAGGTATAGGTACTCGAATCGGTCGTGCCGCAGCCCTTTTTGATCCCAATGCATGGGACGGGGACGGCGACATGATTGTTCAAGAAGGAACCCCTTGGGAACGTCCGGCTATTCCGGGTGTGAATACAAATTTACCTGGTATGCCCAGAACACGCTTTAAGCCTTCAAATCTTCTCCCTGACACTCCGGAACGTGTAGCGAAACCGACACGAAGCAGATCAGTGCGAGGACGCACACCTGACAGGGTTGATTTGCCTGAAAGGGATCTTATTCCTGAAATGGAAATTACGGAACAACCGATAATTAATGAACCGCGAGGAATAAATCCGATAGATGACGTGTTCAACTATGGGATAGGGATGCGGTCTACTCGGCAACGTAATGAGGAATCTGAAATTGCGTTAGCGGAATCAGGCGGGTTAGTAAACATAGGTTCTGAAGATCCTCAATTTACTAAAGAGTGGATAGAAAGCCAAATACAAAAAGCGATAGAACATTTCGGTTTTGATGTCACAAAAGAACAAGCTGTTATAGATCAAAGAACTGAAAAAGAAGTGCTCGGGATGAGACCCCGTTGGGATTTTACCCCTTCAGAACAAAGCGGAATGGAGCATTTTACTCATAAAAGAAGAGATCATTTCAGACCATATAAAGAGGCTCATGGAAAATTTTATATGGAGGATGGAAAAGCTGTACGGTTTGATGACTTCGAGACGCATGAAGACGTCAACCTTCAAGAACGAATTATTTTAGACATTCGAGAAAAGTTAACCCTCCTTAGATTCAATAAACACGAAAAACGGGGAACTCCCGAAGATCGAGAAAAATATCCAGCGCAAATACAGCACTGGAAAGACTTCCAAGAGTGGGTGGAGTCTAAAACTCCAGAAGAACTTTTCCAAATTATTGCTGACTGGGGTCGAGAACTATATGAAGATCCCGATAATCGTATCGCTGTTGTTACTGAAGACAGTTTTGTAGAGGGCATATTAACAGACGCTTATAAAACGGTTCATCATGGGGCACCAGGTTCAAGCCATGCAACACCACGAACATTATTAGAAGTCAATCATGGTTATGGAGTGGATGCTCCAGAAGGTGTAAGACCAGCTTCAGGACTACTAATACCTGGTGCTTTAATTCGTAAAAAGCGACAAGAGATAGAGGCAAACCCAGATCTTGGTGAAAACTTCGACATGTGGTCAGATGGGGAGACAGTTAAAGACCTGATTGGACACGCATTAGACTTTTATGGGATAAATCAAGCACGGGTTGCTAGAATGACACCAGAAACTGCACCGACAGATAAAAATGCTGCCGTAATGCTCTTGAAGCCCGAAGTTGCTGAAAGGTCACGAATTGCCGCAGGGGATACTTTCAACGATCTGCCCAGTTCCGCCCCCATGGTTGGAGCAACTGATGAACAAATAGTTAATGCCCTTATTTCAAAAAATGGTAAGAGTCACATACAGAAAGATTACAACACTGTAGAGGGGGACGCTATACGAGTGTTGCGGAGAGCATTTCTCGGTCTTGATGGGTCTTCACTTATGGGTGAAAGTAAGTTTCGAACCCGCTACGACCATGAGGATTTATTTCTTGACAGTTGGATATATCAAGAAGTCTTAGTACGTGGATCGTTTGGAAGTGTCGATGTTGAACAAGTAATCATGCCTGGCGATTCAGACATGCTGGGACATGACCAGCCACTCAACAATACATACGCTAGACCATTTCGACTAAGTATGGACAATTTAGATGATGCTAAAGAAATTAAACGCCTTATACAAGATGCAGACATATACGGACTGAGTGAAGAAGAGGTTAGCGTTCTTGAAAAGATTACAGATTTCAGCCCATTCACAAGTGAATTAGGTCAGATCAAAAGCACCTTAGTGCTCGAACGTAACATTTTAGGTAATGAAGGTAGGGGTAAATATCGAAAACTTTCTCAAGAGGTGGCCGACAGAGATGGTTTAGAAACTCCAATAAAATTCAGATATAGAACGCGTAATCGTGGAAAAAGCTTTAAAGAAAGTGGCGGTATCGATTGGGAAGACCCCGCTCTTTATGGAAACTACTCAACTCTCGAAGAAGCTTTTCTCGACCGGAAAAAGAAAAACATTAAAAAGATCGCAGAAAAAGCCAGCAAAAACAATACTGGAATGCGTTCACGTCGCCAACAGAACATAGAAGAAGGCACAGTTATATCAGCAGGCAGACCCTCGCGGGAAAGAATAGATGCCGTTGAGGGAATGAGGCTGACACGATCTTCGCGAATCCGAGATCTATACAGCGACGGGTGGGAAGCCGACAAATGGGATAGAGGTCCAGAAGAGAACATAGTGGACATGGGTTCTGACATAAATGAATATTTAGAATTCCTATCCAAACATTCCCATATAAATTTCGACAAACATTCCATACACGATCCTGGCCGTAAAAGAACCGGAGGCGGGGTGGCAACCCAAGCGGACCTTGATTCATGGATGGAGGGTCGCAACAGTTTGTCGGAAGAAGATTTAAAGATTGTTGATGAACATGATGATCTTTGGGAAAAGATAGACCGCTGGATGCTTTTGATTCAAAACGCCGCTGATGATCAATCAAGTATCGAAATGGAAATAAGTGATTTAAGAGAAGATCGCAAAAGAGCCGCAAAGAATAGTTACAGATTGCCTTTCGGCGTCAATAACGAAGATGAGATACGCGAAGCAATCGACAGGGGAGAAGACAGAGATGAGTACATCGAACGTAACTTCGGCCCGTTTACAGTCAATCAAAGTGATCTAGATTACGGCGGCACTGACGACCCTGAATTCTATGAGGATCAATGGGGGAAAAGCACTCGATCGGATTATGCCAGTTACTGGGATGATGTCGCTGATCGTAGATCTGAGCTTGATGAAATAGATAATGAGATCAAGCTTTTATTAGATGAATTGGAATCTTTCCCTAATGGTTCGACAGATGCACAGGAATCTTACCGTCAAGCACTTTTGGAGAAACTCTCACAAAGGCCTGATTCTGCACCCGTTAAAGCTGAACTGGTTAGAGGTAGGGCTGCCCTTGATCCCGGACAGGGTATGCGTTCACGTAGGGAAAGACTTAGCCCTTCAGAGCAGGAATGGCTAAAAACCCTTCAAAGTAATCCTGGTTATTGGAATGAAGCTCCAGCCAGCGTTCGCGCTGTTGTTTCTGACAAGGTCAAAAATGAAGCACGAGAAATACGTCGTGAGGGAATGAGATCTACTCGCAATGTTGGCGGGCGAGCTATGGGGCAAAAAATACTTGCCAAAGTCAGACCAGAGCATCGAAATAAGCAAGATAGGACTCTTTATTTCATAGGTGGAACAACAGGTGCCGGTAAATCATCTCTTGTAAATAACCGTTCTTTCGATATACCCGGTGATACGGAGGCTGCACACATCGATCCTGATTTTATTAAAACTGGACTAGTTGGTTGGGACCCCAGAAATCCAACTCTGGTTCATGAAGCATCTAGGATTACAACGAATGGGACGATGGACAGAGCCATGGATGCTGGCATGGATATGGTCGTTCAGGGCACAGGTAAACGCAAAGAACATCTATACAAGGCTAGAAAAGGCGGCTATAACACGGTCGGACATTTTGTTTATGTACCAGATACTGAAGCTGATAGAAGAATTGCCCAGCGGAAACAGCAAGGTGGGGCCGCTATTCCTCCATATTTCGGTAGTTTGATAGCAGGTGAATTAAGAAATAACTCTCAGTATCAAGTAAGCAGACAAATCACCAAGGGTCTATACGATGAATTCTTTTTATGGGACAACACCGGTGACACACCTAGACTTGTTGCTTTTAGAAACAAAGATGGACATTTCGAAATTCTCGGAAGAGAAGAATTTGATGACTTTTTCGGAGCAAGTGGGAAATACGTAGAACAATACTGGCGAGAAAACCAATGAAAATAGCGCCTATTCTCACCGCATTAATAGTTGTATCCGCTGTTATTTGGAAATATTGGGTAAAACACTAACCCCACAAAAACACCCGAATATTTGACACTCCTACACTACAGGTATAGCTATCAGTAGTATCCTATTACTTGTACCGACTCGGGTGCTTACCTTGGGATCGGACGACATAATTATCAAACACGTCCAATTAATCCCGAGGAGGGAAATATGAGCGAGGACACCTCCCGTCTAAACGAATTGCAATCTGCAATGCGTACAAAGATGGATCAAAACAAGGAGATCGCCGATTCTTTCGAAATCGAAGATGGCGTTGTCCAGGTCGATGCAGAACAAAAATCTGCATTTGATTCAAACATGAAAGACATCAAAGAGATCAAAGGTCTCATTGATGGCATCCAAGAGATGGAAAAAACTCGTGAATGGGGTTCAACACCTCAGACCGAGTCCGTCGCCGCAGAAGCTGCAGCCGAATGGGCAAATAGCAGTGAAGTCAAAGAGGCTGTTAGGCAATACCAAACTGTTGGTGAAGCCTTCCTAGACTCAGCTGAGTTCAAAGCTCTTGCTAATGGCGCTGCAGGAGCAAACATGCCTGCTCCGTTCCAGGTACCAGGAAGCCTTGCTTCTAAAGACCTTTACGGACAGAAAGATGTTTACTCTGCACTTCCTTCAGGCACACCCGGTTCTTTTGGAACTATCCAGCGTGACCCAATCGTCATGCCTCCACAGCGTACAAAACGAGTTCGTGACTTGTTCCCAACTCGCACAACCAACGCTGCTGTAATTGAGTACTTCCGGATGTCCGGCTTTACCAACAATGCTGCTGCCGTGTCAGAGCGTTCAGGTTCTCCTGCTACGTTCACCGCAAAGCCACAGTCAACGTTGGCATTCGTCGGCGAGCAAGCACCAGTACGCACCCTTGCGCACTGGGAAGCCGCTCACCGTAACGTACTAGCAGACGAGCCACAGCTTCGGTCGATTATCGACAACGAGCTTCTTTACGGCCTTCGTTTGCAAGAAGATGCACAGATTATCAGTGGTGCTGGTACCGGTGAAAACCTCACAGGTATCACAGTAGCCTCTGGTATTCAGACTTACGCATGGTCTGCTGGTGCCACCACTCCGGTGAAGGACACCAAAGCAGATGCAATTCGTCGTGCAGCTACCCTTTCATTCCTTGCATACTACGAGCCAACCGGCATCGTAATGCATCCAAATGACTGGGAAGATGTCGAGTTAACTAAAGATTCAAACGGCCAGTACTTGGTCGCTGTTTCAGTAGCACTCGGCGGCGAACCACGCGTTTGGCGACTTCCAGTCGTAGAGACTCCAGCGATCGCAGAAGGCACTTGTGTCGTCGGCGCATTCGGAACTGGTGCACAGCTCTATGATCGTGAAGAAGCAAGCATCCGAATCAGCGAACAGCACAGTGACTTCTTCATCCGGAACGCAATTGTCGTACTGGCTGAACAGCGCTTGGCTCTCGCCATCAAACGTCCAGAAGCATTCGTCAAAGTCACCTTCGACGCTGCTCCTTAAATAATAGGGAGTGAGTAGGTAAAACTGCTCAGAGGACAACTGAAAACCCCCGGTCTGAAAGGGCCGGGGGTTTTCTAGTTCTACTATGTACTCATTACAGGTAGTAAGCTTTAGTCGTGGCCAAAAATGCAAATGCAGACAACGACTACTGGGAAGAATACAAAAAACTTGGTAAAGGGTTCAAAGGAACTTTTGAAGAGTTTGAAGACTTAGTCGTCGAAGAAGAACATCCGCGAGCCATTAGGAAAAAACGGGCTGATGGCACAAAGTTCACCCAATATGATTAAAGAGGTCTTTTATGGAATGTAACTGTGATCCCAGTTGTGAATGTAGAACAGCGAATAAATACTTTTATGCTGCGAAAGTTCTACGAGTAGTTGACGGAGACACTATCGATGCGATGATTGATGTCGGTTTCGACATTCATCACAAAGCTCGGATTCGTCTACTTGGTGTGAATACCCCTGAGACCCGTACCAAGGATCTCGTTGAGAAAGAGGCGGGTATGGCTGCAAAGGCGTTTGCCAGTGATTGGCTTGATGGTCATGAGACGATTTACATTCAAACTCACAAAGACAAGAGCGGCAAGTTCGGACGTATATTGGGCGACATTTATTCTGACGAGAATAAGACCGCTTGGCTAAATGAGGATTTACTTGAGGGCGGTCACGCCACGGCTTATTTTGGCGGTAAGCGCTAGTACTGGTGTCCATGAAGCAAGTTTAGATGAATGGGCACCACCAGTCAAGATCTTTGTGATTCAATATAAGCATGACAACGGAACACCGAAAATCTCCCAGACGTTCCGTTGAGCGAATCGAGAGAATCGGCAATTGGGGTACGGTCAAGTATCACCATCACCTTGAATGCGGGCACATAGAGATTCGCCCAAGAGCATCCACAGCACCCAAGATTGCTTGTGTCTGGTGCCTGAAAGCAACTGAAAGAGATGCTGAATGGAAAAATCCTGGTGCAATTGATAAAAATTCCGTGGCAAGTCTTGACTATGACCTGGATATGGGGCAAGATGAAATACGCATCGAAGGGACTCGTGCCGCACTCTCTAGAGAGCTATCTATTCCGCCTGATGCAATAGACATAGTTGCCGTTGACGCAGGGGGAACCTTAGAAATCCAATCTGCGCTTGTATTTTTATCATCGGACGACGTAAAGCGGATTACTAGACGAAAGGCATAGCGTGCTAAAAAAAGAGCCCCCGACACTCCCACCAGAAAAGGGGGCTTGCACTGGCCACCCAACCGAATGGTGGTTTCCTGTAAAACTGCGAGGACAAAAAGGCAAATCAATAGGTCGATTGCGTGAAAATAGTATGAAGGCTAAAGCCATCTGTAGCGCATGCGATTTTAAAGAAGAGTGTTTGGAATACTCGCTCCACCATGAGCCTCTCGGCATTTGGGGTGGGTTAGAGGAAGGTGATCGTGCCTTGATTCGACGCCGTCAAAACATCTACGCAGATCGTAGTGCAAGAGTTTTTTTACCTACTTCTGATTATGGTAGAGGTAGAACTAGATCGTCTAATCCTTCATGAGATATAGCCATACCGCCGACTTCTTAAACCGTTTAAATGGTGTTACCGAATCCAGTAATGGATGGGAAGCACGCTGTCCTTGTAGGCAAGACGACAACAACCCCTCATTGTCTGTCCATGAAAAAGATGATGGTCAGATACTTGTTCATTGTCATCGATCCGGAGGCGCTTGTGGGGCGGCAGAAATAGTTAGTTCTATGGGTCTTTCTTTATCGGATCTTCGACCTGACAGTAAGAAAACATCAACTGATTTTGATCCACCTAAATACGATAAAGCGAAAGCTCCAAAACTTACGTTTGTAAGCAAATACGAATACAAAGATGCAGATGGGGTTCTTCTTTTCGAAAAAGTTCGTTTTTCCGAACCTGATGGTAAGAAAACTTTCCGCCAACGACGCCCTGATGGTTCTGGAGGTTGGACCTACAAACTGGGGAGCACGCCAAAAGTCCTATACAACTTACCTTTAGTAAACAAAGCAATTGAAAATAAAGAATCAATTTTTGTTGTAGAGGGTGAAAAGGATTGCGACACGCTCACTCAAATGGGTGCCTGCGCTACAACTATGCCGGGTGGGGCAGGGAAGTGGCTTGAATTACACACCGAAGCTCTCAGGGGGGCAACCGTAGACATTGTTACCGATAACGATGAGGTCGGAAGAAAACATGCCCTTCACGTCTATGAGGAGCTTAAAAAGGTTGAATGTGACGTCGAAATCTTTAAATGCCCCGAAGCAAAGGACATAACTGACCATATAGAGGCAGGGGGTTCAACTACTGAACTCATAAAAGTTGAGTCAACCACACTCAAGTCTGAATTTGAAGGACAAGAAACACAAGAAGAGATAGAGGAATTACCCGAAGAAGAACTTCCTCCTCCCACACGCGAAGAACTTGCCCTAGAGCAAATTCGCCAATTGCTAAATGATCCTGACAAATCTCCTGCACAAATACTCAACAGAACACAACAATTAGCTCAAACTACCGATGCTGTGGGCATTAGAGATGAAGGGCGTTTAGTTGTATGGGATGAGTTCCTACAGGAAGCCGTTAGTGACGCATACGATTGGCTAATACCTGGACTTTTGGAACGCAGAGAGCGTGTAATGGTCGTAGCCGCAGAAGGTGTAGGTAAAACTATGCTTGCACGACAAGTAGCAATTTGTGCCGGTTTAGGAGTAAACCCTTTCACCTTCCAACAAATGAAACCCATCAGAACGCTTACCGTTGACTTAGAGAACCCTGAACGAATCATCCGACGCACTTCTAGAAATATCGTAGGAGCGGCAAAATCGATGGGTTACGCAGACAAAATGCAAGCCCATCTGTTTATCAAGCCAGATGGCTTGGATCTACTCAACGCCAATGATCGAATATTACTTGAACAACACATAGAAGAAACTAAACCAGATCTACTAGTTATGGGTCCGCTGTAT
>PVBE011355726.1_pt1 | contig 33541 bp, 36 predicted proteins | sample 1631181 | NCBI WGS metagenome assembly PVBE01 (sample SAMN08397723, study PRJNA350692) | Marine metagenome, whole genome shotgun sequencing project. | isolation source: water | place: Pacific Ocean | collected 2012-04
GGACGTGATCGCGTATGTAGACAGTAATTTCAGAACCACAGCGAAAAGGGAAGGCAGGGCAATTTCCGGTCTTTCTATGTGTGGCAACTGGCTCTTTGGTACATCGTAGATAATAGTGAATGGATCGTATGCTGCGGCCTGTTCCGGGGTTTCGAAGTCAATTCCCCTTGGCGTTCTTTCAGCCTGTGTACTGAAACCTGGAATATCGATGATGGCAGAAATAAACGCATCGGCCTCATCCAGACGCGCCTGCTGTTCTGACGACCTGGATCGTGGACTGCGCGCTATTCCCTGCTCTACTGCCGCCTTTGCTGTGCGGGCGTGACTCAGAGCGCCACTGGTACTGCCTATCGATATAAACTTCTCAGGATGCCGCAATCCCAGCATGAACGCACCATAGCCACCCATAGAAAGACCGGAAATTGCCCTGCCTTCCCTTTTCGCTGTGGTTCTGAAATTACTGTCTACATACGCGATCACGTCCTCAATAATGTGATCCTCCCAGTTATTTTTCTGCTCATCTTCACTGCTGGCATAGTTAACAAACCAGCTATTACCTCCATCTGGTAATACCAGAATCACATCATTCAGGTTACGGGCATAGTAAGCACCGGCCAGGTTTCGCCCCCAGACTGTGTAATTCTGCATAAAGCCATGTAGCAGGTAGATCACAGGATAGCGGTCTTCGCTGGAGTAATAAGCCTCCGGTAGTACGATGTCGAACTTCATGTTGCGATCAACAGCCGGGCTGAAAAATTCCACGGTCTCCAGACCGGCCGGTATGGGTGCCGGAACGGGAACCCGATCCTGGGCATTGCTCAGACTAGTCACCGCAACGAGTATCACCAGGATAATGCTGAAACTGGTACTGGTTTTCATAATCTACAGCCGATGATAAGAGGTCGCTTTTTATAGCACCTTCGAAGCTGTATTCCCATGAAAATTTAAAGCTCATCGGCTATGAGTTGGTGTGTTTGACGGGCTTGGGCATGACAAACGTAGGTAGTTGATGCGTGCATCGGGGCTTGGAGAGGGGCTACTTTTTTTCCGTTCCTATGGGCCGTTATGTACATGGATGTACGGTATGCAGGTTTTGCAGGAGCAAAAACCTGTCCCTGGCCCAACGGAACGAAAAAACAACCCCCTGTTCCAAGCTTGCGTCCTAACCGTATGGCACCAACAGTAGAAATGGATATCTCAGGCTCTGACCCGTGCAATTCTAGTCATAGTTGGACTCCAAACCTTCTATTGAGTTCAATCGTTGATTCAGGCAATTCTCTAAGTACCAACCGGTAAGAATAGAGTCGGCTAAGTACTTCAACTGAATAGAATTTGTCTTTGTATGAGAACTCAATATAGGGTTGCTCTGACATTGCAAATTCGATGTAATCTTCCCGGTTTTGGATAGCCGCCTCACCACCTGAACGAGTCCACGCGCTATAGCGAATTAGAGATAAGCCATCACCTCCGAGAAGGAAAGCGTTGCCGTCATGCTTGAGATAAAGATTATTGTCTAATATGGAAAGTTCGCTTAAGTACGGTGGCTCCCCATTGAAGATAATGCGCTCTGCCGCTTGCTCCGATTGGCTGGATGAATTGTTTGCCGGGCTTCGTGCTTCTATGGGGATTTCAATATCTCCGAGGGTAAAAGATCCCGGGATTCCAGCACTATATATGATCAGTGCTACAATAGATGAGGCAAAAATGCCCATGAGCCATTTCCCGGGACTGGTCCATTCTTTCATGAGAAGTCGTTATCCCTCATCCGAAATTATCTTCTATTGCGCCAATCACCTCACCCATTGCTCCGATCGCTTCCCAACTCATATTCTTATGCTGACCCCAAATTATGCCTGCGGCTGGATGTTGATATTACAAGGAGCAAAACGCCTCTAATAATAGGAACTGCATGTACCGGCAGGTTTATGAAAAAACCGCCGAAGGCAATTTACAAAACTGACCGTGCATTCTTATTCCTTTTTAATTTGTTTGTTATGCAGCACGTAGCCTCTTTACTTTTATTTCTTTTTTAGACTGCATAGCTTGCCACAGATCGTATTGCTGTTGCTGATTAAGCCAGCTCTCAGGAGTAGTGTCGAAAGCCTTCGACAGTCGTATTGCCATTTCTGGACTAATACCGGAGCGGCCATTCAATATCGAGGAAAGTGTCTTTCGACTTACCCCGAGCGCCTGCGCAGCATCAGTAACGCTCAAGTCCAAAGCATCTAAACAGAGTTCTCTCAGGATCTCGCCGGGGTGAGGCGGATTGTGCATTTGCATGGACATAACTAGTGATAATCCTCAAACACTTACTATCTCAATGATTAGTTTATTAGAAAGGTTCATATTTTAAAAATGTATAAAGGCAATTCTTCCCGTTTGCATGATTATTGATCGATGCACATAACTTGTGTATATGCCGCACGTGCACTTTGTCACTATTGGTGACCCAGTCTAATCGCCAAGTGGTTGAATTGGAATATCTTATCCTTACACCGGTTGCTTCCACCAAAATCAAAAGGCATAAACAAGCCCTGTGGTGGAGCAATCTACCTAGGTGCGTAGGTAGGATGCGCCATTTACATCAATAATCGTTCCAGTACTGAATTCAGCACCTTCTGAGGCGAGAAAGTACACCGCGTGTGCCACTTCTTCCGGGGTTGCCACCCGATTGAACGGACTTTGGGCTCGTATCACTTCACCCTCTGGTGAATTTAATCGATCAGCGGCCAGTTCCGTATCTACAAAACCCGGCGCGACGGCTCCGACATAGATTTTATGTGGTGCTAGTGCCACTGCCAGCGATTGAGTGAGCGAATTGAGCCCGGCTTTACTGGCTCCGTATGCAGGTTTTGTGGGCTCGCCCCGGAATGCGCCGCGAGAGCTGATATTGATAATACGACCGCCGCCGTGGTCTTTCATATAGCTGGCAGCACAGAAACAGATATTGGCAGGGCCGAAAAGATTGGCGTTTATGGTCTGCTGCCAGGCCAACTGCCAAGCTTCATATCCGGTAGCTGGAATTGGATGATAAATCCCGATACCAGCGTTATTGACAACAATGTCCAATCCGCCAAGAGCGGCAATAGCCTTTTTAACCAGCTGCTCCACCTCGATCGCTTTCGCCACGTCCCCCTGAATTGCAATATGACCTTCACCTGTTAATTTTGCATGTGTTAATTCGGCACCCTCACTATTAGTCAGATAGTTAATAGCTAACCTGGCACCTTTTTGAGAAAACCCGGTTGCAATTGCCCGGCCTATTCCCCGACTACCACCGGTAACGAGAATTTTCTTGTCTGAAAAATCCAATGGTTACTCCTGCTGAAATCTGTCTTCATCACAAACCTGGCTCACTGGCATCGTAGTTCGGCAATCAACCGACTCTGGCCGGCACAAACGTATTCATACCATCTTCGCTGTGCACAATGCCCGATCTGTTCAGGCCTTCGTTCTCTATCAGGTCGTTAAGAGTTGCCGAATCTGCTGGTGTATTGGCAACAAATCTCACTGAGCTATCTTTTAACCTGCCAATAAGAATACCCCTTTCCGGACCGCCTCTGCCAAAACAGACAGTATAGGTTTCCACGCTGGCTTCCCCATTTGGGGATTCGGTAAATGCCGGACTCTCCATGGCATCAATTTCCTTTTGATAAGCAGCCGGGTTTTCCCGAACCCATTTTCCTTCGGTGGCAACTGTGGAATAGATACCTGTTGCATGCTTGGTTAAATAACCACCGTTGGCAGTAAGCAAACCGAAGCTACCTGGCTTTGCTCGTAATTCAGGCACCATTGTTGCAATCCCGTGCAGAGAATAATTATTTCCCGGGCCACCAAAAAATGGCAGCCCACCGGTAACCGTGAGACCTCTCGGGTCGTCATAACCAAGATCGAGTTCATCACACGCTATCTCCACTGCCGATGGAAAGCAGGAATAGAGATCTATATAGTCCATATCGTTAATCGTCTTGCCTGCCATCTCGAAGGCCTTGCTACTATTGAGTCGAATCGCAGGTGAGGAGTGGAAGTTAATTCTCTCAGTCACCATGATTTTTTCATTTGCTTCAGCGCAGCCATGAAGAAATACCCATTTTGCCGGATCAATTTCCAATTCTTTCGCTTTTCCAACCGATGTCATAATAACTGCCGCACCCTGATTCACCCTGTCCATAGCATTCATCCATTTGGGATAGGGAAGGCAAATAAAGCGGTTTTCTGTGTTGACCGTGGCCAGTTCTTCTGCGCTGCGCTTTGTACCGTAAGAAGCAAATGGGTTATTGGCAGCTATCTCGGTAAAAGGCGCAAACAAGGAACCCATAGCCTGTAGATGCTGCTCGATCGAACTGCCTTTCCTGCCCCGAATTCCGTTTTCAAATAGCGGGTAGGTCTGAATAGGTATACCTATACCATGGGCAAACTCATGGGCAGTGGATAGTTTCTCTCCCATGCCTCTGTCCTCCTGACTGCCCTCATCCTCTTCCTGCCAGTCCAAGTCTATCCCTTCCCGCATGGCCTGCTGCGCTGTCTTAATCGCTTCTGAACCGGCGATCAGCGCTATTGCCACATCTCCTGCGGTTATTCTCTCCGCCATTTCATTGATTAGCTTCTGCGGCGTATTGCCTCCCACGTTGCCATAAATGGCATGCACTGGATTGGCACCAATCCGTCTGGCAACGGCTCTGGGAGGATTTTCCGCACGACCAAAAGGATTAGGTCCACGGGGCCGGTTATGAGAATCGGGAAAGATGCGCACGACAGCCACGGTATCGATCAAAGGTGCCAGGTCATTGCCTGATCCAGTGTCAGCCAGAGCCGCTTTTGCCGCTTCGGCTGCAATCCCCATCGGTGGATGGGCAAATTCAGGTGCAACGGCTTTTTCGGTATATTGCCCGACACCGACAAGAATGGGTGTAGTGTCTTCCAAACTGCTTCCTTATTACCGGTGGAACTGGCCCTTATGGCCCGTAACCACAGTGAGAACCAGTACCTCGACCAGGGATAATTTTGGAGTGCAGAGTTCACCTGCTGCGTTGCTTTCGCTTGATGGAGCGCAGGCTACGACGACGCGAAAGCGCCTTGCATCTAAACGCTGAGAGACTCGCTGCACCCGAAACTTAACCCTGGTCGAGGTACTAGAGTCCTATTACAGATCGAGTGGATGCTGATGCCAGCGCCTCGTCAATAAGCTCTTTGATCTTCAAGTCCACGTTCCTGTCCATTTCTATAAATCGACACCGAACCAAGCTGGCATCTTTTTCAAAATCATAAATTGTTCCGAGCACTTCGACCCGGGCATTGAGAGTAGTTCCATCTGGCAGCATGAAACCACAATCTGCTATCACTCTCGACTCTTCAAACTGTTCTATTAAGTAACCCGGGAAACGTGCTTTCACTCCAGAAATAGACATATACTCTACACTACCCTTCACAGGTTTACCCTGATCGGTAAATAGCATCACAGAGATATTATCCTGGTCCGCAAAGTTAACCCGCATGGCTTTGCGCATTTGTCGATAGATTATTTCGCTGGGTGCAACTAATTTACGCTCACTAGCATATTTTATGGCCATTGGATTTCCGCTCAGAGGTAGCAGCGAAGCATCAAACTGAATGCTGAGTCCACCATCCTGGGCAGTAAACCTTAAAACACTTTCTGGCTGGGACCAAAGTGTGTTGACTTCGGCGCCCACAGTAAGGATTCCCTGCTCTTGATCGAATTGCAGGATTTCTGTGGCGAAGGGTGATACAAGCAACTCATTGACAAGGCAGAATTTCAGTTTCCAGACATGTTCTTTTGCAGTGCTGAGAATCTTGGCAATATCCGCCGGATCAACGATAAGCTGTTCAATACCCTTGCTTTTTTCACTATCTGAATCATTCATCATGGGTCTTTTACCAGCCGGTAAGCCAATCCTACCATAATTTAGTTCAGTGGTAATAATTCGAAAATTCGTGGCAATATTCGATCAGTAGCTCGGGTACTGAAAGAATCTCTTCATACAGTGACCAGGCCCCCCATGGCTTGACTTTACCCCCTTGAGAGTCCATCTTTTCTCCCTCTTTGCTCAACTAAATTATCCAGTAACTTGAGGTGTACGATGAACTACAACCAAAAAGGCTTCCTGAATGCAGGTGCTCGCTCTTTATTATATTCAACTATGGCTTGCGCCGTATTGGCTGCTATACCTGTTACGGCTTCTGCGCAACGTGGCCAGGCGGGCCCGCCAGAACAGCTCAACGTGGAGCCGGTAAACAATCTACCCAACCCCTACGAAACCCAACGCAATTTTGGCACGCTGCCCGATGGCCGTTCCTGGGGCTCGGTGAGTGCGGTCAATATCGATATTGATGGTATCCACGTCTGGGCAGGTGACCGCTGTGGCACAAATTCCTGTGCAACATCGGACGTTGATCCGATCGTCAAGCTGGATCCAAATGGAAACGTAGTAGAAAGTTTTGGCGGTGGTTTGATTATCTGGCCGCATGGCATGGATGTGGACAGTGAAGGTAATGTCTGGGTGGTTGACTCGCGTGCAGCCAATGCCAGAGAGCTGGAAGCGAACCCGGGTGCCGCAGGCAAGGGCCATGTTGTGCTGAAATTCAGTCCTCAGGGTGAACTGTTGATGACGCTGGGGACCGGAGGTGAAATCGGCGATCCACCTACTCATTTCACCGATCCAAACGACGTGTTTGTCGCACCCAACGGCAACATCTATGTCGCTGAAACCCACGGCGCCCAATTTCAGGATGAACCCGGCCCCGATTCCAAGAGCCGCATCTCCATCTTTGCCCACGATGGCTCTTTCATCAAGAGCTTCGGCGAATGGGGTTACGGAGACGGGCAGTTTCGCTCACCGCATTCACTGGCCATGGATTCACAGGGTCGTCTGTTTGTAGCCGACCGTGGTAATCGCCGTATTCAAATCTTTACTCAGGATGGTGACCATATAGATACCTGGTATCAATTTAGCCGCATCAGCGGTCTGTTCATCGACCAGAACGATATGCTTTATGCCATCGACTCTGAGTCCGGTCCCAATTACAACCCGGGCTGGAGAAAGGGTTTGCGCGTTGGTAATGCCAGGACCGGTGAAGTCTTGTATTACGTTGGTCCACACGACTCAGAGCGCGGCTCCGGCATGGGCGGCTTCGGCTCCATGGGTGAAGGCGTGACAGCCGACCGTAACGGCGTCGTCTATGCAGGTGAAGTCGGGCCGGTTCAGGGCATGACCAAGTTTATACCGCGCCTTATTCCCTAGTACCTCGACCAGGATTAATTTTGGAGTGCAGAGTTCACCAGACTGTTCAGTGTCAGGCGCAGTAGCGCAGGCCTAGCACCGCTAAGTCAAGTTGCTGCAACGCCACAATGGACAGTCTGGTGAACTCCCGAAGGGCGGGTCTCTCAGCGTTCATCTGCGGCGTTGCTTTCGCTTGATGGAGCGCAGGCTACGACGGCGCAAAAGCGCCTTGCAGCTAAACGCTGAGAGACCCGCTGCAACCGAAACTTAGCCCTGGTCGAGGTACTAGCAGGATGCGAAAGACTATGTTTGAATACAAACCACCCCAGGATCTACTAAAAAATAAAACCATACTAATAACCGGCGCCAGCGATGGCATCGGCCGCGCTTGCGCCAATTCCTTTGCCGATCATGGCGCAACTGTAATCCTCCTCAGCCGAACCCAGCCGAAGCTGGAACAAGTTTACGATGAAATTGAGGCAAGACATCCAGGCAGGGTAATTATCCAGCCCCTCGACCTGAGAACTGCTGTAAGCGAAGATTTCAAACTTCTGGCCGACTCGATCGACGAGCAGTTCGGCTGTTTGGATGGTCTGCTACATAACGCGGCACTGTTGGGGGCGCGCAATCCTATCGAGTTCTACCCGGATGAAGATTGGAAAAACCTGATGCAGGTGAATGTGAATGCGCCATTCCTGCTTACCAAGGTGCTACTGCCGGTGCTAAGCCGGGCTACGGACGGACGCTTGCTGTTTACCGCTTCGAGTGTTGGCAGGCAGGGTCGCGCCTACTGGGGGGGGTATGGGGTTTCAAAATTTGCCATTGAGGGTCTGATGCAAACGCTGGCTGATGAATTGCAGGACACCACCTCAATCCGCGTTAACAGCATTAATCCTGGCGGCACCCGAACCGCAATGCGCAGGGAAGCCTATCCAGCCGAAGATCCCAATACGCAACCAGAGCCAGAGGCGCTAATGCCGGTTTATCTCTATATTATGGGGCCAGAGGGGAGTGGTTTTCACGGCCAGGCTATCGATGTAAGAGGTTTTACCGGAGCTATGCAATAGTTTTTCTTTCTACGGCCTTGAGTAATTTATTGATCTCGGCCTTCGGTAATTCCTGGTAAATTCCTTTGGTAACCGTGCTGGGGATAAAAATGGGTCCGAAACGCACCCGCTTCAGCCTGCTTACCCTGACGCCCTGGGACTCCCACAACTTGCGCACTTCACGATTGCGGCCTTCCATTATCACGACGTGGTACCACTGGTTTGCGCCATCGCCGGCATAATACTGTATGTCGGAAAAACAGCATAAATGGCCATCGAGAATAACCCCCTCGTGCATTCTCTGCACCATCTCAGGAGTCACCTCGCCCATTACCCGTACCGCGTATTCTCGCTCAATCTGAGAACTGGGATGCATCAACTTATTGGCCAACTCACCGTCCGTTGTGAACAGCAACAAGCCACTTGTATTGATGTCCAGGCGACCGATAGCAACCCACCTGCCGTGTCTTAACAGTGGTAGTCGATCGAATACGGTGGGCCTGCCTTCTGGATCTTTGCGCGTGCAGATCTGATTTTCCGGTTTGTTATAAAGCAACACGCGGCGTTCTGATCTGGCCTTTTTCTGCGGCGCCATTTTCTTGCCATCGACTACCACTTTATCCGCATCGGAAACACGGTCGCCGATAGTTGCCAGCTTGCCGTTCACCCTGATGCGGCCGTTGATAATCCATTGTTCCATTTCACGGCGAGATCCAAATCCTGCTCGTGCGAGTACTTTTTGTAACTTTTCAGTCATTTTCAATCAACAAGATTTATCAATTATAGAGTAGCTTGGAATCAGGGATGGTTTAGTTTTTATTCAAGCTCGTCGGGGTCTTCTTCCAGGCTGAATTGAATTGCGCTATCTTCTTCATCCAAAGCAGGGGTCAGACTGACAACGTTTGACTCGGCCGCGTCTTCATCGTTACCCAGATCCAGAATCTCATCCAGCGGTCTCCTGGATAACTTGACGGCTTCTTCTTCGGCCAGCAATTCGTCCGGAGTGGTCGACTCGAAGGCATTCTCATCGATAAGATCTTCCGGTAATTCCAGCACCCGACTGCCAGCCAGATCATCATCCAGATCCAGTTCTTCGTTTAGCTTGCCCAAATCCTTGATATCAGACAGTGGTGGCAGGTCCTGCAGGGACTTCAAATTAAAATAATCCAGAAATTGCCTGGTGGTGGCGAACATGGCTGGCCGACCGGGCACATCACGATGCCCAACCACCCTTACCCATTCACGATCGAGCAGTGTTCTGATGATATTCGAACTGACCCCAACTCCTCTGATCTCTTCGATATCACCGCGGGTTATCGGTTGACGGTAGGCAATCAGGGACAGGGTCTCCAGCAATGCTCTGGTATACCTTGGCGGACGCTCATCCCAAAGCTTCGCCACCCATTCGCTCAGTTCCTGCTTTACCTGAAACCGGTACCCGGAGGCTACTTCTTTCAATTCAAAGCCGCGGTCTTTGCAATCTTCAGCTATGCTTTCCATAACCGTCCTTAACTCTGCCTTGTCAGGGCGTTCCTCCTCGGCAAAAATCCGCGCTATACCATCCAGATTCAGAGGTTTACCGGCTGCCAGCAACAAACCCTCAATGATTATCTTAATCTTGTTGTCTACATCGTTCATCGCTTCGCTATTACCCGGGCAGGCCTTTTATCTCGCCTTCAGATGAATTGGACCAAACGGCTCCGTTTGCACTATCTCCACCAGGGAGTCTTTCATCAATTCCATTACTGCCAAGAATGTAACCACCACGCCCAACCTGCCTTCGCCGCGTATCAGCAGAGAAACCAGAGGCACAAATTTTTGGCTGGTTATGCGCACCAGTATTTCAGACATTTTCTCTCGCGTGGAGAGCGTTTCCATCTGAATATGATGGTGTTCATAATTATCAGCCCGGCGCAAAACGCCAGCCAGGGAGAGCAAAATCTGTTGTAAATCCACGTCAGGGTCAGGCGTTACCCGCTCGATTTCTGGTATCGTTGCGTTGGCCCGATAAAGCTCCCTGTCCATGCGGGGAATACTATCGATATCCTGTGCCGCCTGCTTGTATCGCTCATACTCCTGCAGCCGGCGGATCAGCTCCATCCTCGGATCACCTTCTTCTGCCCCTTCCTCTTCCTGCCTGGGCAGGAGTATTCTGGATTTGATCTCTGCCAGCATCGCCGCCATTACCAGATACTCCGAAGCCAGCTCGAACTGACTCGCCTCCATCAGGTCGACATAGGACATATACTGGTCCGTGATATCAGCCACATTGATATCCAAAATGTCGACATTCTGGCGCTTGATCAGGTACAGCAATAAATCGAGCGGGCCTTCGAAGGCTTCCAGAAATATTTCCAGCGCATCTGGGGGGATATAAAGGTCTTTGGGTAATTCGGTTACGGCCTCTCCGGCAACGTAGGCAAAGGGCAATTCCTGCTGCCTATCACCCATTTCCGCACTCGCAACGACTGATAGTCTTGCTGGTTCGGTGTTATCTGAATGTTTGCCGGAAACTGTCAATCTTAGAATCTGCTTGGTAAATTCTTTGTCGAAATTTTAACATCAATCGTGCTCAAAAAGCTCACTCCAAAGACCTTTAGCAGGAGCCTGGCAACTACCATTGACCCAGGCCCATCGCCTCACGCACTTCCTGTATTGTTTCTCGGGCATTATCCCGTGCCTTATCACAGCCATCGGTAATAATCGATTTCACTATATCCGGATCTTTTTCATACTGCTCGGCTTCCCGCTGAATTGGCTCCAGTTCAGCCACGATGGCATCGATTACCGGTCTTTTGCACTCGAGGCAGCCGATACCGGCATTCTTACAACCATCTACCACCCAATCCCTGGTCTTTTCATCTGAATAAGTCTGGTGCAGTTGCCATACCGGGCACTTATCAGGATCACCCACATCGGTTAACCTCACTCGGGCCGGATCTGTGGGCATAGTGCTGATCTTCTTTTCCACCTGATCGAGAGGCTCACGCAAACTGATGGTATTGTCATAGGATTTGGACATTTTTTGACCATCGAGCCCAGGCATCTTAGATGACTTGGTCAACAGGGATTGGGGTTCTGCCAGAATCATCTTACCGCTGCCTTCCAGATAACCAAATAATCTTTCCCGATCACCAATGGTGATATTTTGTTGCTCCTTGAGCAGGGCCTGGGCAGTCTCCAAAGCCTCATGATCGCCCTGTTCCTGATAGGCCTTACGCAGATTGGAGTACAGCCGCGCGGCTTTCTTTCCCATCTTGCGAATTGCAGCCTGGGCATTTTCCTCAAAACCCGGTTCGCGGCCATAGATATGATTAAATCGTCGTGCCACTTCTCTGGTGAGTTCAACGTGAGCCACCTGATCGGCCCCGACCGGAACAAAGCCTGCCCGATAAATCAAAATATCGGCAGCCTGTAATAACGGGTAGCCCAAAAATCCATAAGTATCCAGATCTCTCTCTTTCAACTTATCCTGTTGATCTTTGTAACTCGGAACCCGTTCCAGCCAACCCAGCGGTGTCATCATGGAAAGAAGCAGATGCAGTTCAGCGTGCTCGGGTACCTTGGATTGGATAAACAACGAAGCCGATCCAGGATTTACGCCGCAGGCCAGCCAGTCAATGACCATGTCCAGAACATGCTCCTCAAGTGTCAACGGCGTATCATAATGGGTGGTCAACGCGTGCCAATCGGCGATAAAGAAGAAACAGTCATATTTGTGCTGTAACTGTATCCAGTTCTTCAATACTCCATGTAGATGACCGAGGTGAAGACGCCCGGTGGGGCGCATTCCTGATAACACACGCTGCTGCGAATCGACGCTGGACAACTTATTCTCCTGATGCTCTCTTAAAAATTATCGGTTATGTGCGACTTTTCATGATATCTGCCCACGGGATCGGTTCCGCGTCGTGGCTGTAAGGTCCTAGCTCCCAGTGTTACTGAAATGGATCAGGATCGCCTTTACCCACCCGTATCAGTTCCGGTACACCTGCGACCAAATCCACTACGGTAGTGGGTTCCAGCCCGCAGACACCTGCATCCACAATAAGATCAACAAGTTTGCCAATCTTTAGTCGCATCTCATAGGGATCAAATAACTGCTCTTCTTCATCGGGAAGTATCAGACTGGTACTCATTATTGGCTCACCTAAAGAAGCCAAAATAGCCTGCACCACCTTGTTATCCGGCACCCTCAGACCAATGGTTTTGCGCTTGGGGTGCATTAACCTTCTTGGCACCTCCGGGGTTGCTTTCAGGATAAAAGTATAAGGTCCGGGTGTATACGCTTTCAATATTCGAAAGGCACTGTTTTGTACCTGCGCGTAGCTCGCCAGCGATGAAAGATCACTGCACACCAGCGTGAAATTGTGTTTGCTGGCAAGCTGTCGAATACGCCGAATACGTTCCAACGCAGCCTTGTCGCCGATATGACACCCCAGTGCGTAAGTTGAATCTGTTGGATAGACTATGACCCCGCCCTGCAATAGCGTGCGAACCGCCTGCTTTACAATACGGGGCTCAGGATCCACCGGGTGAATCTGAAGGAATGCACTCATGATAAATGGGGGCTCATCAGATTTAGTCTATACTGGAGAGTCTCTGAACAACTCAAAACCCTCCCAGGGCCATAAAAATAATGGGATTCTATTACATTGGCGTACAAAAGCAGACTCTTTTTGCCAAATCGATTAAGATGCACCTGCATCGCTTTACGGGCCCACGAAACATGCACCAGGAGTAGCGGAAAACAGCATTATGAAACAGTTTATTGACTACATACCGCTACTGGTATTTTTTAGTGTATGGTCGCTGGATGAGCGCATTGTGAGCATTGCCGGATACCAGCACAGCGTAGGTGGCATTTTCAGCGCTGCCGAATTTTTATTGGCCACTTCCATTTTAGTCTATGGCACACTTTTTATAGTCCAGAAGAAACTGGATAAATTCCAGTGGATCACCCTGATAGTTGTAATTCTCTTCTGTATTCCCACCATTATTTTTCGCAACGTTGCATTTCTAAAGTGGAAAGCACCTATCGCCAACTGGCTATTTGCCAGCGTCTTCTATGCCTCCATGTACTTCGGAGAGAAGCCAGCGATCGAGCACATGATGGGGCATGCCGTTAACGCACCAAGGGAAGTTTGGCTCAGGCTAAACAAAATCTGGATTGTTTTTTTCATTGTGCTGGGCGTAATTAATCTGACGGTCGCATTCACACTCTCGGAAGCGTTATGGATTCAATTCAAGGTGTTCGGCAATTTGATACTGACCTTTGCCTTCGTCCTTGGTGGAACCATGCCTGTCCTGGCCAAGTACATTGAGTTGGAGGAGAAAGACGCAAATCCCAGCAGCAGGGAAAAGTCGCACTAATACCAGGAATCCTTATCAGCCTACTCATTTAACAACACATAAAGCGCGGGAAAAGCTAAGGAAGCTCTGATAAATTATATGGCCACTCTGCGGGAGTCTGGCGCGCGTTGCGGTTAGGCGTCGTGCGCAGGTAATGGCCATCGCCCTTGGCAAGCGCGACAACGACGCAGCAGCGTGCGCCAGGCCCCGCCCTTCGGGGCTCGCAGCCGATCCCGCTCTCCGCGTTGCACTGTCTTGACAGGCCGACGCATGCCGGCGACAGTGCGCCTTGATAGCGGGATCGGCTGTGAGCCAGAGCGGTCATATAATTAATCAGAGGTTCCCTAATGTATTACGCCATTATCAGTGAAGACGTAGAAGATAGTTTGCACAAGCGCAAGTCTGTGAGAGCAAAGCATCTGACCCGACTCAATAACCTGGCCGACCAGGACAGGCTGCTGATTGCCGGTCCTCATCCCGCAGTTGATAGTGATGATCCCGGTGATGCGGGATTTAGTGGTAGCCTGATAGTGGCGGAGTTTGACAGCCTGGAACAGGCCCAGGCGTGGGCAAATGCGGATCCTTATGTGGGGGCAGGTGTTTATAAAGAGGTGTCGGTCAAACCTTTTAAGAAGGTATTACCATAGCCCTAAAAAGCAGCTCAGTGCCTTTCGTCAACCTTCAATTTGGAGAAAGCACTCACAGCAGCATCTGCTACTCTATCAACGGCGCTGCCTTCAGCTCCGGAAAGTTCTCATTCAGTATCTCATTCCATTCCTGCAACTGAGTCTTTCTACGCGTCAATACTGCTGAGGGATCACCAGTAATCGTAATACTGTTAATCACATCCCGACGTTGAATCTTATAAACGTTGGGCAGGCCGGAAATCACTTTGCCAAACACTGAATGCAAGCCATCCAGATGTGGCGTTGCAAGGTGGGTCAGGAAAAACTGACTGCCGTCAGTCCCGGGACCCGAATTAGCCATGGAAATAATTCCGGGCTGATTATGTTTTAAAATTATCTCACCGCGGAATTGATAGCCAGGTCCGCCAGTTCCATTTCCCTCAGGATCACCTCCCTGAATCATGAAATTATTTTCCACCCGATGAAACAGTAAACCATCATAGTAGCCGCGCAGGGCAAGATTGATGAAATTAGCTACTGTGGTCGGTGCCGCTCGCGCGTTTAATTCAACCTGGATCTCGCCCTGGCTGGTATCGATCACGGCAACCAGTGATTGGGCCATCCCCGCGCTGCTGGCAAGCAGTAAGATTCCGGCGAATCCGAGTTTTGCCAGGGCACTTCTGAACAATTTCAATAAGTAGGTTTTCATCATTTAGTCACTTCTCCAAAGCCTGTATTCGATTGAGAATAGTTCATAGATTATACTCCAGCGTGACCGGCGCATGGTCGGAAAAATTTTGTTCGGTGTAAATTTCTGTATCAATCACCTTCTCACGCAGGGTCGGTGAAATCACCTGATAATCCAGTCGCCACCCGACATTATTGGCTCTTGCCTGCCCTCTATTCGACCACCAACTGTACTGATCAGCCTCTTTGTTGACTTCGCGAAAGGCATCGACGTAGCCCAGTTTGTCATACAGCACATCCAGCCACTGCCGCTCTTCGGGCAAGAAACCGGAATTTTTTTGATTTGGTCGCCAATTCTTAAGATCTATCTGTTTATGACAAATATTCCAGTCGCCACAAATGATGTATTCTCGGTCGTCTTTGCGCTGCTTCTTCATGTGGCGCATATAATCGTCCATGAAAGCAAATTTGCGCTGCTGTCTCTCCTCTGAACTGGAACCGGAGGGTAAATACAATGAAGCGATGCTCAAATTCCCCAAATCTGCCTGTATATAGCGGCCCTCCTCGTCGGCAATTTTCCAGCCTAGACCTCTTGCTATCTTATCCGGCTCGTTACGGCAATAGATCGCAGTTCCGGAATAGCCTTTCTTAATGGCGTCGAAGTAAAAGCAATGAAAACCGGCTGGGTGAAAAATCGGGTCGCTGAGCTGATCTATTTGCGCCTTGGTTTCCTGCAAACAAACCACGTCGACCTCGCAGCCTGCCAACCAGTCGAAAAAACCTTTACGTGCTGCTGCCCGAATTCCATTGCAGTTAAATGTCATGATCCGCATACGAAAACCTGGCCTCCCCCAGACTATCAAAGCGGCAAGTTTACCTTACGACTCCCTGTTTTTCATGGAGATTGAAGCGAATCCGGACTACATGAGCACCACGACGTTCAAACAGCTCTGCCAGTATATCCAGTTGCCTGCTTTCGGGCACCGCGATGCGTTTATCAGCCAGGCTGGATGGCAATTGAGGTTTACTACTCACATCCCCATCTTAGCCAATTATGGACCAGCGAGTGAATGGGAATTCCGGGGAGAGCGACAAATTATTGGAATCCCAGGGAATTTCTGTGATTTGCTAAAATTTCTGGATGTACTTGCGGTTTCTTAGCTAAAACCTTTTCTCTTTTGTTACTTTTAGTAACGTAAAGTATTGATCAAGATTGGAATCCCGCCACTGGGAAAATATTTCCCTTGTTTTTTATAAGGTTAAAAAAGTGAGTAAAAATGAACATCAGCATGGTGTAGTTATTCCGAACTCTACCTTCTTGTTTCTATTGAATAAACCAGATAATTACTGATAAAACTGAGCTTTTGTTACTTTATAGCGCATTCAGTAAACTATTCAAGAATTTATGTTACTTTATTAGACAATATGTGTTACCATGCACACCATCATTGAAAGATGACACTAAAACCCAATTCACTAGCCAAACAAGGAGATATCAATGAGCAAGGTGCTTTACAAAGTACGGCCCGTAATTGAAGCAACCCTGGTGAGCATTGTTGTGGTCCTGGCCGCACTCGCCGTCCCGATATTAATCATGTACGTAGCCGTTTAATCCAACCTGCCAGAAGGGGGCGCTATGCAAGTCCTTCAACTAACACGAACCAACTGAACACCAGCTTGGTCATTATTCATCGATCAAGCTGGTGTTTGTTTATCTGTCTGCTTAAAATCCCGTCTTATTACTACGCACACACCACAATACACAATACCCCGCCAAATGCCGGTATCTGGTAGCAAAAAAGAAAATTGAGATCGCTTATGGCCAGAGTTTGTCAGCGAAATTGCAGGGTGTATGGGTGCTGTCCAACTGCTCGGCAATGATCTTATCCCAGCCCGTCGCACAGGCTCCAGGCGAGCCTGGCAGACAAAACAGGATTGTCTCGTTGGTTAGCCCGGCAAAGGCCCGTGACTGGATGGTTGAACTGCCAATTTCCTCATACGAAAGCTGGCGAAATAATTCCCCAAAGCCATCTATATCCTTTTCGAGCAACGGGGTAAGTGCCACATAGGTGTTATCACGCGCAGTGAATCCGGTCCCCCCGGTCAGCAATATTGCATTGATTGCAGAGTCTGCAATATAGGCAGATACAGTCGCACGTAATTGGTAAACATCATCCTTGATGATTACCTTCGAATGCAGTTGATGACCGGCCTGGGTGAGCTTTTGCACCAGCACATCGCCTGATTTATCGTTAGCATCAGTGCGGGTGTCAGAAACGGTGATAACAGCTATATTGAGAGCCTTGGGATCGCTCATGGGTCGATCAACCTCCTGTCATATTCATCATGCGAACCGGCTGAGGATGTTCTTTATCGTAGAAATAATGCCGCTCCGGTTTAAGTTCCATGGAATCGATAATGGCCTGTTTCAATTCAGTCTGCCCTGCAAAGCTATCTCGCAGGATAGCCCTCAGGTCAATTGAGTGCTCATTACCGAGGCACAGCAACAGGCGCCCTTCCACGGTTACACGCACACGATTGCAGTCTTCGCAGAAGTTGTGACTAACAGGCGAGATAAAACCAATCCGGCTGGCCTTACCCGCTATCTGAAAATACTTCGAGGGTCCTGCCGTCCTCGAAATCGTGCTGTCCAGTTCGTACTTCTGCTCGATTACATCGCGTACCCAATCATTGCTGCAGGTAGTCTCCTCCCGGTCGTGATGGGATGTTATGCCCAGTGGCATCTCTTCGATGAATGCGATATCGATTTCGCGCTCGACTGCATAATTGGTGAGATTGAGTACTTCGTCATCGTTATAGCCGCGCATAATTACAGCATTCAAGCGTATGCGATCGAAACCGGCTTCCCGCGCAGCCTCGATACCTTCCAGTACACTTTCTAATTTGCCCACCCTCGAAATTCGCTTGAAACGTTCTGCATCGAGACTGTCAACGCTTACATTAATACGGTTTACCCCGGCAGCTTTTAAGCGCGTTGCATACTTTTCCAGCTGGGCACCATTGGTAGTGAGTAGCAGCTCTTCCAGGCCCGGCAGGGTGCCCATTTGCTCGATCAATGACATAACATCCGTGCGCACCATGGGTTCGCCACCGGTCAGCCGAATCTTCTTAACACCAAGCTCGGTAAATGCCTGGGCAACCTGAAATAGCTCCTCCAGAGACAACACCTGATCGCGGGGCAGAAAGGTCATGCCCTCTGTCATGCAATAGACACAGCGAAAATCACAGCGATCGGTGACTGACAGGCGAACGTAATCTACGCGCCGGCCAAATTTGTCGATTAGCTTGTTTTCCTGTGAATTGGTGGTCATGGTTTTTCGCTCCGCTGGCGAATATAGCGCAGATTCGGCTTACATTGTACTATTTGAGCTAACATATTTATCTTCCGGACAGTTCGCAATTTGTAAAAGTATTGCAAAATTATCAGTAAACTAACCAGACTATCAGCGTTATAGTAGTCATTCCCGATTAAAGACTGAATGCGATCTGAATTGCAATGAGAATCAAAACGACTCCCATTCCCCGTTCAACCCACTTGCCAGCTTGCAACAAAAACTCACGCACAGCACTGCGCCCCAGGATCATACTAAGCAAGCTAAACCAGGCGAAGGTAGCCAGCGCCAGATAGATACCATAGATCATCTGAATACTTAGTGGTGTGTCAGCACTTATTACTACGGTGAATAGAGCCAGGAAAAACAGTGTCGCTTTAGGGTTGAGACCGTTGGTAAGAAATCCCTGTATAAAAGCCTGACGTGGTGTCAGAGTGATGGCATCGCCTTCTTTGAACTCAGTTACAGGCTGAGAAAAAGATTGCCTTATCGACTTACCTCCGAGATAAAACAAATAGGCGGCAGCAACAAATTTCATCGCTTCGAAAAGAACCGATGATTGCGATAATAGAACTGCCACACCCAGGATGCAGTAGGCCACGTGTAATAGAATACCCGATCCAATACCGAAACTGGTCCAGAGCCCAGTTCTAGTGCCACATGTCACACATTGGCGCACTACTATAGCGAAATCAGGACCTGGCGAGGCCACGGCAAAAAGGTGGGCGATGGCTAGGGTCAGAAACTCGGTCCAGTACATGTTGGCGAGGCCGGGATATTGAGAGGTAAATGATCAGGGTAGCCGATCTGAAATAATTAACTCGATGTCGACGTGCTGGTCATTGTGGGCAAAACTCTCTGACACCACGCGGTAGTCTCCCGATTGCGGGTTAGCCGCACCGGAAAATGAAACTAAAGCAGAGATGAACACAGTATCGGCCGAAGACAAATTAAACTGGGGCAAAGGCGACGATGAATTGTCCAGACGAATTGTTATAGGCAAATCTGCAACCCTCAAGTCAGTCGCCGCCACCGGTGGCAATCCTTCACTTGCCGCATTGCGGGCGGCAATAAACACATGAGTTTCAGGCGCTATCTGCAAGCCTTCATCCAGTCTTATCTGCACGTCGATGGCAGGCCCAGGACCCGTCGCTGGGGAGCTTGTAGCGAGCTGGCGTTGTGCCTCGGTGATATTTGCTCTTAAGACATTCGCTTGTTGAGAGTTCGGGTTTGCCTGTATCAGCAGCCGCCAATTTTCGATTGCCGCCGGCCAATCCTCCCGCTGCTCTGCATCTATTGCCAACAGCTGTATTACAGAAATTTCATTGGGGATAATGGCGCGTGCCTGTTCGATGATGGCGTTAACCTCAGGCGTAATTTCACCACCGGAGTTAATATACTTTATCTGCGCATACTGACCCAGAATGACTGCTTTATCGCCGGTGTCCTCCATCAGGCTACTCGCGCGACTGTAAGCAATTTCTGCCTCTTCATACAACCCACTCACGGATAAGTTCCTACCGAGGAAATACCAGGCCCAGTTATTCTCCTCGTCAGCCTGTACCACCTCACCCAGCGCTATAATAAGATCTCGCGTCTCTTCGGGATCATCAAAATTGACAGCGGTTCTTTCGAACAGCCCCATCAACTCAACCTCTTCGATATAACCCCACTGACTGTATAGCCCATAGGCCAGAATCGGTATCAGCACAACCATTACTATTGGCATTAAGCCAGAAGGCGTGGAAAGCAAACTTTGTTCAGTCTTGTCTTTCTTTTTATCTTTACGTTTACCTTCAGTTTCAGGCTGTGATATTGATCCGGTAATCGCCTCGGGAGCTATGTCTGATAACAGGCTCTGTTGCAACTCCACCAACAAAGAATCATATTGAGCCTGATCCAGATTGCCAGCAACGAGCTCCCTGTCCGGTTCTTCTACCCGTTCGCGATACAGGGATAAATTTTCTTCCTTTCTCAATTCCTCACGATGCTGTACTGCAATCTCGTCACGACTGGAACCATATTTACGCAATGGCACCACGACGAATAATGTAGCCAGAATTAATAGACAAACTGTTAGGAACCAGAACAAGATAGTAATCCAGAGTCTCGATTAATGAGGATTCATTTTTTCCAGCAGATCCTGCAATTGTTGTTGCTGGGTTGGGTCTAAATCCAGTTCTGCCTGATCGACGATTCTCGCCTTCCGCAATATACCGAAAGCCATCCAGGCACCAATTAAAAGAAAGATTAAGGGGCCAAACCAGAGCAACACTGTCTCTGCACGTAATCTTGGACGGTAAAAAATAAAGTCCCCGTAACGGTCGAACATAAACTGTTCGATTTCGGCATCAGTCCAGCCTTCTATTATCATCCGGTGCACTTCGCGCCGTAGATCTTCTGCTACACCACCGGTCGATCCGGTAAGATTTGTGTTTTGGCACATGGGGCAACGCAATTCATCTGACAGTCGACGAAAACGCTGTTGTTGTTCATCTGTATCGAACTGGAAAGTGTCGATCTGCGCAACTAGCGAGAAAGAGCCCACAAAACATAACAGTAGCATGAGTAGTTGCAATTTCTTCATAAGCCGTTTTGCTCAGCTTTCAGTTCAATTTGTCCAGCCAAATGCGCCACGACATGTGATGCTGTACTTAAGCTGATTGGTGCTGTGAGTGGTAGCAAGATTCTCATAAACCGACCTGTTCAGCTCTCAGTTCTGCTATCGCTGGTTCGAATATTTCTCGCCAGATGTTCTCATCAAGCACACTAACATGTCGGTAGCGAATCACACCGTTGCGGTCAATCAGGAAAGTTTCCGGCGCCCCATAAACTCCAAGGTCAATACCTAATCGACCATCTTCATCAAGCAAACTGAAACTAAACGGATTGCCATTGACATCGAGCCAATCAATAGCCAGTTTTTGCCGATCTCTGTAGTTGACACCTACAACTGGTATTTCACCGGCCTCGGATAACCGCATCAGCGTGGGGTGCTCAACCAGGCAGGGAAGACAATAACTTCCCCATACGTTAAGCAGGAATATTTTATCTGGCAAATCCTGATTGGTGACAAGTTGACTGCCAAGTACTGTTTCGATTTCAAATTGAGGAAGCGGCTTATCAATCAGCACTGAAGGTAATTCCCTGGTGTTCAGATACAGTCCGCGCCACAGTAGCAACGCCAATGCGAAAAAGCCGATTACAGGAACGAATAATTTTAGTCTGGACATAAGATTTTTACTATAAAGCTGGCTGCAAATTTGCCCGCAGATCTTCAGCCAGAAGCTCTTCCTGTCTGCGTCTGAGCCGACGATAACGTTTGTCTCTTGTTGCGATTATTCCGCCCAGCGCCATGAATATAGAACCCAGCCAAACCCAGCGCATAAAAGGCTTGATATAAATAGTCATAGACCAGGCGCCGCCTTCTTTGGCCTCACCCAGTGTGATAAAAAGATCACGCAGAAATCCGGCATCGATCGCCATTTCAGTGGAGGGGCTGCCACTTGTTATATAAATGCGGCTCTGGGGATTCAGGATTCGCTCAAACTCGCCATTTTTCAGAACCTGAATGCTGGCTTCGTCACCGATATAATTCGGGCCTTCGATTCTGGTTGTTCCATCGAAGACAAACACATACTCACCCAAGTCTATACTTTGCCCACTAGAAAGCAGCACACTCTTTTCCGAATCAAAAGCAGAGCTCATTGATGCACCGATCAACATTACTGCCACACCAAGGTGTGCTGTCTGCATACCGTAGTAGCCCAAAGATAGGCTCTTTAAGCCTTGCAGCCGAGTCGGCTTATTAGCCGTTTTATTTGCCAAGTCTTTCATCATGGTCAGGCTGATCCAAACTGCCAGACTTGTCGCAATTGTCGCGGCGAATGAAAATTCCAACAATATAACCAGAGGCAGCAGCACTCCCAACACGACACTGGCGAGAGCAACGCGACTCAATTGTGCAACCAAATATCCGGTAGATGTTTTCTTCCATCGGCATATCGGTCCAACGCCCAGCAGCAATACCAGTAATGCCATTAAGGGGACAAAGATCACATTAAAGTAAGGCGGGCCAATTGAGATCAAGCCGCCAGTGAGGGCCTGATACACTATGGGAAACAGGGTTCCCAACAACACCGATGCGCTCGCCACTACCAGAATCATATTATTGCCGAGCAGAAAAATTTCCCGGGACAATAGACCAAAACCAAACTCACTCTTCAAAAGTGGCGCCCGTAAAGCAAACAACAACAGCGAACCCCCTATAGCAAGAGCGAATATCGCCAGTATGAAAATACCCCGCGCCGGATCAGTGGCAAAAGCGTGTACAGAAGTTAAGAGCCCCGATCGAGCAATGAACGTACCCAGTAAACTTCCGCCAAAAGCCAGAATCGCTAGCATGACATTCCAGCTCTTGAATACACCACGCTTCTCAGTCACAGCAAGCGAATGTATCAACGCTGTCCCAAGCAGCCAGGTGATTAGCGGCGGATTTTCAACCGGGTCCCAACCCCACCAGCCACCCCAACCTAATTCGTAATAAGCCCACCAGCTACCGAGGGCAATACCCATGGTTAATATAGCCCAGGCTGCATTGGCCCAGGGTCGGCACCACCTGGCCCAGGCAGCATCGAGTCGACCGCTGAGCAATGCCGCCACGGCAAAGGCGAAGACAACAGAGAAGCCGACATAACCCATATACAAGGCTGGTGGGTGGAGAATGAAGGCAAAATCCTGCAGGAATGAGTTAAGCTCAACACCATCTGCAGGCGCCAGCGGTACGACGCGATCGAAGGGATTGGATGTCGCCAGCATGTAGAGTATGTAGGTACAGCAGAGAATCCCCAGAACACTCAGTACCCTGGCCACAAAATCGATAGGCATGCTCATGCTATAGACGCTCACTGCCAGCATCCAACCCGATAGCATGAACGTCCACAACAGAAAGGATCCTTCATGGCCACCCCACACTGCGGTTAGTTTGTAACGAGTTGGTAACAGTAAGTTGGAGTGATTTGCCACGAATTGCACAGAGAAATCGTTAACGGCAAACGAATAAGCGAGAATGCCTATGCTGATGGCGAGGAAAACGAAAATACCAGCGCTCAGCGGTCGAGCCAGACTCATCCACAGGAGATTGTTACGGGATGCACCAAGCAGGGGCAAGGTGGCAAGTATCACACACAGGCAGAATGCCAATATAAGCGAAAATTGGCCAAGTTCTGGAATCATTTATTTTTCCACCAGTGATGAGTGGTTCTCCGTCGAGGCGCCCGCTGCTTCGAGTGCCGCTTTGACTTCAGGTGACATATAATTTTCATCGTGTCTAGCCAGCACCCGAGTGGCCTGAAAAATACCGGCGGTATCTATGCTGCCCTCGGCTACAATCCCCTGCCCTTCGCGAAACAGGTCCGGCAGGATTCCTTCGTAGTGGATCGGCACGTCATTGACATAATCCGTAGTTATAAATTCTACACGCAGGCTATCCTGCGCACTGAGAAACGAACCGTCTTTGACCATACCGCCAATTCTAAAGCGTTGACCCGAAGGCACTTCGCCCGCTGCAACCTGGGTGGGTGAGTAGAATAAGTCGATGTTTTGACTCAAAGCGAACAGTGTCAGGCCTATTGATAAGCTTAGGCCAACTGCAATAAACAGAATGATTCCGAGACGTTTCTTACGATGGGGCTTCATGAATTTTCTCCAACAGCATCAGTTAGGTTATCCAAACCCTTAGCTCCTTGATTATTTTTCTGCATTTCCCGGTTCACTATCAGGCGACGTTTCTGTTCTTGTAGTATCTGTTTTTTCTTTCTTATTGGCAGTAGCAAATTTACCACCAAAAAAATTATAAATAAGGCATAGACCGACCAGACATTGAACGCATAACCGCCCATATCCAAAAATTCACTGAAGCTCGAAAACTGTATCGCGTCTAGCATTTTATTCCTTTACCACTTAGCCGTTTCAAGATTCACTTACAAGGTCTGCAACCCACTGGGCTCGCCGTTCACGCTGTAATATTTCGTTGCGAGTATACATAACCAGGCTAACTACAAAGAAAAGATAAACAGCTACGGTCATTAAAAATAGAGGCACCCAGATTTCGGGACCATTGGCACCCCCCGAATCTGTGCTAAAGTTAGTGCCAACCTGATGCAATGTGTTCCACCAATCTACCGAATATTTGATAACTATTACGTTGATAAAACCAACGATAGACAGGAGTGCACAGGCTCTAGCCGCACCATCTGAATCTTCCAGTGCCGAGCGCAATGAGATTACTCCGATCAATAAAAAAAACTGGAAGAGCATAGAGGTCAGCCGGCCATCCCATATCCACCACGTACCCCAGGTATCGACTCCCCAGATAGATCCCGATGCCAGGGCCAAGGCAGTAAACCAGGCGCCGAGTGGAGCAGCCGTTTTTACTACCATATCCGCCAACTTCATCCGCCATATAAGCGTGATAGCACCAGCCACGGCCATCAGCGGGAAAAAAGCCAGTGATATGGTGGCAACAGGTACATGAATATAAAAAACACGATTAATTAAACCCTGCTGGTAGTCCTGAGGGACGAATAACAGTGCCCAGGTGACTCCAATTAGCAGAAACACGCTCATGGTGCCTACCAACCAGGGTAGCCACCTGCCGGAAATCTCATAGAACCATTTAGGTGAGCCTAATTTAGAAAACCAAAGCCACATTGTTCCCTTGTTCTCCTGCTAATTTCCTGCGCCATACTCAGATAGCAAATATAGCATGACCGTAGTGCCGGATTAGGTTACGTATTGTAACCTATTGTGTATGCTGTAATACCCATTAATCAGTTAATACTGATCAATTAACGCTAATTCTCAGCGCTGCTGCGGAGGCCAGAGGGGCCAAGCTTAAGGCTGCCAGCAACATTGCTCCCATCAAGGCAAGATAGCCAGCTAGTGAAGCCCCATTGAGCGTCTGCTGGACTGCCATGGTGCCGACTATCAATACTGGCACACTCATCGGCAGGGTGATTACGGCAAGAATCAAGCCTCGGCTGCCTAATCCCACCGTCAAAGCCACGCCGATGGAGCCTAGCAAGCTGAGTATAGGCGTGCCGAGCAGCAAGGTGATAAACAGCGTGAAGTAAGATTCGGCGGGCAGATTCAGCATATAGGCCAGTAGCGGGGAAATCAGTACCACAGGCAAGCCGCTGACCAGCCAATGGCTAATATTTTTTGCCAGCACCATGAAATATAGCGGGTGCGGGCTTAGCAGCAACTGCTCCAGCGAGCCGTCCTCATAGTCAGCCCGGTAGAGATTGTCCATCGCCAGCATCGAAGCCAGCAGGGCCGAGATCCAGAGCACACCGGCGGCGATTTCACCGAGACGATCAGGTTCCGGACTGACTCCAATGGGGAACAATGTAGCAACAATAAAGAAAAACATGAACGGATTGAGCAGATCGTTCTTGCGCTTGAAAGCGATAAGCAGATCACGCCGCATAGTTGCCGTGAATGCCTTACCCGTCGATGTCTGCTCTGCTTCGCTCATAATCAACCCAGACTCAGAACCCGAAGGTCAGCCACATTTAATGGATGATGTGTGGTTACCAGGGCTGATCCTCCGTTGCCTGCATGGGATTCCAGCAGTTTTTCCAGATTGCCCACCCCGCGTGCATCGAGCGTGGTAAACGGCTCATCTAATACCCACAGGCTGGCCGGGCTAAGCGATAATCTAGCCAGTGAAACCCGCTGTTGCTGACCCGCCGATAAGGTATAACAGGGCGACTCTTCGAAACCCCGTAATTCAACCTCGGCCAGTGCCTGCAAAATAGCTTGATCACTTACTTTTTTCTGCATGCTACAACTCCAGCGTAGATTCTCCATGGGCGTAAGCACCTTGTTCACCCCGACGCGGTGCCCGATATAAAGTAATGCGGCTCGAAATTCGGGAACTTGCTGCTTAATCGGCTCATCATGCCAGAAAATCTCGCCGTCAAAGTTATCGTTCAGACCACAGAGAATTCTCATCAGCGTGGTTTTACCACTGCCATTACTGCCTTGAACCTGCATCACCTCACCGCTTTGCAACTCAAAGTCCAGGCCTTGAAACAGCACGCGATCATCACGCTCGCAAAACAGAGCCTTTGCGCTGAGCATAGGTTGATTGCTGTGGTGTGTACCTGCATTAGAACTCATAGGTGGTGTCTGCAGAATTGAGATTGGCGTGGTGCGCGATTATAACCGAGAATTCGACCTTACCCCCACCTTCATCAATGCAACAGCGCGATATGAACAGGATTCACGGCCCAAGCAGATGCACAAAAAACTCTTCAATTGAACTGTTTGAATATCACCAGGGCGTTTGTATCAACGGATTCGCCTGAATATGCCGCCGGGCTCGTCACGACCGAGGTGTTGAGCAACCGTATTAAACGAATAAGATAAATTCAGCCGGCCAACTAATTCCAGTCAGTGAGTCTCGAGCGTAACCGCATAGCCGCCTGGCTATGGATCTGGCTGACCCGTGACTCGCTGACGCCAATTACTTCGCCGATTTCCTTCAGATTGAGTTCTTCATCGTAGTAGAGGGCCAGTACCAGTTTCTCGCGATCTGGCAGACCTTCGATCGCACTGGCTAAATGGGATTTAAACGTGGATCCCTGCAGTCCATCACAGGGCCCGGGAAGCTCACCCGCAGCCAATTCAATGGCAGAATCATCCCCTTCCATAATGTCGTCATAGCTGAACAATCTGCTACCGGAGGCATCCTGCAATATTGCGTAGTAGGCGTTGAGATCAATCTCCATCTCATCAGCAATGTCCTGATCTTTAGCGTCCTTTCCGGTACGGGCTTCAATGACTTTTATTGCTTCGGCTACTTTCCTGGACTTTCTATGGACGGACCTCGGCGCCCAATCTCCCTTGCGTACTTCGTCCAGCATGGAGCCGCGAATCCTTATACCAGCATAGGTTTCAAAACTGGCGCCCTTGGACACATCGTACTTTTTAGCCGCTTCTAACAGACCAATCATTCCAGACTGAACCAGATCATCAATCTGAACACTGGCAGGCATCCTAAGCAGTAAATGATGAGCGATTCGCTTGACCAGGGGTGCGTACCGATCCACAACCTCATTCAGATACTCCGCAGTTGCATCGCCATCAATTTGTACATCTTTGCATGCTGAAACCCCATTAGATGAAACCATTGTCAGTCATCCCGTTTTTATTTTAGCGCTAGCCTAAACTTACATCGGATACTGACGATTAAATTAATAATCGGACTTCAATTCCGATTTCTAGCTCAGGCGGAACAAAGAAACCTTTTCTTCGTTCACCATTACCAACAGTTGCCACCCCAGGTCAGCTGCCTGTTATCCTGTGCGAATCCACAGGACAACAGGCGTAACGCTCCGGTAACGGAGTGCACATCGACCTTACTCTGGCCTCTTGGCGTCACTCCCTACAACACTGTTGCATCCCCAATCGCAGCTGCCTTTGCGCTACTTTGACCTGTGTTTATTTCAGGAACTCAAGCGTTAAGCTAATCCCTGATACACAGACACCGCCAACACCGCTTTGGACAGGCTACCGGACAATAAAAAGCAATAATCGTTCCAACACTCCCATTAACATGGAAAATCGCCTTGCAGCTCAGTAAACATAGGCACTTTGCATAATTCTGCGTTTTTTTTAGAAAACAGTTTTTTAGCGGAAAATCGCCGAAGTCTTGACGAATCAAGCATTTACACGCCAAATTCCCGGCGATTTCTCAGGTAACCTAGCCTATTTCATTCATTTATAAGGAATATTCTTCGAAAGAGTCGGACTTATCGTGTAAAGTGATTGGCTTCCTTTGGCTGCAGTGTATGTTCCCTGCCATCAGGGCAGGCAGCACAGGCACTGAGAAACAGATTAAAACCTTGTGAGGTTTGCATCTTGTCAGGGGAATAATCTTTGGGGTGGTCAGGCCTTTGGTGGAGTGACTCCCGTCTGCCCCATGTACTTGCCACCCCTTTGCTTGTAGGTAATTTCACACTGCTCATCTGATTGATAGAACAACATTTGTGCGACACCTTCGTTGGCATAGATTTTCGCGGGCAGCGGCGTTGTATTGGAAAACTCCAACGTAACATGCCCCTCCCATTCCGGCTCCAGGGGGGTCACATTGACGATGATGCCACATCGGGCGTAAGTAGATTTTCCCAGGCAAATCGTCAAAACGTCTTTGGGAATACGAAAGTATTCGATGGTACGTGCCAGAACAAAGGAGTTAGGCGGGATAATACAACTGGGTTCTTCGATGGTGACAAAGCTCGACTCATCGAAGTTTTTCGGATCGACCACATTGGTGGTGTGCACATTGGTAAATATCTTGAAATCGCTCGCACAGCGCACATCATAGCCATAACTGGAAGTCCCATAGGAAATTACCTTTTCACCTTCCACATAGCGCACCTGTTCAGGCTCAAACGGGTCAATCATCCCCTGTTCGACTGCCATCTGCCTTATCCATCTATCCGACTTGATGCTCATTTTCCTTTCCCCAAACCAGATCCTTGTTCTGCAGTGACACTCGAAGCGCGAATGATAATTCCTATTGGCACAGAGTTCACGCGATAACGCACTGGGTTGAAAATTATTGTGCGCAATCTGCAAAAATTTCATTACAGGCTTTTTCCCAGGCCCAAAATTGGAGTATTATTCCCTGTCCCGTCGAGCTGCTTTTGATTTTTGCTTCAAGCTGGAGATTTTGATTGGTTAGCACGCCACGGTTTCCTGCTGAAAGTGCTGGAAACCATTTCCTGATGTCCACCCAACGGCTACAATCGTACGGTACGCTTGTGGTCAGTATCAAATCAGTAATTCAGGTCTGGATTCCTGGAGGATTGCTAAGTGCAAAAATGGCAATGTTTAGTCTGTAGCTTCATCTACGACGAAGAATTGGGTCTACCCGAAGAAGGGATAGCGCCTGGCACCCGCTGGGATGAACTCCCGGATGACTGGATGTGCCCGGACTGTGGTGTAGGCAAGGAAGACTTCGATATGATCGAAGGCTAAGGCACCTCTGAATAATGGCATACGGTCTCTGTAGTAGAAGGATCACAACGTGAAACAAAGAAAAATCCTGGTAACCAGCGCGCTGCCCTATGCCAACAGCAGTATACATCTTGGGCATCTGATGGAAGTCATCCAGACTGATATCTGGGTTCGCCTGCAGAATTTGCGTGGTCATGACTGTATCTGGGTCTGTGCAGATGATGCCCACGGTACCGCTGTCATGCTAAGCGCTGAAGCCCAGGGGGTTACAGCCGAAAAGTTGATAGATCGCATCAATCAGGAACACCAGAGAGACTTCGCCGATTTTCTCATCAAGTTTGATAATTATCATTCAACCCATTCAGAAGAGAACCGCGTATTTTCTGAATCGATTTATCAGGCTCTCGATCAAAATGGGCATATTGCCCGACGCAACATCAAGCAGCTTTTTGATCCCGAGAAGCAGCTGTTTCTGGCCGATCGCTATATTACGGGGACCTGTCCAAAATGTAAGACTGAGGATCAGTACGGTGATAACTGTGAAGCCTGCGGTTCCACTTACAGTCCGTCAGATTTAATCAATCCAAAATCTTCAATTTCAGGTGCTACTCCGATAGAGAAGGAATCCGAGCACTTCTTCTTTAAACTACCCGAATTTCGCGACATGCTGAAACAATGGACCCGTAGCGGAGCGCTGCAGGTACCAGTGGCAAACAAAGTAAGCGAATGGCTGGACGAAGAGTTGCAGGAATGGGACATCAGCCGTGATGCGCCCTACTTTGGTTTTGAAATACCGGATGCGCCAGGTAAATATTTCTACGTCTGGCTCGATGCACCAATTGGCTACATGGCCAGCTTCCAGGACTACTGTAATCGCTCAGATTATCAGTTCGATGATTATTGGAATCCGGATCGGGATACCGAGCTGTACCACTTCATTGGCAAAGATATCATTAATTTTCATACGCTATTCTGGCCAGCCATGTTGACCAGCGCCGGCTATCGCACGCCGACCGCAGTTTTTGCCCACGGCTTTCTCACCGTAGACGGTACCAAAATGTCCAAGTCCCGCGGCACCTTTATTAATGCTCGCACCTATCTTGACCACCTGAACCCGGAATACCTGCGCTATTACCTGGCGGCAAAACTTTCCTCAGGTATAGACGATCTCGATCTGAATCTGGAAGACTTTGCGCTGCGGGTTAATTCCGACCTGGTCGGCAAGGTAGTCAATATCGCCAGCCGCTGTGCCGGTTTCATAGGTAAGGGCTTTGAGGGCAAGCTATCCGAGACGCTGGATGATAAAAATTTAATTGCCGAGATTCAGGCTGCCAGGACAGAAATAACTGAGCTATACGAACAGCGAGAATATGGCAAAGCCATACGCATCATTATGGCATCGGCCGATAAGGCCAATCAGTACATAAACGACAAGCAGCCATGGATAGTTGCCAAGGAAGATAAGCAAGCATCCGCGTTGCAGCAGATCTGTAGTACCGGATTAAATGCTTTTCGCCTGTTGATCTGTTATCTGAAACCGGTGTTACCCGCCATGGCAGAACAGGCTGAAGACTTTCTCAGAATTGAGCCCTTAAACTGGGACGATAGTGACTCACTCCTGCTCGGGCACACCATAGGCAAATTTAAACCGTTAATGACTCGGGTGGAGGCAGATAAGGTACAGGCCATGGTCGAAGCAACAAAAGCCGATATGGAAAAAGTGCAGCAAGCCGGTTCTGATACAAAAGTTGGAATAACAGATGCAACCGGCCTGGAAGCGGAAATAGATTTCGATGAATTTGCCAAGGTCGATCTGCGTGTGGCACGAATAAGCAATGCAGAACATGTTGAGGGCGCCGATAAACTGCTTAAGCTGACCCTCGATCTCGGCCCAGATAAGCAGGGCAATCCCTTGATCCGCACCGTATTTTCAGGCATTAAATCGGCCTATAGACCGGAAGATCTAGTGGGAATGAATACGGTGGTTGTAGCCAATCTGAAACCGCGAAAAATGAAATTTGGCATATCCGAAGCTATGATTCTTGCGGTCGCTTCAGGAAATGGTTCAGGGGGTGCTCCGGGGGATGATGGCATTTGGTTGCTGGAACCACATAGTGGCGCAATACCGGGAATGAGAATAACCTGATATAACAGCTACATTGGCCAGCAAGTCTGTCTTACTCACTGCAAAACCGGTTAAACTGAGGTTCAATGTGCCAATTCCCTGCTTATGCGGTCTTATCTACATCGCTGGCACATTGAGCACATGGTTGGCCAATGATCCAGGAAAGTAATAAGCTTGGGTCACCGAGTCATACTAATGTGCTAATTGCAGCCCTACCGACAGGATGAGTTATGAGTTATAACAATATTAGAACTATTTCGACACAGGTCATCGGTATCGCAGTTACCGCCACCTGCCTGTTATTCAGCCTGGCCTCTTTCGCTCAGAACTCCGAAATGCAGGCGATCGAAGACTCTGTTATTAAAATATATACCACCCAGGCGGCACCGGACTATTTCACTCCCTGGCGCCTGCTAAACCCGCGCCAGAGCAGCGGCTCAGGTTCAGTTATTGCCGGCAATCAGATTCTGACCAACGCCCACGTGGTGGCCAATGCCAGTTATGTACAAGCTCAGAAGCACAATGATCCGCAACGCTATCAGGCTCGAGTCACTTTTATCTCCCATGAGGCTGATCTGGCCCTGATCACGGTGGACGAACCGGGTTTCTTCAGCGACCTGACAGCGCTTGGTATTGGCGCTTTACCGGACCCCCACGAGGAAGTCTCGGTGTACGGCTACCCTATGGGTGGCAAGACACTCAGCATCACCAAGGGCATCCTGTCTCGGGTTGAGCAACAAATATACGCCCATGCCGATGCTTTCCTGCTTGCCGGACAAATTGATGCGGCGATAAACCCGGGAAACAGTGGCGGCCCGGTGATCGTTGATCAGGAAATCGTTGGCGTGGTGATGCAAGCAAACAGCGGTCGTCGTTCAGAGAACCTGGGTTATTTTGTGCCGCCAGCCATCATTCAGCACGTACTGCAGGATAGCCTCGATAATGTCAGCGATGGATTTCCTGACCTGGGTTTTCGCACTCAGACGCTGGACAGTCCTTCTGCAAAGGCTGCCTACCGACTTAATGAAGGCCAAAATGGGGTGTTGATTATAAAAGTTTTCGAAGAATCCCCAGCGTTTGGCATCTTGCAAGAAAACGATGTAATCCTGAAGATTGACGACTACGACATCGCCGACGATGGCAGTATCGAGCTGAGTGGCAACCTGCTTACAGATTACAAGCACGCGATCGACCTGCATCACACAAATGAACCTGTTGAAATTACTTACTCCCGCTATGGGGAGACCTCGACGGTTACACTCAATGCAGACAAAGTGCGCTCTAGTTACAGCCTGGTTGCCGGTGAAAAATTTGATGAGATTCCACGTTATTATATTTATGGGGGGATCCTGTTTGTGCCCCTTAATATGAATTTAATCAAGCACTGGGGCAACGACTGGGGGCGATCAGCGCCAGTAAGCCTGTTGCAGGCCCGCAACGAATGGAGTCACCCGGACCGCCGTGAACTTGTCGTTGCTTTGCAGGTGTTAGCGTCTGATGTCAATCTGGGTTACCACGACTGGCGTAATTGGGTGGTAGAAACTGTGAATGGCGAGCCAGTTCGCGATTTCAATCACTTTGCCGAATCGGTGAGAGGCAATCTGCAAGAAAGCCTCGTACTAGAAAATAAAAATGGCTACCAGATGGTAATTGATCATTTGGCTGCCATAGCGAGTGAAGACCAGATTTTGTCGCAATATCGAATTCCTGCTTCCTACTCGAAAGGCTTGTTTGAGGAGGAGGAGTAGCGATTGTCTCCAGTCATGACGACGTCCTTCTGCCTAAACAGCGCCTTACGGCCATGCTAGAATCGCTATAACTCTTATTCGGATGTTTTACCGAAGCGCTTACAATTGCTGATTAAGTCTCAGTGCAATGAAGTGTTTTAACAAACACGTATTATCACTGGAGCCCGCGTCGAGCTGGAGAAGGGAGCCTCTGACTAAGTATTCAATATCTCTGCATGACCTGAAGCATGCTTCTGCTAGGCGCAATTCGAAATTAATGGCCCTAGTCCTTAATGAGGGTTGCAACAACGCAGAAGTGTGCTTCAGGCCGCGCCCGCAGGGGCCTTCAGAGCAGCCAC
>PVBE011059010.1_pt1 | contig 33540 bp, 33 predicted proteins | sample 1631181 | NCBI WGS metagenome assembly PVBE01 (sample SAMN08397723, study PRJNA350692) | Marine metagenome, whole genome shotgun sequencing project. | isolation source: water | place: Pacific Ocean | collected 2012-04
CCCCGCGAACACGCAGACGCCCACATCGAGGGCGCTGAACTGGCGCCGCTGCGGATGTTGGCTGTCGGCCAGTATAAGGACCACGACCGGGTCGTGTTCCATTGCGCCTCGGGCCGGCGCACGGCGTTGGCGGCGCAGGCGCTTGCCGCCTGCGGCGCGCGTGAGATCTACCATTTGACCGGCGGCATCCAGAGCTGGGCGCGGGCCGGCTTGGATCTGGGTTCCGCCTCCTAGGTCGAATTGCGGGCGTCCTGTGGCGGACGCCGCCTGCGGCACTACTCCTCGCCCGGCACCAGCCTGACAACGCCCAAGGCGTCCGTAATCACGTCCTCGCGGCGTGAGGGAATGCGGAAAGTCTCGCCCTCGAGCCAGCCCTCCACCTGCGCCGCGAACAGCCGGCTGAACGGATTGCCGGACTGCCCCGGCGCCATCGCGTAGAGCGAGTTGTCGAGATTCGAGAGATCGTAAACGGCGCGGTATCCGGCGCCATGGTTGTTGGCGAACGGGCGCGATCCGCTGCCGAATCGGATTCCACCCCGCATCAGGGTAAACGGCCCGCCGTCGCTTCGGGCGACCAGTCCCAGCGCCTGTCCCAGTCCCGGCACGAAGCTCCATAACGGGTGCAGGAAGCGCACCTCGTGCGCCTCGCCCCAACGCCAGCGCGTGAAATTGGCGCCGAAATCGTCCGACAGTTCCGCCAGCGCATCGGCAAGCGCAGCCTGCGTCTGCTCGCTGCACGATTCAGCCTCGGCCGTGGTGATGTCGTCGCACCATTCCTGCCGCTCCGACAAAATGAGGGTGACCGTGCGCGGGTGCAAATCCCAATAAGACTCGAACGATCCGTCGAGATCGTCGGCCACCAGCCGCTTGACCAGCGCCCGCAGCCAGGCTGCGAAGATCAGCGGCTCGGGCGCGGTGCGCTCCATACGAAAATCCCAAATTTCGAGACGGCGGGTGGCCGCCGCAAGGCGCGGCGACACCCGTTCCCCGTCTCTCAGTGCTGCCGCCATCACCGGCACCAGGTCGCGCGCCATCACCGAAACCGAATCGGCCTGCATCGCCGCGCTGGTTTCAGACGTTTGCCCGCCGCCGATCAGCAATTCGGCGATGCGCCGTGCCCGGTAAGAGGGCTCCCACTGCGCGCTGATGAAATAGGGATAGTCCGGGCCGACGATGCTGTTGTTGGCGTTCAACACCACGCCGCCCGCCGGATCGAATTCCTGCGGCAGACCCTCAAAGGGAACGAACCCGGTCCAGTCGGCATCGCCGGCGGCGCCGTCCGAAGGAACAAGCCCTCTTCTTGCGCCTCTTATCGGTACCCGGGCCGGTGCCACCAGGCCGATGTGTCCTTCCGTATCGGCATAGATCACGTTCTGTTGCGGCGAATGGAAATCTTCCAGCGCGCGCAGGAAGGCGCTTTTGCTTTGCGCGGTTTGCAACCGGAAGATCGCGTTGACGGTGCGGTCGCCGGGCAATAGCGCGACCGCCGCCAGCGCCACCACATGGCCCGCACCGGCGCGTGCGGCGGCCGAATCGAACACATCGGAAATGACCGGCCCATGGCGGGTCTCGCGCACCCTCAGGCGCTCGTCGCGGCCGAACCGGACGCGGATCAATTCTTCGCGCACCGTGAAAGCCTTCGGGCCGTCCGGGGTTTCATAGGAATCCGCGTCGCCCTCGGTCAGACGTTCCACGAACAGGTCGGCGAGGTCGCCATAGGTGGTCGTCAGTCCCCAGGCGATGGTGCCGTTGTGCCCCATCAGGTGAAACGGCATACCCGGCAGCGTCGCTCCGGTCACGCTCAACCCCGGCGCCTCAATGCGCGCGAGATACCAGATGCCGGGCGCCGTCAGGCCAAGGTGGGGATCGTTCGCCAGGATCGGCTTGCCCGATTCGGTGTTCGCCCCGGATATCGCCCACACGTTCGAGGCCCGCCGCGGACGCAGGAAATCCGGCACCGCCGCGGCCATTCGGGCGGCACTCAGCGGCGCCGGCAGTCCGGCATATCGAATCGGCGGCCCGTCGGCAGTGGTCGGCAGAAGCACCTCGACCTGCTCCGGTGTCAGGTGCTCCAGCAGCGCCGCGCGCTGCAATTCCGAAAACCAGTTGCCGCCCAGCATCAACGCCAGAAGTTTTCCCAGCACCAGCGAATCGGCGCCCCGCCACGGCTCGGGGCGGTACATCAGCAGGGTGAATTCGGGCGGCCACGGGCCTGAGTGGTTTTCCAGGTATCCGTTGACCCCGGCGGTGTAGGCATCAAGGGCGCGTTTCGCGCCTTGGCCGAGGGATTCGTATTGCGTCTCGGCGAGGCGGTAGATGCCAAGGGTGCGCACCGCCCGGTCGGCGGGCAGGGCAAGCCGGCCCGCCACCTCCGCCAGCCGGCCCTCGCCGAGGCGGCGGTAGAGGTCCATCTGCCACAGCCGGTCCTGGGCGTGGGCAAATCCCAGCGCGTAGTAGGCGGCGTCCCGCGTCAGGCCCCGGATGTGAGCGATGCCGTTGGGATCGCGCAAGATTTCGGCCGGGCGGGCGAGGCCCGGCGCGCGAATATCCCCCGCGATCTGCGGAGTCGAGCCGGTCAGCCAGGCGAACAGTCCGGCGGCCACCACGATAAGGACCACTGCCAGTCCCGCCGCAACGAGCGCAATCCATTTCAGAACGCGGCGCATGAGGGCCTCTTTGTTGACAAGGTTTCGTTCCGCCCGCTAGATGAGCGCCCTTTTACCCGCGCTGGCGAATCACTTTTTTGGGCAAGACGGAACCTCTGCTCTTGCCGCGGACTTTCCATCGATGAATGTCACCGAACTCGATCTTCCCGGGGTGCTGCTGATCGAACCTGACGTGTACGGCGACGACCGTGGATTTTTCCTCGAAACCTACAGCGCGCGGCGCTACGCCGCAGCCGGGATCACGGCGGATTTCGTTCAGGACAGCGTCTCGCAGTCGCGCCGCGGCGTGGTGCGCGGCCTCCATTTTCAGCGTCCCAACGACCAGGCCAAACTGGTGCAGACGCCTGAAGGCGCGGTGTTCGACGTCGTGGTCGATATCCGGGTGGGATCGCCTCATTTCGGGCGCTGGGTTTCGGCGCGTTTGACCGCCGACAACAAACACCAGTTGTTCGTGCCCGCCGGGTTCGCGCATGGCGTCTGCACCGAAAGCGACGTTGCGCTGTTTTCGTACAAAACCGGCGATTACTATGCGCCCGCCCACGAATACACGATTCGGTGGAATGATCCCGATCTCGCTATCGACTGGCCGGTGACGGCGCCGATCCTGAACGACAAGGATGCGGCGGCCCCGGCGCTCAAAGATTTTCCGCCCGGCAAGCTGCCGGTCTTTACCATATGAGCGACCGCCCGGTTCTTCTGTTCGGCGCTACCGGGCAGGTCGGGGCGCACCTGATGCAGATTCTGGCGGCGCGCCGCGTTGTCCTCACACCGCACCACACCGAAGTCGATTTCATTCTGCCGGACGACCTGCGCACCTATATCCGTATTGCGCGTCCTTCCATCATCATCAACGCCGCCGCCAACACCAATGTCGACGGGGCCGAGGATTCGCCGACGCTGGCAATGGCGGTCAATGCCGACGCGCCGCGCATCATGGCCGAAGAGGCGCGCCAGCTCGGCATCGCCCTGGTCCACTATTCGACCGACTATGTGTTCGACGGTAAGGGCGGCGGCGGGGAGCCGCGATCGGAGTCGGGCCTTGGCTCCTATCTTGAGGGCGACCCTGCCCATGCGCTTGGTGTCTATGGCGAAAGCAAGTGGCGCGGCGAAGAGGGCGTGCGGCTGATCTCGCCCGCGCATCTCATTCTTCGCACCGGCTGGATCTATGGCTGGACCCGGCGCAATTTCTTCAACACCATCCGAACGCTGGCACTGGAACAGGACGAATTGCGCATCGTCGACGACCAGATCGGCACCCCCAACTGGGCGCGGGCGCTGGCCGAGTCGACGGTGGCGATTCTGGATGCCACCAATGGCATCGACATCCCGGCGATGCTTGAAGTCAATGGCGGGACCTATCACCTCTCGGCTGCCGGCGCGACAAGCTGGTTCGGCTTCGCCACGGCCATCGTCGAGGAACTCGCAGCGCTCGCCGACTGGCCCGCCGTCCGTCCGGTGCCCGCGGTGGTGCCGATCGCCACCGCCGATTACCCGCTGCCGGCGGCACGCCCCGCTTACTCGGTTCTCGACACGCGCGCGGTGTGCCAAAACTTCGACCTCGAACTGGAAGACTGGCGCGCGCAACTGAAGCGTTGTTTTGAAAGCGCCTAGAGCAATATCCGTTCAGGTGGAACCGCTAGCGGCGATCACTGAACGAAAAAGTTCTCTCTCGGCGCTCAATTCCGAATCATCGAACCGATCAAATCGGGACCGAACCGTGAATCGAATTGAACGTCCGCGATTGGTTAGCCTTGTGGCGCGGGCCAACATCAAGGAATCGAAAAGTGGCGGGCCGAAATGCGAGGAATTGATATGTCGGGGCCGCGCTACCATAGCGATTCCGTTTTGATCGGAACCACTCCAGCTTCTTTGTTGCTCACGGCAGCGGACCCAAGGGTCCACGCCTGCGCGGGCGCGCCGCGTACGCGGCGCGCCGCCTTGCGGCCACGGGCGATTCCAGACGAACTGGAACCGCCCTAGCGCATCCGGCGCACGCCCGCGAGCCACTGCACCGTGCCCCAAAACCGGGCCGCATCGCGGCGCGTCTTGGTGCGCTCGCCGCTGAGGGCATAGCCCGCGCACTTGAGGCCAAACCTGAGCGCGGACCGGGCGGCGAGGAGCGCGGCGCCACCTTGGTACTTTTCCTCGAGGTAAAGCCGCGACCACGCCATGTGAACCGAACGCCGCCATTGTATCCGCGCCGTGTCCGGGCTGCCCCGGCCGGGAAAATGGCGGACGGTCGCGGCGGCGACGTAGATCAGCGCCCGTCCGGCGCGCCGCAGGCGCAGGCACAGATCGTCGTCGTCGTAGAACAGGAATATGAAGGGGTCGAACGGCCCCGGTCCCGCCCCCGATTCGGCGCGCCATAGCAGCGCCGCGCCGGACAGGAAGCCGACGCAGGCATCGCCCTCGGGCACGGTGTTGTCGTGGGGCGGCATCCTTGCGCGTTCGAACAGGGGCGCGTCCCACGACGTCTCGGGGCGATCGTCGAGGCCGAGAATGCGGGGGCCGAACAGGGCGGCGCAGGGATTGCGGTCGGCGCAGGCAACCAGCGCCGCAATCGTTTCCGGGTCGAGGGCCGCATCGGGATTGAGAAAGAAGACGAATTCGGTCGCGGCCGCGGCGGCCCCTTGATTGCACCCGCGTCCGAACCCCGCGTTGTGGGTATTTTCGATCAGGTGCGCGTCGGCGCGGGCCGCGTGCACCTGCGCCCGCGTTCCATCGCCGCTCGCGTTATCGACCACGATCACTGGCACGCCCTTTGGGATCGATCCGAGGCATTGCCCGATCACCGCCGCCGAATCGTAGGTGACGGTGACCACCGTGACGCGGCCCGCCGCGCTCATGGCCGGGCCCTCGGGTGCGGGTCGCTCAGGCGGATTTCAAGGTTGCCAGAATGTCCTCGACGTCGAGGCGCTTGCGGTAGTCCGGGTCGGCGAGCGCCTCGAGCACGGTGCCGTTGCGATCCACCACATAGGTCGCCGGTACCGGCAATTCGAACGTGTCGCCGCCGTTGAAGTCGGGCAGGTCGATCCCCATGCCGGCGTAAATCTCGCGAATCGATTCCGGGAGCGTAAATACCAACCCGAACTGGCGCGACACCGCGTTGCCGGCATCGCTCAGCACCTCGTGGGTTAAATCGTTCTGGGCCCGGGTTGCCTCGGCCTTGGTCGGTAATTCCGGTGCGATCGCAACCAGTGTTGCGTCCAGCGCCTCGATCTCGCCGTGGCGTTCCTGCAACGCGCGCATCTCGATATTGCAATAGGAGCACCAGCCGCCGCGGTAGAAGTTGATCACCAGTCGCCCACGGTCCAGCAACTGTTCGGAGGTCACGGTATCGCCGGCGGCGTTGGGCAGCGCAAACGCCGGCATCCGGTCGCCGGTCTTGAGGGTGCGGTCCTGAATCCCGCTCGCCGCCAGATTTTCGGTCGCGGCGAGCATTGCCGCGGTGATCTCGGGGGCGAGCCTGGCTTTGCCCTTGCGGCGGTTTTCTTCCAGTCGTTCGGTCATGGTGGGCATGGCTGCGCTCCTGTTGTGCTGGGCCGGGGCATCCTAACCCGCCCCATGCGGCCGCGGCCTTCACAACCCGGTCAAGCCAGCGGATAGCCCGGCTCCGCTGCGGCGAGCCCGTCGAACAGGTCCAACATGCGGCCGCGCCAGGCAAACACCGGATCGTCCTCGGCCAAAAGCACGAAGGGACTGATGGTGTGGGCCCATTGAAAGGTGCCAAACATGAAATAGTCGGCACCCGCGGCCTCCTCGCCGCAGAGGAACTTCTGATCGGCAAGGATGTTTCGCGCCGGTGTCAGCGACTTGCGGAAATCCGCGATCTTTTGATCGCGGTCGGCCTGAATTTCGTCGAGCCCGCGCCCGAATCGTTGGGTGCGGGTTTCCCGGAAGTAATCCTGGTCGGGCGCATCGAGGTGGTCGTGAATGTCCTTTATGATCAGGCCGAGCAGCCCCGGTTGAACCTCGGTATTGAGCCAAGCCATGAAAAACTTCGACAGGCTCCGGCCCAGCGCCTTGCCGAACAGGGTCGGCCGGTCGGGATAGGCGTCGTCGAGGTAGCACGCGATGGCGAAGGAATCGACCACCGTGGTGTCGCCGTCAACCAGCACCGGCACCAGCTTTTGACCGCTGAAAGCAATCTTGTCCTTTTCGGTGAACCGCACCGGGACTCGCTCCGGGTCGAGCCCCTTGTGCGCCAGCGCCATGCGGATGCGCCAGCAATAAGGGCTGAAGCGGCGGTCGTCGGCCCCGCACAGTTCGTAAAGTGTCAACGACATGTGATTGTCCCTCGGGTTCTGAATTCGCGAAAATCGGTGTCCGGCAACCCAAAGGACCTAACATATGGCCCAAGTCAAAATCTACAGCGCCGAGGCGTGCCCGTACGCCCAGCGCACCCGCCTGATCCTGCATGAGAAGGGCGTTGATTTCGAACTTACGGAAATCGACCTTGCGGAAAAGCCGGACTGGCTGCCCGAGGTCTCGCCCTACGGCAAGGTTCCGGCCATCGTTCACGGCGATGTCCGGGTTTATGAATCGTCGATCATCAACGAATACCTCGACGAGGCTTTTCCCGAACCGGCGATGATGCCGGCCGACTCTGCGGGCCGGGCGTTGGCGCGCATCTGGATCGATTACAGCAACACCCGATTCATCGACCCGGTGTACAAGTTGTTGCGCGAACAGGACCCGGAATTGCGCGCGGGCCTCGCCGAAGAACTCAGCGCGATCTTGCGTTTTATGGAGACCGAGGGCCTCGGCAAAATGGGCGAGGGTCCCTACTGGATGGGCGACACCCCCAGCCTGATCGATTTTGCGTTCTATCCGTTCTTTGAGCGGTTCTGCATTCTCGATCATTACCGCAACTTCCGCATTCCCGAGGATTGCGCGCGGCTGATCCGCTGGGTCGAAACCATGCGTTTCCGCTCCTCGGTCAAGGCAATCGAAAATTCGGACTCCTTCTACATCAAGCGCTACGCCAAATACGCCGAAGCCAAACCGGCGGCCTGAACGCGGGCGGGTCCGACTCAAAAGGGGACCCCGCCGGAGGGTGGCGAGGCCCGAAGTTCGAGAGGGTCTGGAAAAAAACCCGGTCGGGCCCGGAAAGGTGGACCCGGCCGCCGATGGCAATTGGACTGGGGGAATTAGCCCTGATGCCGACGACCGGGTCCGGAGAGCCGACAGGTTGATTGTCGCCGGGCATTGGGGCGCCCTCGCGACCAAATGTGGGCAATATTGTGGCCATTCCTGCCACTCTCTCGGGCGTCGGGCCGTGTTAGGGTGGCGCCCGTTTTGGTGTTCCGGTGGCGGGCCGAAATGAAAGATTCCGGTTTTTAACTCAGCGACGAAATCGCGGCCTACTTGCGCAAGATCTCGGTGCGCGAGACCGAGATTCTGATCCGGCTGCGCGAGGAAACTGCCGAACTCGAGGGGGGCGGGATGCAGATCTCGCCCGAGCAGGGCGCTTTTGTGTCCATGCTGCTGTCGCTGATCGACGCCAGACGCACCCTCGAAATCGGGGTGTTTACGGGGTATTCGTCGCTCGTGACCGCAATGACGCTGCCCGACGACGGCCACATCACGGCCTGCGACGTCTCCGAAGAATGGGCAGCGGTCGCGCGGCGCTACTGGGCCGAGGCTGGCGTTGCCGGCAAGATCGACCTGCGCCTCGGCCCGGCGCTGGAAACTCTCGACGGGTTGCTCGGCAACGGCCTTGCCGGCACCTACGATTTCGCTTTCATCGACGCCGACAAGGAAAACTACGGCGGCTATTACGAGCGCGCCCTCGAACTGGTGCGCCCCGGCGGATTGATTGCGGTGGACAACGTCTTGTGGTCGGGCCGGGTTGCCGATCTCGCTCAAAACGATGCCGATACCACGGCGATCCGCACCCTCAACGACCGCATTGCAGAGGATTCGCGCGTCAACTCGTGCATGGTGCCGATCGGTGACGGGCTGACCCTCGCCCGCGTCCGGTCCTAAGGGCGCCGCGACCATTGGACGCGTGTTTTGGGCCCACTGACCCGGAATTCCGATCGGCAGAAATATTGCCGTATGGCCCCCTCCCGGCCTATCATGGGGTGCTCGCGATGACGGGAGGCTACATGGCGCGTTGCGGAACGCAGGCTGGATGCGGCCGAAGGCTGGGGGCCCAGCGCGGATGAGCGATATCCTCCATATACGCGGGCCGGGACGCGATGCGGGGCGCCCTCGGCCGTCACCGCCTCGCAAGGTTTTTTTCGACCGCGCCGAACTCAATCAGATTCTGTCCGTGTACAGCCGCAATGTCATTGCCGGAGAGTGGTGCGACTACGCCATTGAGGGCAACGACGATGAGGTCGCGTTTGCGATATTTGGGCGCGCCGGGCGCTTTGCCAGCTATCGCGTCGTCAAGCGCCGCCGCGGCTCCGACCGCGGGCGCTATCGCATCGTCGGCCGCGACGGCCGCATTCTTGAGACCGGGGCGGTGCTGGCCCGGGTTCTCGGGATCCTCCAGGGACGTCCGCTGCGCCTGATCTGACGTGTGCGGGCCCGGCGATCCGGGTGCGCGGTTGCCGCTCGCGGCGGAGAGATGCCGGTGGACTTGTTCCTTCAGCTTATTGTTTTGTTGATCGCGGCCCGGCTGATGGGCGAGGCGGCGGCGCGTATCCACCAACCGGCCGTGGTCGGCGAGATTCTCTCCGGAATCCTGTTGTCGCTGATCATCGCGGCGTTTTTTTCCGACGTTCCGATCCTGGCCGCGCTGCCGCAATCAGAAACCGTTCGCGACTTCGCCGACCTCGGCGTGTTTTTTCTTGTTCTCTATGTCGGCATCGACATGCAGCCGCGCGAATTGAGCCGCCACTCCGGCGCGCCGCTGGCGGTGGCTGCGGGCGGACTGGCGCTGCCGCTGGCGGCGAGGTTCGGGTTCGGCTGGTTGATGCTTCCGGACACGCCCGCCAAACCGGCGCTGGCGCTGTTGATTGCGGTCGCTCTGTCGATTTCGGCGGTGCCGGTGGCGGCCAAAATCTTCATGGACCTCGGCCTGCTGCACCACCGGATCGGGCGGACGGTGGTATCGGCGGCAATCTTCGACGACCTCCTCGGGCTCGTGCTGTTGGCGTTGCTGACGGCGTTTGTCGAAACCGGCCACCTGCCGGATGCATCGGCACTGCTGTGGTTGCTGCTCAAGGTGGCGATCTTCTTCGCGATTACGGTCTCGTTCAGCATCGTCGTCTACCGGCCCGCGGCGCGCTGGCTCGGCCGGTTGCATTCGATTTCGGCGAGGTTCAGTGCCCTCCTGGTGGTGGGGTTGTCGTTTGCCGTGCTCGCCGAGGTACTCGGATTGCACTTTATTCTCGGCGCCTTCATGGCCGGACTGTTTTTCGAGCGCCGGCGCGTTGGCCGGCACGCCTACCGCGAAATCCGCGAGACCGTTAACCGTGTTACCAGCGGCTTCCTCGGTCCGATCTTCTTCGCCACCATCGGTCTTGCCTTCGAACCGGCGGCGATTGCGGCAGTGCCGGTATTCGTGGCGGCGTTGATCCTGATCGGCTGCTTCGGAAAGTTTTTCGGGGCCGGGTTGCCGGTGCTGGCGGCGGGCTATGGTTGGCGCGAATCGGCGGCGGTCGGCGTTGGCATGAGCGGGTGCGGCGTCGTTACCATCATCGTCGCCAGTATCGCCCTTCAAAGCGGTTTGTTCGGGCCTGCCGGGGGGGCCGATCCGATTACCGCCAACCTGTTCTCGGCCCTCGTTCTGATGGCGCTCGCGACCACCGTGGCGACACCGATCCTGCTGCGGCTGGTGGTTAGAGGCGTGAAGCCGGGCGCGAGCGGCTAGAGCTTTTCCCGTTCGCATGCGCTCACGCGAAGAACTCTATCCCTTTGACATTGAACGCAAATCGTCGTCGCTGGCGATTCCTCGGGCTCGGGATTTGCGCTAGGCAGCAATGAAATCATGAGCGCCAAAAGAAAAGCCCGGGCAGACCCGGGCTTTTCGATCGTGGTTTTCCGTGCCTCAGCGGCGGGAGCCGAAGAGATGCAGCAACAGAATGAACAGGTTGATGAAATTCAAATAGAGGCTGAGTGCGCCCATGATCGCCATCTTGGCCTGCGCCTCGCCCTCGGGCGTCACGTCGTAGGAATTCTTGATGCGCTGGGTGTCGTACGCTGTCAGACCGACAAACACGATCACGCCGATCACCGATATTGCAAACTGCATCATCGACGAACCGATGAAAACATTCACCAGGCTCGCCAGAATTACACCGATCAGTCCCATGAACAGGAACGAGCGGAAACGCGTCAGGTCGCGCTTGGTGGTGTAACCGTAGAGGCTCATGGTGCCGAAGGTGCCCGCGGTAATGAAGAACACGCGCGCGATGCTGGCGCCGGTAAAGACCAGAAAGACGTGTGCCAGCGAAAGCCCCATCACGCCCGCGAACAGCCAGAACAGTGTCTGCGCGGTCGAAGCCTTGAGCTTGTGGATGCCGAAAGACATCACCAGAATGAAACCGAACGGCGCGAACATAACCACCCACGCCAGCATCGTCGGGCGCAGGAACCCGTCCGGCCCGACCTGATAAAGCAGGTTCAGAACGGCCGGTGTGTTGGCCGCGCCGAAGGCAATGATGCCCGTCAGCGCCAATCCCGAAGCCATGTAGTTGTAGACCCGAAGCATGTAGGCCCGCAGGCCTTCGTCGATTACAGCCCCGGTTGCCGCCACCGTGCCGAGCCGCGCCTTGTATTCAGCCATGGATAATCCTCAAGCGGTTTGGTCGATCTCTCAGCAGTTAAATATGGCAGCGCCCCGCGGCATTGCAAGCAAAACCGGCCCCCTAGGCACCGCAAACCCGCGTGAGTGGGCCTATTGCGTTCGCAGTACTGGGGCCGCCTTTTGGCCGAGCGCAATCCAGGTGCCGGCATAACCGAAGACGACCGTCAACGCGATCCCGGCGAGCGCGGTGCCGAGGGCGGGCAGCGTGACGAAGCTCCAGTCCGCCTGCATCGCCTGGGTCACCACCAGCCACGCGCCAAGCGTTCCGGCGAAGACGGCGAGGATCGCGGTCATGCCACCGAGCACCAGATACTCCAGCATGTAGGCGCGCAACACGTCGCGCCGGGTTGCGCCCAGCACCTTGAGGATCACGGCATCGTAGACCCGCCGCCGGTGCCCCGCCGCGACCGCGCCCGCCAGGACCAGGACGCCGGCGAGGATAGTGATTCCGGCAGTGCCCGCCGCCGCCGCCGCGATCTGGCCGAGGATGCGGCTCGCGGTCTCGATCACGTCCTTGACGCGCACGGCGGAGACGTTGGCGAACTTATCGGTAATCGTGCGGTAGGCGGTTTCCTCGGCCTCAGGCGTAAAGGTCGCCGTGGCGAGATGCGTCTGCGGCGCATTTTCGAGCGTGCCGGGCGCGAACACGACGTAGTAGTTGATGCCGAAATCGCTCCAGTCGATGCGCCGCAGGTTGCGGATCTGCGCCGTCACTTCGCGGCCGAGAATGTTAAACGTCAGCGTATCACCCAACGCGAGCCCGAGCCCGCGCGCCATGTCCTCATCCAGCGAAATTGCCGGGGCGCCGGAAAAGTTTCCGGGCCACCATGTGCCCTGCGTGATAACGGCGCGATCCGGGCGCGCGTTTGCATACGTGAAACCGAATTCATGGCGCCGGACCCACGCCATGTCCGGACCGATCGCGGCCCTGTCGACGCGAACGCCATTCACCGCCACCAGCCGCCCGCGCAAATTGGGCACCCGTTCGAGCGCAACATATCCATCGGCGCCGCGAACGGTTTCCTCGAACGCCGCGACCTGAGGCGACTGGATGTCGATGAAGAAGAACGAAGGTGCGACCGCCGGAATCCGTTCCCGCACCTGGGCCGAGATATTCGCCTGCACCAGCGCCGTCGCCACCAGCACCGTCAGGCCCGCACCGAGCGAGACGACCACGCTTGCCGTCGGCGCGCCGGGACGCGAAAGGTTGGCCAGCGCGAGCCTGAGCCCGGTGTGGTGCGGTCGGCCGAGATGGCGAATCGCATCGATTATCAACGCTGCGGCAATGCGGAACACGATCAGCAAGCCGACGGCGCCGAGAACGAACCATTGGGCGATGAACGGAACTCCGGTGCCGAACACGGCTAGGCCGGCGAGCGCAAGCGCGGCAGCCAGCATGACGGCGGTGTCCATCGGCCGGGGCCAGCGCCGTGCCGGCGCCACCAGTGCCCGGAACAGCCCCGCGGCAGGCACGTCGCGCGCCCGCGACAGCGGCCAAACGGTAAACGCAAACGCCGTCAGCAGGCCGAACGCGGCCGCCCGGACCAGCGGCAGGACCTGGATTCCGGACTCGGGCGAGACCGGCAGGATTCCGGCCAGCACCGACGTCAACAGCACCGGCGCCAGCGCCCCGATCAGCAGACCGATTCCGGTTCCGGCGAGCGCCAGCAACCCGATCTGAACGAGATAGACGCGGAATATCAGCCCTGAGGGCGCGCCCAGGCATTTGAGGGTGGCGATGGTTTCATGGCGGGCGCCGAGGTAGGCGCCGACCGCATTGCCGACGCCGATACCGCCCAACACCAGGGCGGTGACTCCGGCGAGCGTCAGGAACACCCCCAGCCGATCGATGAAGCGCGCGATCGAGGGCTGCGCGGCGGTGGCATCGCGCACCCGCCAGAGGCCCTCGGGAAAGGCGGCATGCAGGTCCGCCCGCCAGGCGGCGGATTCCACAGCCGGTGCGAGGCGCACGCGGTATTTGTAGCGCGTCAGACTGCCCTCGACGCCGAGCCCGGTTGCCTCGAACCCGGCCGACGACACCATCAGCCGTGGCCCCAGGCTAAAGGCGTTGGCGACCCGATCGGGTTCCGAGTCGATGACGGCGCGCACCTCGAACGTCTGATCGCCCACCTGCAACACATCGCCGACCGCGGCGCCGAGACGATTCAGCAGGGTCTCTTCCGCAACCGCGCCGAACCGCCCGTCACGGCGGCCGAGCGCATCCGCGCTGTTCATCGCCGGCCGCAAGACGAGCGCCCCATAAAGCGGATAGACCGCGTCGACCGCCTTGAGTTCGACCAGTACGCGATTGCCGCCTTCCGCCGGCCGTGCCATCGCGCGCGCCTCACGCGACAGCGATACAGACGCGCTGTTCGCGCGCAGGTAATCCTGCACCGCGGGCGCAAGATCGCGTGCGGTCTGGCTGATTTCGACATCGCCGCCCATCAGGGTGCGCGCGTTGCGCTCCAGCCCGGCAACGATCGAGGCCGACAGCGTGCCGACGGCGGCAATCGCGGCGACGCCGAGCGCGAGGCTGGCGAGGAAAATCCGGAATCCTTTGAGGCCGCCGCGAAGTTCCCGCAACGCAAGCCGCAGTGCCAACGGCAGCCGGGTCATGCGTCGGGCCTCTCGCTGGCCAGCCGCACCGGTGGCGCTTCGGGATCGAAGGACTCGATACGGCCGTCGCGCATCGCCACCACCCGGTCGCAGCGGCGCGTCAGCCGTTCCTCGTGGGTAATCAGCATCAGGGTCGTGCCGCGGCGCTCGCGAATCGAAAAGAGCGTATCGATGATCGCCCGCCCGGTATCGCCGTCGAGGTTGCCGGTCGGTTCGTCGGCAAGAATCAGCCGCGGGTTGGCGACAAATGCCCGCGCCAGCGCCACGCGCTGTTGTTCGCCGCCGGACAGTTGCGCCGGATAATGGCCGGTGCGGTGGCCAAGGCCGACTTCTTCCAGAGTTTCGGCGGCGCTCTCGAAGGCGGTCCTCGAACCCGCAAGCTCCAGCGGGATGGCGACGTTCTCCAGCGCCGTCATCGTCGGCACCAGGTGAAACGATTGAAAAACGATGCCGATGTGATCGCGCCGGAACAGGGCGAGGCGGTCTTCGTCGAAGGAACCGATGTCTTGGCCCGCAACCCGCACCCGGCCCGCACTGGGGCGTTCCAGTCCCGCAATGATCGCCAGCAGAGTCGATTTTCCCGATCCCGATGGCCCCACCAGACCCATCGCCTCGCCTTCGCCGATCACCAGATCGACGCCGCGCAGGATGTTGACCGCGCCGGCGGCGCTTTCCAGAGTGAGATGAAGGTCCATGAGTTCGACCAGGGGTTTACCGGCCGAATCGGGGGTGGCAGATTCCGAAACCATGAATCGTTCCTTGTTGTGCCGCTCCCCCGGGACCTGGGCGCGAGAGCCGAGGCACGAGGACGGTGCGCGCGTTCCGCAGACATATTGGCAGGCATCGGGGGTGCGCAACCGCCGGACCCGGGTTTTTGCGTTCAATTTGCTGTTGTTGGCGTTGCTGGCCGGACTGGCGTTGCCACCGGGCGCGCGGGCGCAGGCCGCCGAACCGGTGATCGCGGTGCTGGGCGACAGTCTGGCGGCGGGTTTTGGACTTGCCGCCGAGGCGGCCTTTCCGGCCCGCCTGGAAGCTGGTTTACGCGCGCGCGGCGTCGCGGTTCGGGTGATCAATGCCGGGGTCTCGGGCGATACCTCGGCGGGCGGACTGGCGCGCCTCGACTGGACGCTGGATGGCAGTCCCGGTCTGGTCCCCGATCTGGTGATCGTCGAACTTGGCAGCAACGATGCGTTGCGCGGGCTCGATCCCGCCGACACGTTGGTGAATCTGGATGCGATCCTCACCGCCATCAGGGACCGCGGCATGACGGCGATGCTGGCGGGCATGATGGCGCCGCGCAATCTGGGCCGCGAATACGCCGAGGATTTCGATTCGATCTATCCGCGGCTGGCTGAAAAACACGCCATCGTCCTCTATCCGTTCTTTCTCGACGGCGTGGCGCTCGACCCGGCGCTCAACCAGGGCGATCTGATTCATCCCAACGGGGCGGGCGTCGGCATCATCGTCGAAAGGATAATTCCCTTTGTCTTGCGGGCGCTGGAGGGCGGGCCATGATCCGTCTGTTCACCGCAATCGCGCTGCCCGAGGACGTGCGCGCGCGCCTCGCCACGATCGGGGGCGGCATTCGCAGCGCCCGCTGGGTCACGCCCGAGCGCATGCACCTGACGTTGCGATTTATCGGCGAGGTCGATGACGGGTTGTTGGAAGATTTGTGCGCGGCGCTGAGCCAGGTGTCCGGCGAGGGTTTCGACATGACGCTCGATGGCGTCGGTCTGTTCGGCGAACGCCCTCGCAACCGCACGCTGTGGGTCGGCGTGGTGCCCGATCCCGCCTTGATGCGGCTGCAAGCCAAGATCGAAGCGGCGCTGGTTCGGACCGGCCTCGAACCCGAATCGCGCAAATTCAAACCGCACATAACAGTCGCGCGCCTGCGCGAGGCCCCGATGGCGCGGGTGCGGGAATTTCTGACGTTCCACCATTTATTCCGGACCGGGCCGTTTCCGGTGCGGGAGTTTCATCTCTATTCCAGCCGCCTGTCGCAAAACGGACCGCTCTACCGGATCGAGGACACCTATCCGCTGGCGGGAGATCAGACTCCGAATTTGGCAAGCGTCGAATCGACGCGGCCGACGTAGCCGCCGCCGAACAGGCGTACATGCACCAGCAACGGATAGAGATTGTATAGGTCGCGCCGCTCCTCGAAGAATCCGGGAGCGATCGGGCGGTGTTCGGCGTAGCGTCCGAAGAACACGTTTCCAAAGGTCGAAAACAGCGTACTGAACGCAAGTTCAATTTCGGCATCAGCGTAGTATATTGCAGGATCGACGAAGCCTGCGATGCAATCCGTCTTTGAAAGCACGTTGCCGCCCCAGAGATCGCCGTGGATCAATGCGGGCGGGCCAGCGTTCGCAATCCAGGTGTCGAGACGCGCGGCGAGGCGTTCGATCCGCGTGGCGGTTGCCGTCGGCAGGCGGCCGGCGCGGTGCGCTTCACCGGCCATGTACAACAGCCGGTGGTCACGAAAGAACGCGCGCCACGACGGTGTCCACGGATTGGGCTGGGCGAGGCCGCCGATCAGGGTCGCAGATTCGAATCCGTATTCGGGTGCGGAGACATTGTGCAGGGCAGCCACGAGGTCCGCGGCGTGCGCTTCGGCCGCCGGGTCCGGCGCGCCGCCGTCGTTGTCGATCCAGGTCATCACCAGAAGATCGGCCTGCGAATGGACCACTTCGGGCACCGGAAAATCGCTGCGCGCGCCAAGGTATTTCAGCATCGCTGCTTCGATGTCGAGGCCGGTGCCGGTTTTGGCGACCAGCGGTTCGCCAGCAGAAAAATCAAGACGGAATACCGGTGCGATGTCGCCACCCGAAAGTGGCGTCATTTTCGCGACCGTCCGGCCGAGGGCGGCGCCGAGGCGTTGACGAAGGTCTGTGCCGGTCACGTCAGAGGCTGGTTTTTCGGATGTGCGCCAGCAAACCGCGCGACGCGGCCTCGACCAGATCGAGGACCTCTTCGAACCCGTCGGCGCCGCCGTAGTAGGGGTCCGGCACATCGTGCACGCCTGCGTCGGGCGCGAAATCGAGGAAGAGCGCAAGCATCGCATCGGTCCCCTTGGGCGCAATCCGGCGCAGTTCACCCAGGTTTTGCCGGTCCATCGCCAGCACATAATCGAAGGTCTCGAAATCGGCGCGGCGCGCCTGCCGCGCGCTCTGGCCGCCAATGTAGATGCCGCGGACCCGCGCCGCTGCGCGCGAACGCGAATCGGGCGCTTCGCCGACGTGGTAGTCGTGGGTGCCGGCCGAATCGGTCTCGACTTCGCCCTCCAACCCGTGTTGGGCGATCAGGTCGCGGAAAACGCCCTCGGCGGTGGGCGAACGGCAGATGTTTCCGGTACACACGAACAAAACGCGGATCAACGGCGCAACCTCCTCGGTTCCAGGGTTCGCGGCTATGATAGAAGGAGACGAACGGGGATTCCATGGAGCGGACCGCGAAATACGATCGGATCGTCGTCCTGACCGGTGCCGGGATTTCGGCCGATTCCGGCGTCAGCACCTTTCGCGACCCGGACGGCATCTGGGCGCGCCATGACATCGACGAGGTGGCGACACCCGAGGCCTTCGCGCGCAACCCCCGCCGGGTGCACGAATTTTACAACGACCGCCGCCGGGGGCTTGCCGGCGTCGAAACGAATGCCGGCCACCAGGCGCTTGCCGACCTCGAACAGCACCATCCCGGCGACGTTCTGATCGTCACCCAGAACGTCGACGACCTGCACGAACGCGCGGGCGCAACCAACCTCATCCACATGCACGGCGAACTCGCCAAGGTGCGCTGCGCCGCCACCTACGATGTCTTCGACTGGTCCGGCGACCTCAGTCTCGAAACCATTTGTCCCGATTGCGGCGCGGCTGGCACCCTGCGCCCCGACATTGTCTGGTTCGGCGAAATGCCGATGCACATGGACCGGATCCAGTCGGCATTGCAGGCGTGTGACCTTTTCCTGTCGATCGGCACCTCGGGCAACGTCTATCCGGCGGCCGGATTCGTCGCCGAGGTGCGAAGCGGCGGCCGCGCGCACACCGCCGAACTCAACCTCGAACCCTCGGAAGGCCACAGTCTGTTTGCGGAAACGGTTTACGGCCGCGCTGCCGAAATCGTACCGGAATACGTCGCGCGTCTTCTCGCGAGTTGATCGGGCTCGGGGACGCTTCAGGCCGCCTCGGATCTGGGCTGGCGTACCAGCAGGACCGGGACGCGGACGCGTTCGATCAGGTCACTGACCCGTTCGCCGCCAAGCAGCGCCGAACCTTCGCCTACCACCAGCAGCCCGACACCTTCGCGGGTGACGGCGCGATTGAGCTCGGCACAACCGGCACCCGGGCAGGTGTGAAACGTCACCTCAATCGGCGCGCCCTGGAGAATGTTGCGGGCGTGGGCGCGCAACGCCTCGGCCTCATCCTTGGCGAGGGCGGGAAGCAACACCAGCAGCCGGCCCCCGTCGCGGTTGGCGACGCGCGAAGCGACTGTCAGCACCGCGTCCGCCGGCCCGGCCCGGTCGTAGGCCGCCAGCACCGGGCCCTCGATCGAGAGGCCGCGGATGAACCTCATTTCGGAAAACAACACCGTGCCGTGGTCCGACACCGCGAGCGCGCGCGCCGTCGATCCCAGCCGCGCGCGGCCCGCGCCCGACAGGCTGGTTTTGCCAAGGACGATCAGGTCTGCTTCCGGCGCCATCGACAGTACCTCGACCGCAACCCGTCCGCGCGCGACGCTGAACGACCAGCGCACATGCTGCCGCTCCGCCGCCGCCACCAGCGTCCGGCGCGCGGCTTCGGCCTGGGCCTTGAGACCTCGTTCCATGTCGCGCGTATCGGGGGTCAGGGGGCGTCGTTTTGTGAGGCTGAAGTGACGCACGACCGGATGTTCGGCGAGTTCCAGAAAGCGGATGTCCTCGACAAACAGGCCGATCAGTTCCGCCTCCAGGCGCCGCGCCAGCGTCGAGGCGGTCTCGACCGCGGCGCGGCTTTCCTCGGAATCGTCCAGCGCCACCAGAATGCGGCGAAAATGCCGGGCCGGTTCGGTCATGAGCCGGACCCCGCATTACCCTGATCGCGGCCCGTGGCACCGAAGCGGCGGCGTGCCTCGGCCAGCGCGGCGAGGCGTTCTTCGACGGCGCGGTTGATGCTTCCCGCGGCGAAGGTGCCCTCGGCACCGCGTTCGCCGGCAGTGACGCCGGTCAGGATCTCGATGCCCTGATCGATGGTTTCCACCGGGTAGATCGCGAACATTCCGGTGCGCGCCGCCTCGACCACATCGTCGCGCAGCATCAGGTTCTTGACGTTGGCGGCCGGAATCAGCACGCCCTGGTCGCCGGTCAGACCGCGTCCCTTGCAGGCATCGAAAAACCCTTCGATCTTTTCATTGACGCTGCCAATCGCCTGCACCTCGCCGTGCTGGTTGACTGATCCCGTGACAGCGAACGACTGCTTGAGGGGAATCTCGGCCAACGCCGACAGGATGGCATAGAGTTCGGTCGACGAGGCGCTATCACCATCGACGCCGCCGTAGGACTGCTCGAACACGAGACTCGCCGACAGCGACAGCGGTTTGTCCAGGGCGTAGCGGGTGCCCAGATACGACGCCAGAATCAGCACACCCTTGGAATGGGTGGGACCGCCGAGCTCGACCTCGCGCTCGATGTCGACCACTTCACCGCGGCCCATGCGCACCCGCGCGGTAATGCGCGTCGGCCGGCCGAAGAAATGGCTGCCGAGCGACATGACCGAGAGGCCGTTGATCTGGCCGACCTTGGTGCCATCGGTATCGATCAGGATGACGCCGCGGTGAATCATTTCGAGACCGCGCTCGCGGATCCGGTCGGCGCGGCGGTGGCGCGCCTCGATCGCGGTGCGCACGTCTTCGCCACGGATGGTTGCCTGCCCGTCTTTGCCGGCGACGTAATCGGCCTCGCGCAGAAGGTATTCGATCGTGCCGACACGGGCGGTGATCTTTTCGCTGTCGTCGGCAAGCCGTGATGCGTGCTCGATGACTCGTGCGACGCCGGTCCGGTCCAGCGGCCGCAACTCGTTCTTGCGCGCGAGCGCGGCAATCATCTCGGCGAATTTCCGGGCGTTGCTGTCATCGCGTTCGATGTCATCTTCGAAATCGGCCGCAACTTCGAACAGTTCGTCGAACTCGGGATCGAGCTTACACAGCAGGTAGTAAATGCGGCGCTCGCCGATCAAGACGACTTTGACGTCGAGCGGAATGGGTTCCGGTTCCAGGGACGCGGTGCTGACGATGCTCAGCGCCTGGCCGAGCGATTCGATGCGGATGACGCCCGCGGTCAGGCTGCGCTTCAATTCCTCGTAGGCGTAGGGTTGCATCAACAATTTGCGGGCATCGAGAATCAGGTAGCCGCCGTTGGCGCGGTGCAGCGCGCCGGCGCGCAACAGGCTGAAATCGGTCAAGAGCGCGCCCATCTCGGCCAGATGTTCGGCGCGGCCCACCAGATTGGGATGTGTCGGATGGTCCTCGTACACCACCGGCGCGCCGCCGCCGGAACTCTTGGGCGTGTTATCGACCAGGACGTTGACTTCGTAGCGGCGGAAGAGGCCGTCTCCCGGGGGCCCGCCCGGCATCGGGGAGGGCAACGCTTGCGCGCCCTGCGCCTGCGGGGCGCTCTCGAAATGCCCCAAAAACAGCGCCACATTGTCGATCATGTAGGTTTCGGCAGCGCCAAGAAAGTTGATGACCGCGGACTCGAGTTTGTAGGTTTCGCGCAACGCCGCCATCTGGTGGCCGACGGCAATCATGGTGACTTCGCGGTTGAGGCCGCGCAATTTTTCGCGCCGTTCCTTGTCCCATTTCGGAAGTTGCTGGATCGACTCCTGCAACTCTTCCTGAAGGACCTCGATTTCAGCTTCGACTTCTTTGCGCTCTTCTTCAGGTAGCTTGCGGAATTCGTCGGGGGTCACGACGTCGCCGTCGTGCATCGGTGCCAGCGCCATCCCCATCGGTGTACGGATCAGGGCAATTTTGTTTTCGGCGGCGCGTTTCTGGACGCCCTCGAAGGCCGCTTCCTGCCGTTCGCGAAATTCCTGTTCGATAACCTGGTGCTGGTTACGGTATTCCTCGGTCTCGAACACGGCCGGGATACCGGTCTTTAGATCCTCGATCAGTTGTGCCATGTCGCGGCGCAATCGGCGGCCCATTCCGGCGGGTAACTCCAGCACCTTCGGCTTGTGGCCCTCCTCGAAATTGTTGACGTAACACCAGTCGGCCGGGGTCTCGCCGCTCTTCGCCTGCTCTCCCACCATGTGCATGACGGTGGTGTGCTTACCGGTGGCGTTGGGCCCCATGACGAAGACATTGTGGCCCACCGACCGGATGCCGAGGCCGAACTCGATCGCCTCGAAGGCGCGATCCTGTCCGACGATGGAATCGGCCGGTTCGAGATCGTCTGTGGTGTCGAAAGTGATGTCCGACAAATCGCATTCGGTCTTGAGGGCTTGGGCCGGAAGGGGCGGTGTTGCCATTTCAAATCCCGCTTGTGTCAGGCCTCCTGTTCGAGCGCGTCCATGTCTTGGTCCGAAAATCCGAAGTGGTGGCCGATTTCATGGATCAGCACGTTGCGCACCAGATCACCCAGGACGACATCGTTTTCGACCCAGAAATCGAGGATCGGGCGCCGGTAGAGAACAATAATGTCCACGCCATGGGGTACGTTGGCAATGCTTTTCTGGGTCAGGTCGATCCCGTGGTAGATGCCGAGCAGGTCGAACGGGCTCTCGATGCCAAGATCGGCGAGGATTTCCTCGTCCGGGAATTCCTCGACCCGGATCGGCACGTTGGTTACGTTCTTGCGCAATTCGTCCGGGATCGCGGCGAAGGCGGCCGCGGCGATTGCCTCGATATGGGCCGCGTCCGGCGCGGTGTCACCGAAACGCTGCGGCAGTTCGCGACGGGTCATGGCGCGATGCTAGCGTGCGTTGCGGCGGAGGCCAAGACGGAACCGTGCCGCGAACGCAGCTAGCGCGGTTTCATGCGGATGGCGCCGTCGAGTCGGATGACTTCGCCGTTCAGCATCGAGTTTTCGATGATGTGCAGCGCAAGCGCCGCATATTCCGCGGGTGCGCCGAGGCGCTTTGGAAACGGAACGTCGGCCGCCAACTGGTCCTGAACCTCCTGCGGCAGCCCCAGCAGCATCGGCGTTTCGAACAGGCCCGGCGCAATGGTGACGACGCGGATGCCGGCACCCGAAAATTCGCGCGCGAGCGGCAGGGTCATCGCCACGACTCCGCCCTTGGAGGCGGCATAGGCAGGCTGACCGACCTGGCCGTCGAAGGCGGCGACCGAGGCGGTGTTCACGATCACGCCGCGTTCGCCGTCGGCAAGCGGGTCGATTGCCTGCATCTGCGCCGCGGCCAGGCGAACGACGTTGAAGGTCCCGGTCAGGTTGACCGCGATCACGGCGGCGAAGTCTTCCAGCGGCAGCGGGCCGTCCCGCCCGGCGGCGCGACCCGCGGTACCAACGCCGGCGCAGTTTACCACAACCCGCGCCGGCCCGTGGGCGGACGCGGCCTTCGTGAGGGCGGCTTCGACGCTAGGCCCGTCGCTGACGTCGCACGGCGCGGCAATCCCGCCGATCCGCGCCGCGATCGCCTCGGCTGCCGCGGCGTCGCGGTCGAGAATCGCGACCCGCACGCCCCCTTCTGCCAGCGCCTCGGCAGTGGCCGCGCCCAGGCCCGAGGCGCCGCCGGTGACGATGGCGGCTTGATTCGACAGGTCCATGCAAAACCTCCCAGCGTTTTGCGGCTTGTAACAGATCGCCGCGCTGCTCGCGAGCCCGCGACCGTCAGGCGTCGGGGGCGGCCTGCGGTTTGAGGCTGCCGAGGCGCGCTTCGCGCAGCGTTATGTACAACGTCGAGCCGATGACGATCACGGCGCCTTCCCCCATCCACAGATCGGGGGTCTCGGTGAACAGGAAATACCCGAACAAGCCGGCAAACAGGATCCGCACATATTCGACCGGCGTGACCAGCGTCGCCTCGCCGGCGGCCAAAGCGCGAATCATACAGTTCGAGGCCAGCGTTCCGACGATCCCCATGAGCCCCAGCAGCGCGAATTGGCCCAAGGTCGGGGTTTGCCAGACGACGATGGCCGGGATCAGCGTGATAACGGTTCCGAACATGGTGGCGTAAAGAATCATCGTCACCGGCCGTTCGGTGGTCGACATTATTTTCGTCAACACCATCGCGCAGGCGACCAGAAAGGCGCTCAACAGCGACAAGAAGGCCGCCGGCTCGATCGCGCCGGTCGGCCGCAACATGACGATGACCCCCACGAACCCGACGACCGTCGCCGTCCAGCGCCGCATCCGCACCACTTCACCCAGAAACAGAACCGCCAGCACGATCATGAACAGGGGCCGGGCAAAGGAAAGCGAAGTTGCCAAGGCCAACGGCAGGATGGTGAGCGCATAAAACCCGATCAGCATCGCCGAGCCGCCGATGGCACCGCGGGCGAGGTGGAATCTCAGCCGGTTGGTGCGCACCGCCCCCATGCCGCCATGGGCGACAAAGGGAAGAATAACGATCAGGCCAAACGCTGCGCGGAAGAACGAGACTTCGAAGCTGCTTAGCTCCTGGCCCAGAAACTTCACCATCGTCGCCATCGTCGCCATGAACCCGCTGCCCGCCAGCGCCCACAGGACGCCGCGCGTGTTACCGGGCAGCGACCCCCAGCTTTGGCGCAGCCCCTGAATGTTGGCGCGAGTCACCGCCGCGGCCCGGTCGAATCGGCTGCGCCCTCGGCCGCGGTCGATGCCGGCCGCACAGTGGCGGCGCCACGCCGCGCGGCGAGCGCCTCGCGGTGAGCGATATAGGCGGAACTCGTGAAGATCACCGCCCCGCCGATCCAGGTCGCGACGTCGAGCAGCTCGGAAAACGCGAGCCAACCGATCAGAGCGACGAAGGGCAGGCGCAGGAAATCGTAGGGCATGACCGCGCTGGCATCGGCCAGCGCCAATGCACGCGTCATCATGACGTGGCCGCCGGTGCCGCCGAAGGCAATCACGGCGAGCCAGAAATAGTGTTCGGGTTGCGGCCAGGACCAGACGAACAAAGCGGGCCCTAGCGTCATGGGCGCCATCATGATGACCAGCCAGGCAACGATCCGTTCCGGCGGTTCGCTGCGCGCCAGCACTTTGACCATCATGATCGACACCGCCACCATCGCCGACGATAGCAACAGCAGAACATGAGCCAGCGTTATCTCGGCGAACCCGGGCCGCAAAATCAGCAGCACGCCCGCGAACCCGATTGCGATGGCCGCCCAGCGGCGCCGGCCCACCCGCTCGCCGAGATAAAGGATTGCAGCAACGGTGGCGAAAAGCGGTGCCGTAAAGCTGAGCGAGACCGCCTCCGCCAGCGGCGTCACCGACAACGCGTAGTACCAGAGAATCATCGAAACGGCGGCAATCGTTCCGCGCGCCAGAAACAGACGAATTCGCGCGGTCGCCAGAAACGAGATTCCACGGCGCGCGATCAACGGCGCGAACAGCAGAATTCCGATCAGGCTGCGGAAGAACACGATGACGGGCGCGTCGAGATCGTCGGCCACCATCCGCACCGAGGCGATCATCACCGACAAAAGTGCCGCGGCGGCCGCCATGTACAGCGCCGCCCATAGCTGCCCCGCGCGCTGCGGGGGCAATTCGATTTCAGACATATTTGTCATAGCGTCGCCGTGGCGGTTGGGGGCCACAACCGGTTGTGCACTATTGGGGAGGGCCGGGCCGCGCGGGCCGGCAACCCGATCATCCCACCATAGGGTGCAGCGCCGCTCCGGGCCAGCGTCGCCCGCGCATGACTGGCTTGCACGTCCCTCCGGCCCCCGCTACCGTCTGGCGCCGAAACGCCCCAGCACAGGATGCTGCGCCCGATGCCGGAAGAGGCCAAAACCGCTGACGAACTGCTGTTGTGGGCCCCCACTGCGGATGAAATCGAGGCCGCCAATGCGACCCGGTTCAGCCGCCAGGCCGAGGCCGATTGGGGCGTCGAACTGCCCGACTGGTGGGCGCTGCGCGCGTGGTCGGCCGCTCACCCCGTGGAATTCTTTCGCACCCTGTGGGACTTCGCCGGCATCATCGCGCCGGTCCGCGGCGAGACCGTTCTCGCCGATGGGGACAAGATGCCGGGCGCGCGCTGGTTCCCCGATGCCGAACTGAATTTCGCCGAGAATCTCCTGCGGCGGCGCGACGGAACCGCGGCGTTGATCTTTCAGGGCGAAGACCGGGTGCGGCGCGAGACCAGCCACGCCGAACTCTACGATCGGGTATCGCAGCTCGCGCAGGCGCTCGCCGCCGAAGGGGTCGAACCGGGCGATCGGGTGGTCGGCTTCATGCCCAACATGCCGGAAACGGTGGTGGCGATGCTGGCCGCGACCAGTCTCGGCGCGGTGTGGTCGTCATGCTCGCCCGATTTCGGCGTCAAGGGGGTAATGGACCGCTTCGGCCAGATTGCCCCCAAGGTGCTGTTTGCGGCCGACGGCTATTTCTACAACGGCAAGCGCCACGATTCGCTCGGCCGCGTGGCCGAAATCGCGGCGCAACTGGATTCGCTGACCCGCCTGGTGGTGGTGCCCTACACCGAGGACACTCCGGCACTCGACGGGCTGCCTCATGCGGTTTCGTGGGCGGATTATGTCGGCGCCCATGCGCCCGCCGAAATTCCTTTCCGCCGTCTGCCGTTCAACCACCCGCTCTATATTCTCTATTCGTCGGGTACCACCGGCCAGCCCAAGTGCATCGTTCACGGCGCCGGCGGATCGTTGATCCAAAACCTGAAAGAACACCTTCTTCACACCGAGCTCAGGCCCGGCGACCGGATGTTCTATTTCACCACGTGCGGTTGGATGATGTGGAACTGGCTGGTGTCGGGGCTTGCCGCCGAAGCGACGCTAATTCTTTACGACGGCTCGCCGTTCTACCCCGATGCCAATGTGCTTTGGGACCTGGCGGAACGCGAACGCGTCAACATCTTCGGCACTTCGGCCAAGTACTTCGATGCCACCAAGAAAGCCGGCGTCGAGCCCGCGAAATCGCACGATCTCTCGAGCGTGCGGACCATCCTTTCCACCGGCTCGCCGCTGGCGCCGGCGAGCTTCGATTTCGTCTACGAGCGCATCAAGAACGACGTCCGCCTTTCGTCGATTGCCGGCGGCACCGACCTGCTCGGCTGTTTTTGCGCCGGTTCGGCCATTCTGCCCGTCTACCGCGGCGAAATTCAAACCCGTACGCTCGGCATGGCGGTCGAGGTCTTCGACCCGCAGGGGCAACCGCTAAGGAGCGAAAAAGGCGAACTGGTCTGCACCTCGCCGTTTCCCTCGATGCCGGTCGAATTCTGGAATGACCCGAACGACGAACGGTACCGTTCCGCCTACTTCGATGTGTTTCCAGGCGTATGGACCCATGGCGATTACGTCGAACTGACGGCGCGCGGCGGCATGATCATCTACGGCCGTTCGGATGCCGTGCTAAATCCCGGCGGCGTGCGAATCGGCACCGCCGAAATCTACCGACAGGTCGAGCAGATGGATGAAGTCGAAGAGGGCCTCTGCATCGGCCAGGAATGGGACAACGACACCCGCGTCGTTCTGTTCGTGCGCCTGCGCGAAGGGCTCACGTTTGACGACGGTTTAGAGGCCGAAATCCGAAAGCGCATCCGCGGCAATGCGACCCCGCGCCACGTGCCCGCCAAGATCGTCCAGGTCGCCGACATCCCGCGCACCATTAGCGGCAAGATCACCGAACTCGGGGTGCGCGACATCGTTCACGGCCGCGACGTCAAAAACCGCGACGCGCTGGCCAATCCCGAGGCGCTGGAATTGTTCCGCAATCTGCCCGAACTTGCGACCTGAAAGCGCCCCCATCCGGTGCGCCCGCGCGGTCCGCCCACCCGGTCCGCCGCGGCACCTCGCGAGGCAAGTGTTTCCTTCCAATACGAATCCGGTAACTACCTGAATTCGTGCAATTTTATCGGGCGCAACCCTTTGTTAAGGGGGTCGTCATACCTTGGCCATCATGCACGGTCATTGAGGGGCTAAGGACCGCTCATGGACAACGCCCACGCTAATATTTGGGGAGGGGACGAAGACCACGGCGCGCCGGATGATTGGGCCGGCCTTTGCCCCGAAGCGGAACCCGTTACCGAAGAGCTTCTTGCGCTGGTCGAGCGCCGTTTCGATGCGTTGCCCGCGGGCCGTGCCTGGTGCGGGTACGGAACCTGGTACGCCCGCGACGATATGCGCCGGCTGGCCGTGTTCGTGTCGCACGACGGCACGCGCGCGCTGACGTTGACGCACTATTCCGGCGGCCACGCCGAGATGGCCGGTCCCGACGGCGAAATTTGGACCGAAAACTGTCTTGAGGATATCCTCGCCCGGCTCGAAGGCCTGCCCCGTCTTTTCGCCTAGTTCCGGGTTCACGAATCGCGCAGAGAATCTCAATCCACCCAAGCGTCAACCGTGTCCTGCGGGCCGGCATCGAAGAATCGAAAGGCGCGGGATCGTGAGGCAAGCGATCACGATGTGCGGGTTCGTAATGCCGGGGTCGCCCCGTTAGGCGCTGAATCCCACCGGCGGGTTGGCGGCGCGTGCCATGAAGGCCGCCGCTTCTTCCAGAACCCAGTCGCGGAACGCCCGGATCTTGGCGCGGTCCGCGAGTTCGCCGGGGCTGACGACATAGTAGGCGTATTGCGCCGGCAGGCTGACCTCGAACGGCCGCACCAATTCGCCCGACTCCAAATAGGGCTCGACCAGCACGCTCCGCCCCAACGCCACGCCCTGGCCTGACGCGGCGGCGCGGAACACCACGTCGGAGGCATTGAAGCGCGGCCCGCGGCCGGGATCGACGCCCTTGGCGCCGGCTGCCAGCAACCACATCGGCCAGTCCTCGCGCATGTCGTCGTGCAACAAAACGTGGCGGCGCAAATCGTCGGGCTGATTCAGCGGCGGGCCTTGCGTCAACAATTTTGGACTGCACACCGGAAAAATATCTTCGGTCATCAGGCGGTCGACGCGCAGGCCGCCGCGCCAGTTGCCGGGCCCGTAACGCACCGCGATATCGACGTCGTCGCGGTTGAAATCGATCATCTCGATCGACGCCGAAATGCGCACGTCGATCTCGGGGTGGCGCTCGCTGAAACGGGGCAGACGCAGCACCAGCCAGCCGCCCGCAAAAGACGGCAGCACGCTAACGGTCAGAACGCCGCTGCCGGCGCGGGCATGAACGCGCGTCACCGCCTCCTCGATGCGGTCGAGCGCCTCGCGTGCGCCGGCGCTGAGCGTCTGGCCGGCCTCGCTGAGGTACAGCCGTCGCTTGCGGCGGTGGAACAGGCTGACGCCGAGATGTTGTTCGAGCGCCTTGACCTGGTGGCTGACGGCGGCCTGGGTGACGCCGAGTTCTTCGGCGGCGCGGCTGAAATTGAGGTGGCGGGCGGCGGCCTCGAAGACGCGGATCCCGTTAAGTGGCGGCAGGCGGCGGCTCATAGGTCATTAGAATAACTAATTAACTCATAAAGAGAAATCATTTTTCATTTCGCCGTGTCTAACCTACCTATTCGTTGAATAGTCGGCACATCAGCCAATCGGAGGCGGACATGATAATCATTATTTATTTTAGGGTTTTGCTGGTTCGCTTGTCGGACGTGATCGCGCGCTGGCAGGATCGGGCGCAGGCGCGGCAGCAACTGGCGGCGATGAACGGGCAGGCGCTGCGCGACATCGGCCTGACCTGGTATGCCGCCGAACTGGAGATTCGCAAGCCGTTCTGGCGCGCATGAAGGGGTCGGGACGGGCGCGGGGTCAGGCCTTTTTCGGCGGCGGGTCGAACCGCAGCACCATCGCGTTGACGCCGTTGAGGCCGCGGTAGAGCGCCTCGAAATCCTTGAGAAATGCGGGCCAGGGTTGGGTCCCGGCCCGCGTCCTGAATATTTCGCGCAGGCTTGACGCACCGTTGACGTGGCGGAGACAAGCGGCGCTGCCCGGCGCGATGTCGAAGGAAAATTTGAGCCCGCCGAACTCGGCCCGGATCGAGACTTCGGGGGCGAGCTTGCGGGCCAGCCACGGCCCGTCACCCGCCAGCAGCACCGGCACCGCCGCCCCCTTCACGCGCGCCACCGCCTTATCGCGCGTGCCCCCCTTGGTGACGTAGAAGGCATGGGTCTTGAGGTTGCCGGCGACATTTTCGGCCAGTGCACAGGCTTCGATCCAGCCGAGGCGCGCGGCGCGTTCGCAGAGATCCGCATCGCGCAAATAGCTGAGCGGGTCGTAACGCGCAGGCTCGACGAACGCCGTCACGGTGAGCCCTGCCTCCACACACAATCCGGCCACTTCGAGCACCGTGTAGGCGCGGTCGCGGCTGTGCAGCAAAAGATCGTAGAGCGCCGCATCGTCGCCCGCCACCAGGCTCGAAATGTTGTCGTTGCGCTTGAGCCAGTTGGTCGCCGGAAGGTCATCCAGCAACGTGCGGGCAAGCGCGAGGCTTGGTTCGACCGGCTCGCCCGCGGCGAGCGCGCGCAGGGCCTCCTGCGCCGGGTAGACGCCGGTCCGCCCCAGCGCCCCATAGACCATCAGGCCCATGCCGCCGCCCTCGCGCAACTCGCTCGCCAGCGCGCGCAGGCCCGCCCCCGGGTCGTCGAGGTGATGCAGGACGCCGCAGCAGTCGATGTAGTCGAACGGGCCGGGCGTGACCGAGGCCGCCTCCAGCAGCGATCCCTGGTGGAAGGTGATGTTGGTCAGGCCGCGCACCTTGGCGCGCGTCTCCGCCACCGCGCGCGAGGCCGAACTCAGGTCGAGATAGACGACCTCTCCGGGCATCTTCCGGTCGGCCATCTGCTGGGCCAGCATGATCGCGACATCGCCGGTGCCGCCGCCTGCAACCAGGGCGCGGAAGGGCTTCGAAAAATCGAGGCGGCCGCCGAACACATAGTGGTTGATTTCGTCGAGGTGACTGGGTGAGCCGGTGATCAGGCGCGTGCGCTCGTCTTCCGGGTTGCGCGCCGGATAGGGCAGGGCCTCGTACTGGGCCCGCACGGTACTGCCTGCGGGCGGCTTTTTGCGGCGCGGGTTCACGGTCGGTTGCGGTCTCGATGCTTCATGGCCTGCCGACTATACGCATCCCGGTCGTGGTGCGCCCGCGCAAACCGGGCTAGGGTCGGGCCATGCGCGGTTATTTCGGAATCGGTGTGGAGCGGCTGTCGAAACCGATGAACGCGGGCAACCTGTTCCGCACCGCGCACGCCTTCGGCGCCAGTTTCGTGTTCGCCATCGATGCCGTCCCGGCGATACAGCAGGCGAGCTCGGATACCTCGTTGACGCCCAAGAATCTTCCTTTTTACGCTTACGACAAGGCGGCCGATCTCGCCCTGCCGGACGAATGTACCCTGGTCGGGGTCGAACTGCTGGACGAGGCCATCGTCTTGCCGGCGTTCAGGCACCCGCGGTGCGCCGCCTATGTACTGGGGCCGGAACGCGGCAGCCTGTCGCCCGCTCTGCGCCAGCGCTGCGAGACTCTGGTCCAGATTCCGACCTCGTTTTGCCTCAACGTGGCGACGGCGGGTGCGATTGTCATGTACGACCGGGTGCTCAGTCTCGGGCGCTTCGGGGAGCGGCCGTTGATCCCGGGGGGCGCCGCCGAGGCTACGCCACCACATGTCCGGGGCGCGCAGAAGGTGCGCAAGCGGGTGGCCGATTGAGGCGCGCGCGGGCCCAAGGGGTGGGGTGGATATTGCCGCGCGCCGCCGCTATTAAGGGACCCGTCATGCCTCTGCGTTTTTCATTCGTCCTCTTCTTGCTGGTCTCGCTGATCGGAACCGCCGCGGTTTCGGCACAGGACGCGCCGCGCCAGATCGGCGTTTACCGCACTTGGGAGGCGTACGTTTACAAGGAAAACGGCAACCAGATCTGTTTCATCCAGTCGGACCCGGTCGATAGTGCGCCCGACAACGTGCGGCGCGGAGAAATCTACGTCGTCGTCACCCACCGCCCCGCCAAGGGCGTGCGCGACGAGGTCGCCATCTATGTCGGATATCCGTTCCGCGAGAAATCCGAAGCCTTGGTCGAAGTCGGCAGCGCCGAATTCCGGATGTTTACCTCGGGCCAGAACGCGTGGGCCTACAATACCGGCGACGACAAGAAGATTGTTCAGGCGATGGTTCGGGGCGCCGACATGATCGTGAAGGGCACCTCGCAGCGCGGTACCGACACCACCGACAAATATTCCTTGCTGGGATTTACCGCCGCCCGCAACGCCATCAACAAGGCCTGCCCCGCGCCCTAGCGTAAATCCCGAGCCGGCGGAATCGCCGGCGACGACGATTTGCGTACTATGTCAAAGGGATAGAGCTTTTCGCGTGAGCGCATGCGAACGGGAAAAGTTCTAGAGCGGTTCCGGTTTGATCGGAATCGCACCCGATTGTCTCGCTCGACCCAGCGGATCCAAGGGTCCTCGCCTGCACGGGTCTGCCGCCCAAGCGGCGGACCGGCTTGCGGGCAGGGGCGATCCAAGACATACAGGGATCGCCCGAGATGCCGTGGGCCCGTCTTGTCGCCCAAGGGGGGCGCCCGAGGGCACGCGCAAGGGCCCGGCCGCGGCCTCGTTTCGCCCGGCCCGGCAATCGGATAGAAAAGCGCAATGAGTGTTGCCGAAGACATTGAACCCGGCCCCGGCCGCCCGACCCTGATCGGGCTGACGCGGGCGGAAATCGTGGCCGCCCTCGAAGCGGTTGACGTGCCCGAGCGGGCGCGCCCCATGCGCGCGAATCAAATCTGGCAATGGGTTTATTACCAGGGCGCGCAATCCTTCGCCGAAATGACCAATGTGGCGAAACCGCTGCGGGCTGCCCTCGACGCCGCGTTCCGGATCGCCCGGCCGCATATCGCCGCAGCGCAGGTGTCTGCCGACGGAACCCGAAAATGGCTGGTGGCATTCGCGCCCGGTGCCGAGGCCGAAACGGTGTTCATTCCCGAAATCGACCGCGGCGCGCTGTGCGTTTCGTCGCAAATCGGATGCACACTGAATTGCCGGTTTTGCCATACCGGGACGCAGGGCTGGGTGCGAAATCTCGATGCTGCCGAAATTGTTTCCCAGGTCCTGATCGCCCGCGACGCGCTCGGCGAATGGCCCTCGCCCAAAGGCAGGCGAATGCTTTCCAACATCGTCATGATGGGCATGGGCGAGCCTCTCTATAATTTCGACAACGTGATCAAGGCGCTCAAGATCGTCTTGGACCCGGAAGGAATTGGCATTTCGAAGCGCCGGATCACGCTTTCGACCGCGGGTGTGGTGCCGATGATAGAAAGAGTAGGCGCCGAACTCGGAGTTGCGCTGGCGATCTCGTTCCATGCCGTGCGCGACGACGTGCGCGATCAACTGGTGCCGCTCAATCGCAAATACCCAATCGCTGAAATGCTTGCCGCCTGCCGCGCCTACCCGGCGGCCCGCAACGCCCGCCGCATCACCTTCGAGTACGTCATGCTGAACGGCATCAACGATTCGCCCGCCGACGCACGCGAACTGGTGCGCCTGATCGCCGGGATCCCGGCCAAGGTGAATTTGATTCCGTTCAATGCCTGGCCGGGCGCGCCGTACGAATGTTCCGGCGACGAAGCGATCCGGGCGTTTGCAGGAATCGTCAACCGTGCCGGTTATTCCTCGCCGGTGCGCACCCCGCGCGGGCGCGATATATTCGCCGCCTGCGGACAACTGAAATCGGCCAGCGTGCGAGAGCGGGCGCCCGCCCGGGCGCCGGATCTCACCGTCCGCGAGCTCGATTGACATGTGCATTGGTGTCCTGACGGGCGGCGGCGACGTTCCCGGTCTCAGTTCCTGTATCAAGGCCGTCGTAAGCCGGGCGAACGACAATGGTTGGGACGTGACCGGGATTCGCGGCGATTGGGCCGGGTTGCTCAACTTCAACGCCGACGATGACGTGCCTCAGGATCACTGGGCCGGACCGATCGGCCCCGAGGATGTCCGCACAATCGACCGCACCGGCGGCACAGCCCCGCACACCTCGCGCACAAATCCGGACCGGGTTGCGCCGGCCGAGTTACCCGAAGCTCTCAAGGGCGGCAACGGCGCGATTGCCCAAGGCGAGACCTACGATTGTACACCGCATATCATGCGCACCATCGAAGCGTTCGGTATCGACGCGCTGCGTAGTTCGGCAGGTAATTATGAGCGCTAAATCTGCCGCAAGCAAATTCCTATCCCTTTAACTAAAGCTTATATAGTAATGAAAAGCAAAGAACTTACTTTTTTCAAAGTCTTTTTTGTAATTGCATCTTTATGGAATTTAGTAGGTGCATTTTTCGGTTATTTCAACACCGCCTATACTTTTACCGGTTTTTTTGATAGGGAATTAACAGACACTCTATTTTATGCCATTTATCAAGGTACTTGGGGAACAACACTTGTATATTTTATAGGTTACGCAATTGTTGCTTATAACCCCCTAAAACACTACGGTA
>PVBE011276611.1_pt1 | contig 33540 bp, 19 predicted proteins | sample 1631181 | NCBI WGS metagenome assembly PVBE01 (sample SAMN08397723, study PRJNA350692) | Marine metagenome, whole genome shotgun sequencing project. | isolation source: water | place: Pacific Ocean | collected 2012-04
ATCTCGTCCAGCGCGCCGGCGATGGGCGCGCCCTCGCGCTGCTTCTGCTCCACGCCATCGAGCAGGGCCAGGGCCCGGTCCATGGCCGTGGCGGGCGCCAGCTGCTCGTCGAAGAAGACGAGAATCTCCTCCAGCCGTCGGCGGTGCTCGTCGCTGGCCAGCGTCATGGTCTGCTCCACCAGCAGCCGCCCCTCCTGCAGGTCGCTGGTCAGGTCCTGGTCCGCGGCGTGCTTCTTGCGCAGGTCGTTGGTCCAGGAGAGGAAGGCGTCGCGCCAGGCCTGCACCGAGTACTCGTAGGCGCCGTTGCGCTCCAGCTGGAACGCACCGCGCCAGCGGTCCTTGCCCGGGTCCACCAGCTCCATCTCCACCTCCTGCCAGGACTCCGCCCCCTTCTCCCGGTGGAGCAGCGCCGCCCGCACCACGTCGTGGCCGTGGGTGAAGACGTCGGCCTCCACCTCGAAGCGGTCGCCCACCACGCCCTTGACCGCGTGGCGCCCGCCGTCCAGGCAGGGCGAGACGTTTTCGATGACGACGGTGTCGATCTGGGGGATGCTCATGGGCGCCTCCGGCGGTTGTGGTGGAATAATACAACCCAGGGTTGGTTTGTCGAATCCGACCTTACTCGTGGTACTCCATGCGCAGCCGTTCGTGGTCCAGCAGCTCGGCGATGGCGTCGTGACCGCCCCGACGCGCGAGGTCCGCGGCGGTGATGCCGTCGGCGTCCTGCTTCTCGATGAGGGATTGGCGCGGCGGGAAGATCCCGGTGCCCCTGAGGCCAAAGATCATCTCGCGCACCGCGGCCATGTCGCCGCGGGCCGCCGCTGCGAAAAGCGGCGTGCGTCCTCGTCCGTCCCGGTCAAAGAAGTCGGCGCCCACGTCAGCTGAGCCAGATGACGAGCCCCAGGCCCTGGTCTCTGGCCTGGAAGATGAAGGCCCGGAGGGTCTCGTAGTGGGCCAGCACGTATTCGATCATGCTCATGTGATTTTCCGCTCCTCGATGGTTGCCACGCGAAACCCCCAACATCGTGTGACGCGACGTGAGCACGCCCGGGCCGACAGCGTCAAGGGCAGCCTTGCACCACTCAAAAAGAGCGTGGTACATTGTCTCGCGTTTTCAATGTGTTATCACCTCTTGCCGTAACAGGGGAACGTGGCCTCGAACATTGAAGAATTCGAAGAGGCGTTTCGGAAGGACCCGCGGAATCCCGAGGTCTTCGACAACCTGCGCGCGGCCTATCAGGAGCAGACCCGGGAGCAGGACCTGGCCATCCTGATGGAGCGGCGGGCGGCGCACCTGGACGACGTCTCCGGCGCCTCGGATCTATTGTGGCAGGCGGCTCAGCTCTACGCCCAGTGGGAGGAGCCCGAGGCCGAGATCCGCGTGCTGGGCAAGGCCCTGGACCTGGAGCGCGGCAACGGCACCGTGCGCGAGCGGCTCAAGGAGCTGCTCGAGGAGCAGGAGCGCTGGGCCGAGCTGATCAACACCCTGGAGCGAGAGGCCGAGGACTTGCCCGAGGGGGACGGGTCCAGGACCCGCCTCGCCGAGCTGCAGTATCGCGTGGGCGAGATCTGGGAGAAGCACCTCTACAGGCTGGACCAGGCGCTGCAGCACTACCAGGCTGCGTTCAAGACCGACTCGGCGCACACCGACGCCATCGAGGCCGGCCGGCGCGTCTACGAGACCGTGGGTCACTGGGAAGGCATGGCCTCGCTGTACCAGGTGGAGCTCGGCTTCTGCACTCAGGCCCGGCGCAAGGCAGAGCTGCTGGTGGAGATCGGCACCCTGCAGTGGAAGAAGCTGAGCAACCTGGAGGCCGCGGCCCGCTTCTTTAACGAGGCGTCCCACCTGCGGCCCGGCGACGAGTCGATCCAGGAGAACATGGGTGAGCTGCACGCCTCGCCGGACTGGCCCAACCCCGAGGGGCTGGGCAAGGCCGCCGCCACCTTCGTCAAGATCGCCCAGCGCCGCGAGAGCCAGGGCGATCGCGAGGGCGCCATCTCCTACCTGCGCCGCGCCCTGGGCGCCGACCCGGCCAACGAGGCGGCCTACATCCGCCTGGAGCGCACCTACCAGGACACGGGCCGCTGGGAGGACCTCGAGGTGCTCTACAGCCAGCGGGTCGCCGTGGCCGACGAGCGCGAGCAGGCCGCCCTGCAGATGCAGCGCGCCGACCTGTTGGAGCGCCGCCTCGGCAACCACCAGAAGGCCCGGGAGTGCTACGAGGCCGCCCTGGAGTACGAGGGCGCCGGCAGCGAGGTGGCCACGCGGCTGATGGACATCTACCGCGCCGACGGCGACCACGACCGCCTGGCCGATCTGCTGCAAGACGCCCTGCGTGCGCCCGCGGACCAGCCGACCCGCCTGCGCCTGATGATGGAGCTGGCCGCGCTCTACGACGATCACCTCGACGACGACGAGTCCGCCGCGCGGCTGCACTTCGAGGTGATCAAGAATGAGCCCCAACACGAGCGCGCCCTGGAGGCCTACAAGGCCTACTTCAAGCGCAAGGGGGACTTCAAGAACCTCTCCGAGCTGGTGCGCTTCGCCGGCGGCTTCGCCATGGACTCCGGCGCGCCGCCGCTGGAGAGCTGCGCCATCCTCGAGGAGCTGGCCGACATCTCGGAGCGGCACCTGGGCGACCTGGACGGCGCCGTGGAGGCCTGGCAGCAGATAGCCCTGCTGCACCCCGACACCGAGCGCTCCCGTGAGGCCCTCGGCCGCCTCGGCACCCAGATGAAGCGCTGGCACCACATGGTGGAGGCGCTGGAGCGCGAGGTGGCCCAGGCCGTGACGCCGGCCCAGCGGCTCCAGGCGCTGCGCAAGGCGGCCAAGGGCTACTTCGAATGGCAGGTCAACCCCGAGCGCACGCTGGAGCTGCTCAACGAGATCCTCCACCAGTCGCCCCAGGACGATCACGCCCTGCGCATGATGGTGGACATCTGCGAGCGGGACTCCAACTTCCAGGGGCTGGCCCACGCCCTGGAGGGGCAGCTCGAGGGGATCATGACCAAGGCCGAGCGCATCAGCGTGCTCCGCCGCCTGGGCGACCTGTTCGCCGAGAAGCTGGACAACCCCGAGGGCGCGCTCAAGACCTACCAGACCCTGCTCGACCTGGTGCCCAACGACAGCCGCGTCTTCCAGCGCATCCTCGAGATCATGGAGGAGCACGAGCAGTGGGAGGAGATGACGCGCTTCCTCTCCCACCGCTCCGCCATCTCCCGCAGCCTGGCCGAAAAGCTCGCCGCGCTCAAGCGGCTGGCAGAGGTGCTGGAGCAGCGGCTGGAGGACAGCGAGCGGGCCATCGCGGTCTGGGAGCAGGTGCGAGACCTGGAGGCCCGGGACGATGAGGCCCTCGAGGCCCTGGCCCGGCTCTACGCCGAGCGCGACCAGCACCACGATCTGCTGGCCTGCCTGGGACAGCGCCTGGAGCTGATGCAGGACTCGCCCGTGCCGGAGCGCACGGCGCTGCTGCTGCGTATGGCCGAGCTGGCCGAGGACCGCCTGGAGCAGCCCCAGGAGGCCATCCGCGCCTACGAGAAGCTGGCCGAGCTGCTGCCCGGCGACCGCGCTGCCCAGGAGGCCCTCACCCGCCTCTACAACCAGTTCGGCCGCTACACCGACCTGGTGGACGTGCTCAAGCGCCAGCTGCAGCAGGCCGACGACGCCGAGCAGCGGGTGGTGCTGGCCTTCAAGCAGGCCGACGTGCTGGAGGAGAAGCTGGCCGACCTGGACGCCGCGGCGCAGGTCTTCGAGGAGGTCATCGCCGAGTACTCCCCCACGGACCTCGACGCCCACCACCGGCTCAAGGAGATCCACCTCCGCCGGGGCGACTACCAGCGGGCCAGCGAGGTGGCCGAGCGCGTGCTGTTCTTGATGGACGCCGACGACCAGGAGCGCGTGGCTCTGGCGCTGGAGATATCCCGCCTGTGGCATGAAAAGGCCGGGGACGACCAGCGGGCGCTGCTGGCCTACGAGCGGGTGCTGGAGATGGACCCCGACAACATGGACGCCCTGCTGGCGCTGCGGCTGCTCTACCGCCGCACCGGCTCGCACAACCGGCTGGCCAAGATGGCCCAGTCGATCTTCGCCGCGCTGGAGGACAGCCCGGAGCGCATGGACCTGCTGCTGGAGGTGGGCGAGGTCTATGAAAAGGGGCTGTACGATCCGGAGACGGCGTTTACCTGGTACCGCCGGGCCCACGACCTGTTCCCCGCCGAGCCCACGGCCCTGACCCAGCTCCGCCGCCTGGCCGCGGAGTACAGCCTGTGGGAGGACCTGATCCTTGTGCTGCTGGAGAGCCGCAAGGCCCACGCCGGCCGGGACGCGGACCAGTTCCTCGACCTGACCTTCCAGGTGGCGCGCATCTGCGAGGAGGAGCTCAACGACGCGGACACCGCCTTCGAGGAGCTGGAGCAGGGTCTGGCCGTGGATCCGGTGGGCGCGCAGGTGCTGCCGCATCTGGAGCGGCTGGCCAGCCAGGCCGGGCAGCCGCGGCGAATGCTGGACATCTACGATCGGGTCATCTCGGCCTCCGGCGACCAGCAGCACCGGCGCGAGCTGCTGGTCAAGCGGGTGGAGCTGGCCCAGGGTGAGCTGGGCGACGCGGCCCTGGCCCTGCAGGACTCGGTGCGCATCTTCCGCCTCGACCCCTCGGACGACTCGGTGCTCGCCGAGATCGAGCGGCTGGCCGGCGAGGCCGGGCAGTGGGAGGAGGCCATCGCGGTCCACGAGTCCCGGCTGGACGACCTGGAGGATCCCGACTCCCTGGTGGAGATCTGCTGGCACCTGGCCACCTTGCTGGAGCAGCAAGCCGGTGACGCTCGCCGCGCCTTCGACGTGCTGCTGCGGGCCTTCGCCTACCGCCCCCACGACACCACCACGGTGGACGAGCTGTGGCGCCTGGCCCGGCTGCTCTCCGCCCTGCCGCCGGAGGGCGACAAACCCTTGCCCGAGGGAGGCGAGGCCCCGGAGGACGGCGAGATCTGGATCGGCGACACCACCGAGCCCGAGCGCGAGGACAGCACCCTCGAGATCGACGTGGACGATCTGGTGGAGTCCGAGGACGTGGCGGACACCATGGAGGGCGACGCCGATGAGCTCGGCACCGCGGACGGCGACGAGCCACCCACGGACCTGTCCATCGACGTGGACCTCGACAGCGAGGAGCCGACCCTGGACCTGGATCCCGAGCAGATCGTCGACGGCGAAGACGAGGTGGACGGTGCGCCCACCGAGATGGTGTCCCTGGACGGCGTGCCCCTGGCCGAGGAGCCCACGGACGTGTCGGACCTGGACGGTCCGCCCACGGACCTGGTGCAGATCCCGACGCTCACCGACAACCAGACCCCGCCGGAGCCGCCGGTGGTCAACGTCGAGCCCTGGGAGGAGCTGGCCCGCGCCTACCAGGAGATCCCCATGCCGGACCGCGAGACGCGGATCCAGAACTTGATGCAGGTGGCGCACATCTGGCAGAAGGGCGCCCGGGACCTGGACCGCGCGCTGAAGGTGCTGGCCGAGGCCTCGTCCCTGGACGTGGAGCACGCCGAGGTCGAGGAGAAGCTGCTGGATCTGGCCATGGGCCACGGCCGCTTCGACGACGTCCTGCGCATCTATGAGGACGCCATCGAGACCTCCACCGACGCCGGCAGCCTGGTGCGCCTGCACCTCAAGGTGGGCGGCCACCTGCTGGAGCGCGACCGCCTGGAAGAGGCCGAGCCGCACCTCAGGGCTGTGATGGAGATCCAGCCGCGAGACGGCGTGGCCTCCAGCCAGCTGGAGGACATCTACCTGCAGCAGCAGCGCTGGGCCGACCTGGCCGGGGTCAAGGAGCTGCAGCTCGACGCCCTGGGCGCGGACATGTCGCGGGGGGCGCGGGAGGCCGAGCTGCGCGGGCTGGTGGACCTCTACGAGGAGAAGGTGGACGAGCCCGAGCGCGCGCGGGAGCACCTGCAGAAGCTGGTCACCATTGCGCCTGACGACCTGTCGGTGCTCGGCCGCCTGGCCGACCTCCACCAGCGTCTCGGCGGGTTCAACGACCTGGCCGACGTGCTGCGCTCCATGGCAGATCTGACCGACGATCCCGCGGAGCGCGTGGAGCACCAGGTGCGCCTGGCCGGCGTCTACGACCAGGAGCTGGAGCTGCCCGACCGCGCCATAGAGCTGTACAAGAAGGTGCTCTCCGAGGACCCGGCCTCCCGGGTTGCCCTGCGGGCGCTCTGCCGCCTCTACGAGGATCACGACCAGACCGACGAGCTGGTGGAGATCCTCACCATGCGCGTGGATCTGGCCGGCGACGACCTGCCCACCATCCGCTCTCTCCTCATGGAGCTTTCGCGGATCCACGAGCAGCGGGGCGACCTCGAGGCGGCCGTGGCCTACCTCCAGCGCATCCGCGAGTTGTCGGGGGGTGAGTTCGACACCGAGCTGTCGGAAGCTTTGGCCGATGTGCTGATCCGCGCCGGGCGCGCCGGTGAGGCGGCGGATCTGATCCAGGCCCAGGTCTACATCGCAATGCAGGCGCCCCTGCCGCCCGAGGAGATCATCCCCCGCCTGCTGCGGCTGGCGCGGATCCAGGACGAGGAGCTGGAGGACGCCGGCGCCGCCCGCGCGGCCCTGGAGCAGGCCCTGGGCATGGACCCGCGGCAGGTGGACGTGCTCCAGGCGCTGGCCCAGCACTTCCTGCGCCAGGAGGCCTGGTCCAGCTACGTCGACGTGCTGGAGCGGCTGATCGACGTGCGCCCCGACAGCCCCGAGTCGCTGCCCTCGCTGATGGCCGCCGGGGCCATCATGGAGGACCGCGAGCAGGACCTCGATCGCGCGGCCCAGATTTACCGCCGCGCCCTGGAGATGGTTCCGGAGCACCTGCCCGCCATCGACGCGCTGCTTACGCTGGACCGTGAGGAGCCCGAGGCCCGGGAGGAGCTGCTGCGCCGCAAGGACGGCCTGGTGGAGGATCCGCGGGAGAAGGCCGAGGTGCTGGTGGGCCTGGCCCGCCTGATGGAGGCGCGCGGCGGCTCGACGGCCGAGGTCTCGGGGCTGCTGCACCAGGCCCTGGAGCTGTGTGAGGACATGATCCCGGCTCTGGATACGCTGTCATCGTTGATGCTCTCCCAGGGCAACGCCGACGCGGCAAAGATCCTGCTGGAGGACGCGCTCACCCGCCTGGATCGCACCACGGAGACGGCCCAGCTCTCCTACCGCCTGGGCAAGATCCACGAGGACCAGGGCCAGCAGAGCGAGGCCCTGGCGTTCTTCCTCGAGGCCCACCGCCGCGACCCGGAAGACCTGGTGCTGCGCATGGCCCTCGGCATGAATCAGTTCCGCGCCGAGCGCTGGCGCGACGCGCTGTCCAACCTGGAGAAGGTGCTGGACCACCCGCGCACGCCCCACCACCACGCGGCCGCCGCCGAGGCCCTGGAGGCCGCGGGCGTCTGCGCACAGAACCTGGAGCGGGACGACGCTGCGCGCTACTTCGACGCGTCCCTCGGGCTGGATCCGGAGCGCACCACCGCCCTGTCCGAGCTGGCCACCCTGGCCCTGGACGACGGCGACTTCCTGCAGGCGGCCAAGCTGTTGCAGCGCGAGCTGCCGCTGACCGAGGACACCAAGCGCCAGACGGTGCTGCTGCGCGGCCTGGGTGACCTGTACCTCGAGCACCTCGAGGATCCGGTCACGGCGGCCCAGTACTACGAGGAGCTGTACCAGGGGCTGGGCAACGACGAGGCTTCGCGCCTGGAGGCGCTGCCCTGGCTGCTGCCGGTGTTTCGCGACGCCGGCCGCCACGAGACCGCGGCCGAGGTGGCCGAGGACCTGGTGCGCCTGCTGGAGGACCGCCGCGAGCAGCGCGACATGCTGCTGGAGGCCGCGCGCCAGCGGGAGGCGGCGGGCAACGCCGACGCCGCCGAGACTCACCGCTGGGCCGCGCTGGAGCTGGACCCCGGCTGCTTCGAGGCCACCGATTCCCTCTGCCGCAGCCTGGCCTCCGACGGCCGCCACCAGGAGCTGGTAGACCTGACGTCCAGCGTCTTCGCCACCCAGCCGCCACCCCAGGACGCCGAGCAGCGGCGCCAGTGGGCAGCTCTGCACCGCGCCCAGGGCATGGGGCTCCGCGCGATGGGCGACCAGCAGGGCGCCGTGGAGAGCCTGGAGCACTCCCTCAGCCTGGCCGAGGAGATGGCGGTGCGGGAGACCCTGGCCGAGCTCTACGAGGGACGCGACGAGTACGAGCACATCGCCCTGGCCAACCACCGCCGCCTGCTGGTGGGCGACGTGGGGCGCGTGGCCTCGCTGTCGGCCATCGCCCGGGCCACCGCCGCGGACGATCCCCTGCGGGCCCACGTGATGTTCCAGGCCCTGCACCTGCTGCGCGGTCCAAACGAGGAGAGCGCCGCGTTCTTCGAGCGCTACACGCCCCCCGACGTGGACGTGGAGGAGACCTACCCCGGCGAGGTCAGCGATGACGACCGCAAGGGGTTGCTCGGTCTGCCCGAATCCTTCGCCCTGCAGGAGGTGTTCGAGCAGGTCTGGAGCCAGACCCCCACGCTGCTGGCGCGAGAGCTCGAGGACCTCGGCGTCAGCGCAGACGCGCGCCTGTCCCCCCTGGCCGACGATCCGGTGGCCAAGGTCTACAGCCAGGCGGTGCGAGCCCTGGGGCTGAAGAACACCGCCGTCTACATGCGCTTTTACCAGGACGACTCGGCCGCGACGCTGGTCGAGGAGACGGCGGAGCACGTCCTGAGCCTGGAGATCCAGGTGGCGGCCATGGCGCCGCCCGCGGTCATCGTGCCCGCCGCGCTGGTCAGTCGCCACACGATCCCCGAGCTGCGCTTTTTGCTGGGGCGCGCCCTGGAGCTGACCCACCCGGCCTACATCCTGGCCGCGGGCGTGGAGCGGTCCGACTTCACCAAGCTGATGTCACAGATCCTGCGCTCGTTCCACCCCCGCCACATGAAGGGGCGGCGGGACCTGTCGGCGCATGACAGGGAGCAGGTGTCGGTGTTCCGGCGCGCCCTGCCCTTCAAGGTGGCGCGCAAGCTGGGCGACCTCTTCCGCGAGCAGTCCGACACGCCGTTCTCCTCGGCCACATGGCGCCTGGCCGTGCAGAAGAGCGCCAACCGCGCCGGGCTGCTGCTCTGCGGCGACCTGGAGGTGGCCCTGGCCCAGATGGTGACAACGGATCCCGGCCTGGACGACGCCTCGCCGGACCAGCTGTTGCGGGTCTCCCCTCAGGTCAAGGACCTGTTCGACTTCGCGCTCAGCGACGGCTACATGCAGCTGCGCGCCAAGCTCCTCGGGGTGGAGTAGCCCTACTGCTCTTCGATGAAGCGCTGCAGGCGGTCCATGCCCTCGGCGATGTTCTCCAGGGAGTTGGCGTAGGAGATGCGGATGAAACCCTCGCCGCCGGGGCCGAAGTCCACGCCGGGCGTGACGGCCACGCCCGCCTCTTCCAGCACGCGGAAGGCGAAGCGGTAGACGTCGCCGCCGCTGTGGCGGCCGACGTTGACGAAGACGTAGAACGCACCGGTGGGCTCCACCAGCACGTCGAGGTCCATCTCACGCAGGCGCCGCAGCACCAGGCGCCGGCGCTCGTCGTAGGCCAGGCGCATGCGCTCCACGTCGTGGCGCGCCTCGCGCAGGGCGGCCACGCCGGCGAACTGGGCGAAGTCCGGCGCCGAGATGAACAGGTTCTGCTGCAGCTTCTGCACTGGCCGCACCAGGGGCTCGGGCAGCACCATGAAGCCGAGGCGCCAGCCGGTCATGGCGTAGAGCTTGGAGAAGCCGCTGACCACCACGGCGTCGGGGTCCACCTCCAAAATGGAGTGGGCCCGGCCCCCGTAGACCAGGCCGTGGTAGATCTCGTCGGAGACCAGCACGGCGCGGCCGGCGCAGACCCTGGCCAGGGCGGCCATACGCTCCGGTGAGGTGACGATGCCGGTGGGGTTGGCCGGTGAGTTGAGCATCACCAGGCGGGTGCGGGGGCCCAGGAGCCGGTCCACCTCCACGGGGTCCAGCTGGAAGCCGTCCTCCTCACTCACCGGCAGGCGCACGGGCACGCCGCCGCAAGCCGAGATGAAGTTGGGGTAGCAGGCGTAGCCCGGGTCGCTGAGCAGAGCCTCGTCCCCGTGGTCCAGCAGCGCGGCGCAGGCCAGCAGCAGCGCGCCGGAGCTGCCCACGGTGACCACCACGCGCGCCGGCGTGATCTGTACGTCGTACTGCTCGGCGTACCACTGGCAGATGGCCTCGCGCAGCTCGGGGTGCCCCAGGGAGTGAGTATAGTGAGTCTGGCCCCGCTCCATGGCGTCGATGCCCGCCCGCAGCACCGACGCCGGCGAGTCGAAGTTGGGCTCGCCAACCTCCAGGTGAATGATGGAGCGCCCCTGCCGCTGGAGCTCGGCGGCGCGCTCGAGCACCTCCATGACGATGAAAGGCGGCATCTGCGCGGCGCGGCGGCTGACGTGTATCGGACCCTCGCTCATGGGCTCTCCAGGTTGATCTTGTGGGATAGTAGGGACAAACTGTTGCGTAGTAAATCAACGGTTCTGGCCTGGAGAGGTTAATGAGAGTTGTTATTGGGGTGACGGTCGCGGCGCTGCTGATCTGCGGTGCCGGCGAGGCCAGCGCCCAGTCCGAGGCCTACAAGCGCATCGCCCGCAAGCACTACGAGCTGGGCGAGCAGTTCTACAAGATCTCCAACTACCCCGGCGCGCTGTCGGAGTTCAACAAGGCCTACAAGCTCTACCCGCTACCGAGCATGTTGTTCAATATCGCCCGCTGCCACGAGGTGATGGCCAACCTGGACAAGGCGGTGAAATACTATCGGCTGTACCTGGAGAAGGACCCGAAGACCAGGCGCCGCGGGCTGGTCGAAGACCGCATCCGCGTGCTGCGACAGCGCATCGACGCCCGCAAGCCGAAGCCGCCGCTCAAGCCGGTGCCGCCGCTCAAGCCGCCCCAGAAACCGGCGGGGCCACCGAGGCGGGCAAGGACCTGGCCGTCGACGCCAAACTCGATGCCAAACTCGACGCCGCGCGGGACGCCGGCAAGGAGGCGTCCACGGACATGCCCGGGGACAGCAAGTCGGACACCGGCGACCTGGGCCAATGGGACGCCAAGCCCGACGTCAACCCGCCGCCCCCGGACGTGGGGCCTGACGCCGGGGCACCAGATCAGCTGGTCAAGCCCGACGCCGCGACGCCGCTGCCCAAGATCGGGCTGACCGGCTCCATCAAGGGCATGGCCTATGTCTCGGGCTATCTCTGGGTCGGGCACACCGACAAGACGGGCAACAACTATCGCGTGATCCGGGTGGACACCCGGCGGAAGAACGCCCAGAAGCACAGCACAAAGGCCGTGGTCGCCCAGGGCGGGCTGGGCCTCACCCTGGCCAACGGCAAGGTCTGGGTCGCCGACAGCAAGACGAACAAGCTCGTCTCGGTGGACCCCAACAGCTGGAAAACCAGCCCGATCACCCTCACCACGGGCAAGAACGCCTCCGGGCTGACCTGGGACGGCGTGGATCTGTGGATCTCCGATCCCCCTGACAATAAGTTCCACCGCGTGAGCACCACCGGCGCCAACTCGGGCAGCATCCCCTTCGTCGGCGGCCTCCACCTGGCCATGGAGTGGGACGGGGTGGGCGTCTGGAGCAACCAGACCAAGCTGCAGCTCGCGCGCTACGATCCATTCGGCGGCGTGGACGAAAAAGACACCATCACCGGCCTCCCGACGGGATCCGAGGTGGCCGACGTGGCCATCGGCGACGGCGTGATGTACGTCTCCACCGACACCAAGGACGTCTACTTCAGGCCCTGGGCCCGGTCGTGCACGTCGGCCTTTTCCGAGAGCTTCATCGACTCCAAGCTCCCGGGGTGGAGCAAGGACTCGCTGATCCAGACGCACAGCAGCATCCTGGTCTACCCCAAGGCGGTGGGCGGCGAATACAAGTTCACCCTGACCACCAGCGTGGGCGCCGGTCACCACCGCAAGCTCTCCAAGTCCATCGATAACGGCCTCTTCGAGGTTCGGGCGAGCGTGCAGGGCGCCCCCACCCAGCCGGGGCAGGTGATGTTCGGTCTGTTCAAGGACGACAAGCTGCACAGTTATCTCGGCGCGAAGCAGGGCACCGGCTACGCCTGCGCCTGGCAGCCCCAGCTGGGCATCGTCACCGTGGACCGCCTCGACGGCGCCTCGGGCATGAAGGTCATGGCCCAGGGCGCCATGCCGCTGTGGGCCAAGGACGGCAACTGGCACGACGTGGCCTGCCGCCACAACCCGGACGGCGCCTGGAGCATCAGCGTGGACGGCGTGCCGCTGGCGCTGAATACCAACGCCAAGGACACCACCTACAGGACCCTGACCCACCTCTCCATCTTCATCGACGCCAAGGGCAGCAGGAAGATGCGCGACCTGCAGGTGATGGACTGCGACGACATCGACTGCTTGCCGGGGAAGGTGACCAAGAGCTGCCAGACCGGCGACGACGGCGTGCAGTGGTGCAAGGTGCCGGCCGGCTGCTTCCCCATGGGCTCACCGCTGAGCGAGAGCTGTCGCAGCGGCGGCACCGAGGTGCGCCATGACGTGAGGTTGAGCAACGCCTTCCGCATGTCGCGAACCGAGGTGACCCAGGCGCAGTACCAGGGGCTCACCGGCGCCAACCCGTCGCAGCACGGCCCCGCGGCGAAGCCCCCGTGCAGCAAGGATTGCCCCGTGGAGAAGGTCTCCTGGCACGAGGCGGCTCGCTACTGCAACCTGCTGTCGGCCAGGGACGGCCGCCTCCCCTGCTACACCTGCGTGCCCAAGGGCGCCACCTTCGCCTGCACCGTCAACCCCACCTACACCGGCAAGGGGTTCCACGGTTGCCCCGGGTACCGCCTGCCCACCGAGGCCGAGTGGGAGTACGCCTACCGCGCCGGCAGCCCCTGGGCGCTGTACAACGGCGCGCTCAACAACTGCACCGCCGACCCCAACGCGAAGCTCATCGCCTGGTACAAGGCCACGTCCAAGGGGATGCCGGAGCCCGTGGGCACCCGGGCCGAAAACAAGCTCGGCTTGCAGGACATGGCGGGCAACGTCCGGGAATTCTGCCAGGACAACTGGAAGGCGCACCTCGGCGCCGCTCCCCAGACGGACCCGCTGACGCTCTTCCCCTCCAACATGGTGGTGCGCGGGGGACACTACGGCAGCGATGCCAGGGACCTGCGCGCGGCGGCCAGGACCTCACAGGCAGCCGCGACGCCCACGGGCCACACCGGCTTCCGCTGCGCCGTCAGCGTGGGCCGCGGGCCGGTGGCCCACTGGAAGCTGGACGAGGGCCAGGGGCTCCAGGCCGAAAACAGCGGCGCAGGCAAGGCCGCCACCCTGAAGGGGATCACATGGGTCACAGGAGTGCTCGGCACGGCGGCCCGGTTCGACGGCGTCACCTCATCCGGCAACACGGCCTTCAAGCCGGTGCTGACCCCGCTGGACAGCTTCAGCCTCTCGCTGTGGTTCAACACCACGGCCTCGTCCTCGGTGTACAAGGTGCACTCCATCGCCCGCTTCGAGGCCACGAAGATGGGCGCCGTCGGCCTCTCCGCCGACAGCAAGGGCGACATCACCTTCATCGTCCAGGACGACGGCGGCCTGAGCAACGGCATCGACGCCCCGAAGAAGCTCAACGACGGCAATTGGCACCATGTGGTGGGCGTGCGAGACGTGGCCACCAAGCAGCTTCACCTCTACATCGACGGCGTCAAGTTTCAGTCGAAACCCGACAAGACCACCTCCGTGATCAACGACGCCAAGAAGCTATCCCTCGGCATGGGCGCCAGCAACTCGAGCAGCGGCTTCAAGGACCACTTCAAGGGCGACCTCGACGACATGCGCTTCTACAAACGCGCCCTGTCGCTGGCCGAGGTCAAGCTGCTGCACGCCATGAAGAGCCGCTGTAACAGCAATGAGCACCTCTACAGGGGCCACTGCTACCGGCACGTCGACACATCGGTCAAGTGGGACACGGCCAAGGCAAAGTGCGCGCTCACCGCGGGGGCATACATGGTGACCATCGGCAGCTCCGAGGAGAACAACTTCGTCAAGTCGCTGACCCCCAAGGGCACCTGGATCGGGTATACCGACAAGGTCACGGAAGGATCCTGGCAGTGGGTCAACGGGGACCCATCCAGCTACACCAAGTGGTGCGCGTCGCTGCCCCCCAAGGACCCAACCAAGGACTGCGCCAAGATGGTAGTCAAGGGCTGCAGGGACCACAGCCACTGCGCCTCCACCGCCAGCCCAACCATGCACTACGTCTGCGAACGTCTCCCCTGATCCAGGCCAAAATATGGTAGATCTTGCAGGCAGCCATGGTGGCGTTGCTGATGTTCTCGGCCACCCCGGCGTGGGCCCAGTCCGACGCCGATACCACGACGGCACCTGGAGCATCAACCTCGACGGGGTACCGCTGAACCTGAGCAAGAACGTCTCGGATGGCAGCTACACGCGCCTCGACCACGTCTCCCTCAACCAGGACGATGGCAAGACCGCGGCCATCAACTCATACATCTACTGGGGTCCAACCTTCGACGCGAAGAAGACCACCTCGTTGGCCACGGTGGGAGCCAGCGCGGTGCGCGCCCTGGACCTCGACGCCGACAAGCACGTGGACCTCGTGTTCAACAGCTACTTCGACGGCAAGAGCTACAAGCTCAACTCGCTGGTCTACAAGGGGTCCTCCGGAGGATTCAACTCCAAGCCGATCCCGCTGCCGACCCAGGGAGCCTTGCGCGACGGGCACCAGGTGGGCTCGCTCCACACGCGCCAGGGAGCGCACACCTTCACCTCCCGTGTCTTCGACACCGGCGTCCCCTCGCCGACGTACGTCATATTCAACTGGACTGCCGCCCTGCCCAAGGGCACCCAGCTTGCCCTCCAGCTCCGCTCCGCCTCCTCCCAACAGGGGCTGGCCTCGGCCCCGTGGCGTGGCCCCAAGCCGGGCGTGACCCACTATCTGCTCCCCACGGACAATAGCTACGCCCCCAAGAGCGGCTCCGGCTCTGACAACGTCAACCCGGTCCACGGCGGGGACAGATATATTCAGTATCGCGCCACCTTCGAACACAGGTTCGGCAACACCCCCGTGCTGGACCGGGTGGAGATTCACTACAAGTAGCCCACGCTGATGGCCGACGGGTCCGAGCCCCCCGCGGGGCCCGCAGAGGAGGTCCCCGTCGGCGATGGCCCGACGTCCTCGCCCGGAGCGAGCGAGGACGCGGAGGACGTCGCCAACATGGCAACGGTGGCGCCCGGCGAGATCCCGCCGGACCAGGATCCAGGCAGCCTCATCGGCAAGGTGCTGGACGAGCGCTACATGGTGCTCAGCACCCTGGGCGAGGGCGGCATGGGCGCCGTGTACCTGGTGGAGCACACCACCATCAACAAGAAGTTCGCGCTCAAGGTGCTGCACGAGGACCTGTCGGCCAAGGCCGACCTGCAGGAGCGCTTCCTGCGCGAGGCCCGGGCCACGGCCAAGGTGGGCCACCCCAACATCGTCGACATCACCGACTTCGGCACCACGCCGGACGGGGCCGCGTTCTTCACCATGGAGCACCTCGACGGCCAGGAGCTGGCCCAGGTGATCCGGCGCGAGGGGCCCATCTCCTGGCGCCGCGCCCGGCCGATCATGGCGCAGATCTGTCGGGCTCTGGCCGCGGCCCACGCCAAGGAGGTGATCCACCGAGACATCAAGCCGGGCAACATCTTCCTCGTCAAGCGGGAGGGCACCAACGACTTCGTCAAGGTGCTGGACTTCGGTCTGGCCTGCATCGAGGAGGAGGACACCAACCAGCGGCTGACCAAGACAGGCATGTTCTTCGGCAGCCCCTTTTACATGGCCCCGGAGCAGGTCAACCCCAAGGACGTGGACCACCGGGCCGACATCTACGCCCTGGGCGTGGTGCTCTACGAGATGGCCTCCGGCAAGCTCCCCTTCAAGGGCGACTCCCCGGCCGAGGTGCTCAGCCAGCAGCTCATGGACCAGCCGGCCCCCATGCGAGATACGGCCCAGAACGTGATCCTGCCGCCCGGCCTGGAGGAGGTGATCATGAAGGCCATGGCCCGGGCGCCGGAGGAGCGCTACCAGACGGTGGAGGAGCTGCTGCAGGCCGTCATGGAGCTGCCTGACCTGCCCGAGCCGAAGCCCTCGGGCGTGCGCAACGTCATGGCGATCCTCGGCGTGGTGGTGCTGCTGGCCGCCCTGGGTGCGGCAGTGTTGCTCTCCAGAGACGAGCCCAGGGAGCGCCCGCCGGTGGCCGCGCCCAGGCCCACGCCCCCTCCGGCCAAGGCGCCGCCAGCCCCGCCGGTCAAGGCGCCGGCGGTCGAGGTCAAGGCGCCGGAGATGAAGGTCGAGGTCAAGGCGCCGGAGATGAAGGTCGAGGACCGGGCCGAGTCCGCCGCAAAGAAGAAGAAAAAGAAGAAGAAGCGCAGGAAACGACGGCGCCGGAAAAAGAAGACCAAGCGGACCAAGCAGACCGAGCAGCCCAAGCCGCCTCCCAAGCCCAAGCCCTCGGGCGAGCTGGTCAACCCCTTCGACTGATCCACTCGACCGACCCACGACCTGAGGGCCGAGACCCCAGAAAACCGTAAAAGTGGGGCGTCCACCCCCAGGGTGGGGGAGCAGCCCTGCACCCATACTTCGTGATTCCGCGTACTAAGCCCCGGCGGCACCCGTACGCAGCGCTGGCACGGGCGTTGCTTACTCTCAACTCGATATTTTTGTCTCCAACTTCAGGGGAGAAGCGAGGAGAGCGCATGAGACGTTTTATTGGACTGAGCCTGGCAGCGTTGATCGTCGTGACCGTGGGTTGCGCCGGCGATATCTGGGACGAGGACAAGGAGGTCGGCGCCGGAGGTGGCGACGGTCAGAACAACGGCGCCCCGCCCGACACCACCACCGGTGGCGGCAAGACGCCCGGCAAGACCTACCCGCTGTGCGGCAAGATGAGCGCGCCCAACCTGTTCCGCAACGCCCTGTGCGTCTGCTACAACCTCAAGGACGTCGGCGCGCTGCTGGTGCGCCAGGGGCCGTCCAAGGAGACGCCGACCATGGGCGTCAACGGCACCACCAAGGTGATCAACCACTCCGGCATCGACGGCACGCTGGTGACGTACAAGGGGCTCGAGGCCCTGGCCAACGTGGACGTGCGTGACAACCTCAAGAGCCACGGCAACGTCAACTTCACCGGCCGCCTCAAGGTGGGCCGGGACATGATGGTGGGCGGCAACCTCTCCGGCATCGGCTACCTCGACGTGGGCGGCAAGCTCGGCGTGGGCGGGTCCGAGAACATCCTCGGTGTCAAGGCCGGCGGCGTGAAGCTCGCCAGCTACGCGCCGCTGAGCGGCCCGCCCTGCGACTGCTCCGCGGGCAAGGTGCTGGACGTCAAGGGCGTGGTGGCCAAGGCCCGCGCCAAGAACGACAACGCCAAGGCGGGGCTGCCGAACAACCCGGTGAGCACCATCGGCAAGGCGGCCCTCGTGCTCAACAGCGGCAGCTATTACTTCGGCAACAAAAAGTCCATCGGCTACGTCAAGATCACCGTCAATGGCATGGTCAACATCTACGTCGACGGCGACCTGGACGCCATCGGCTATGACCGCTTCAAGATCACCTCGGGCTCCGTGCTCAACCTCTACGTCTCGGGCAACGTCAAGACCATCGGGCACATGGTCTACGGCAACAAGCACCACCCCTCGGCCTTCCGCCTCTACATCGGCGGTCGGGACAAGGCCACGCTGCAGGTGGGCAACCAGGTGTTCTACGGCTCCATCTACGCGCCGTGGTCCCGCCTGACCTACGTCGGCCGCACCCGCATCGAGGGTTCGATGGTGGTGGGTACGCTGGAGAGCATCGGCTTGCTGGAGCTCTACTTCTCCCGCCCCGTGCACAACGGCAACGGCGACCGCTGCAAGCCGCCCGGCAAGAAGGACGATCCGCCCCCGCCGAAGAAGGACGACCCGCCCGACCCGAAGAAGCTCCCCCTCGTCAAGTGAGCTGATTCTCCGCGCTACCCTCAAACCTCAACTCACCCTGACAGCGACGAGGCATTGAGCTAATATCACCCCTGCAACCGCGGGAGTGATAAATGGGAAAAGAGAACAGGTTTCGACTGACGTTTTTGGGCGCCGCGCAGACGGTCACCGGCTCCATGCACCTGCTGGAGGTTGGCCCGCGCAGCCTGCTGGTGGACTGCGGGCTGTACCAGGGCCGCCGTAACCAGAGCCGCCAACGCAACCGAGACCTCTCGTCCAAGGCCAGCGACGCCGACGCGGTGTTGCTGACCCACGCCCACATCGACCACTGCGGCAACCTGCCGAACCTGGTCAAGCGCGGCTTCGAGGGGCCGATCCACGCCACCGCGGCCACGGCCGACCTCTGCCAACACATGCTGCGCGACTCGGCACGCATCCACGTGTCCGACGCCAAGTGGCTCAACAAGAAGAACGCCGACGACCCGAACTGGGAGCCCATCGAGCCGCTCTACACCGAGGAGGACGCCGAAAAGGCGCTCTCCTACTTCGAGCCCCACGCCTACGAGGAGGAGTTCCAGCTGTGGCCCGGGGTGCGCTCTCACTTCATCGACGCGGGGCACGTGCTCGGCTCGGCCACGGTGCTGGTGGACGTCAAGATCGGCGGCGGCGGCCACCGCCGCCGGGTGGCCTTCTCCGGGGACGTGGGCCGCCGCGGCCTGCCGATCCTGCGGGACCCGAAGCCGCCACGCCACGCGGACTATGTGGTCATCGAGAGCACCTACGGCAACCGGACCCACGACTCCGTGGGGCGCATGGGGCAGCAGCTGCAGGAGGCCATCGACGCCGCCCGGGAACGGGGCGGCAAGATCATCATGCCCAGCTTCTCCCTCGAGCGCACCCAGGAGGTGGTCTTCGCCCTCAACCGCCTGATGACCGAGGGCAAGCTGAAGCCGCTGCCGGTGTTCGTGGACTCGCCGCTGACGGTGAACCTGACCGAGGTCTTTCGCCGCCACCCGGAGTGCTACGACGAGGAGACCAACGCCTTCGACATGGAGCACGGCGATCCCTTCGGCTTCGGGATGCTGACCATGGTGGAGTCGGTGGACGAGAGCAAAAAGCTCAACCACCTCGGCACCCCGGCCCTGATCATCAGCGCCTCGGGCATGTGCGAGGGCGGCCGCATCGTGCACCACCTGCGCAACAACGTCGAGGACTCCAAGAACATGGTCCTCATCGTCGGATACCAGGCGCAACACACCCTGGGCCGGCGCATCGTCGAGCGCCGTCGGCAGGTGAAGATCTTCGGCGTGCCTCGCGACCTCAACGCCGAGGTGCGCGTGCTCAACTCCTTCTCGGCCCACGCCGACAAGGACGAGCTCCTCTGGTGGGCCGAGGAGTGTGGGCGCCAGGTGCGCAGCTTCTTCACCGTGCACGGCGACCCCGACCAGTGCAGCGCCCTGGCGGGGCACCTCGAGGCCCAGGGCCAGAAGGCCATGACCCCCAGGCGCAACGATCGGGTCGATCTGGACTACTAGCGCTTCCTGATGAAGGAGGCCATTCGGCAGGAGGCCCTGGCCCTCGGCTTCGCCCGGGCCGGCTTCAGCTCCACCGGGCGATAGCCCCGGGGGGACGTGCTGCAGCGCTGGTTGCGCCGGGGCATGGCCGGGGACATGGCCTACATGGCCCACGGCCCGCGGGACGAGCCCTTGAGCCTGATGCCGGAGGCCCGCAGCGCGCTGGTGGTGGTGGCCAGCTACGCGGTGCCCGACGGCCCCGCCCCCGGCCCGGGCCAGGGCCTGCTGGCACGCTACGCCCGTGGGCAGGACTACCATCTGGTGCTGCGGAAAAGGCTGGAGGCGCTGCGCCTGCGCGTCTGCGAGCTGGCCGGGCGCGAGGTGGCCGCGCGGGCGGCCGTGGACACCTCCCCCCTGCTGGAGCGCGAGCTGGCCATGGCGGCGGGGGTCGGCTTCATCGGCAAGAACACCATGCTGATCACCCCCGGCGTGGGCTCCTACACCGTGCTCGGTGTGCTGCTGCTCGACCTGGACCTGCCGCCCGACCCCCCGGCCAGGGCGCGCTGCGGCAGCTGTGAGCTTTGCCTCGACGCCTGCCCCACCCGCGCCCTGGTTGAGCCGTGGTGCCTCGACGGGCGCCGCTGCGTCTCCTACCTGACCATCGATTATCGCGGTGAGGTGCCCGCGGAGCTGCGGCCCGGTGTGGCGCCCTGGGTCTTCGGCTGCGACACCTGCCAGGAGGCGTGCCCCCACAACGCCCGCGCCTCGGCCAAGGGCCTGGCCCTGGAGGAGCTGGCCCCCGCGTCGGCCGACGCGGGGCTGGTTGACCTGGACGTTCTGATGAGCCTGCGCTCGGGCGCATACCGCCGCCTCGTGCGGGGCCGCGCGCTCAACCGTGTCCCGCGGCGGGCGTGGCAGCGCAACGCCGCCCTGGTCGCCGGCCGCCGAGTTGACGACGAGCCCTGAGCAGCCATTATTTCTCATCGGCGGTTCATTGGAGTAACATACAGGGGCGCCGAGTCCGCCCCGGCGCGCATATTCAACATTCGGGGTTCTGATGAGACCTGCAGGAAGTTTTTCGATCAGTAAAGGCTGGCTTGCCCTGCTTCCCCTCTGGCTGTCGGGGTGCCAGGCCATTCTGCCGGAGACCAGCACCGTGCTCATCATCATCGGGCTCCTGCTGCTAATGCTCGGCATGCTCGTCGTCGTCTGGATGAAGCAGCGCGCAGACTGGCACAGAGCCACCAAGCGCAAGATGCTGCGTACCAAGGAGAAGGCCCGGCGCGAGGCCGAGCTGCAGGTGCGGGAGCTTGAGCAGAAGGCCCGTCAGGAGCTGGAGCGGCGCACGCGGGAGGCCGAGCACAGGGCTCAGCGGCGCGTGGAAGAGTTCGAGAACAAGAGCAAGCAGGAGGCGGAGGAGAAGGTCCGGGAGGCTCACGAGACGGCGCGTCAGTCCGTGGTCCAGGCGGTGCAGGACACGCGCGAGACTGCTCAGCGCGAGGTGGAGGAGAAGGTCCGCGAGGCCGAGGAGCGTATCCGCCACGAGCTGCTGTCCTCGTCCTTTTCCGACGAGCCGACCCGCCAGATGGAGCCGCCGACCTTCGACGCCGAGGAGCAGGCAGAGGCAGAAGAGGAAGAGGACCTCAGGGAGACCATGGACTTCAAGCCTCGCCCCGCCGACGTGGAGGCCATCCTCGAGGCCGAGCGGCGCGCCGAGGAGCGCGAGGTCAAGACGCAGGAGGCCGAGCAGGAGGCCATGATGCAGACCCTGCGTCATGGCGACCAGGCTCCCACCGAGCAGCAGGAACCGAACGAACTGTTCGAAGCCATGGTGCGGGAGGAGACCGGGCGCAAGGCCGAGGAGTCCGAGTGGCGGCAGGCGCACAAGGCCGCGGTGCAGAAGGTCAAGGCCCAGTTCCAGCAGCGCATGGACGAGCGGCGGCGCATGGAGTCGGCGCCCATCGAGGCCAAGCCGACCACCGTCTGGCCGCCGCGGCAGGACTCGGCCAGCGGCCCGGCGCCCTTGCCCGAGCCTCAGCAAGACTCGGCGCCCGCAGCCATGATGGCGCCCGAGCCGGTGATGCCCGCGCCGGAGCCTTCCCCGCCGGTACAGCGCGCGCCGGGTGAGCCGCCGCCCGTGATCCTGGCCGAGGACAGCAACACCATGCGCAAGATCTTCACCATGGTGCTGGCCAATGAGCCGTGCAAGCTGATCACAGTGCCCAGCGGCCGCGAGGCCCTGGAGAAGGCCCGCCAGGTCCTCCCCGCGTTGATGATCGCCGACCTCTCCATGGACGACGACGGCTACTATGTCTGTCGCGAGATGAAGGCCGATCCCGAGCTATCCCACATCCCGGTGCTGCTGCTGCACAGCCAGCTCAACCCCGTGGACGAGGACCGGGCCGGGGCCGTGGGCGCCGACGGCGACATCGAGAAGCCGTTCGACAGCCTGGACCTGGTGGAGAAGGTCAAGGAATACCTTTGAGCGATGGCGACCGCCCCGGGGCGCTGGCCGGCAGGAGACCCAGCCGCGCGCTGACGCTGGGCGCGGTGCAGGTGGGCGGCGGCGCCCCTGTCAGCATCCAGTCGATGTGCACCACCGACACCCGGGACGTGGGCCAAACCTCGGCGCAGATCCTCCGCCTGGCCCGGGCGGGCTGCGAGATCGTCAGGGTGGCCGTGGTGGACCAGGACGCCGTGGCCGCCCTCGGCCCCATCGTCGCGGCCAGCCCGGTGCCGGTGGTGGCAGACATCCACTTCGACTACCGCCTGGCGGTGGCGTCGGTGGAGGCCGGCGTACAGGGCCTGCGGTACAACCCCGGAAACATCGGCTCCCGGGAGCGCGTGCTGGAGCTGGCCCGGGCGGCGGCCGACCACGGCGTGCCGATCCGCGTGGGCGTCAACTCGGGCTCCCTCGGCACCAGGCTGATGCGCAAGCACGGCGGCGCCACCCCGGCGGCGCTGCTGGAGAGCGCCCTGGCCCACGCCGACATGCTGGAGCAGGCGGGGTTCGATCAGATCAAGCTCTCGCTCAAGGCCTCGGACGTGCTGACCACAATCGAGGCCTACCGCCTGGCCGCGGCCGAGACCGACTACCCCCTGCACCTCGGCGTGACCGAGGCGGGCACTCTGGTCTCCGGCACGGTCAAGTCATCCGTGGCCATGGGCATCCTGCTGGCCGAGGGCATCGGCGACACCATCCGCGTCTCGCTCAGCGCCGACCCGGTGGAAGAGATCTGGGTCGCGCGGCAGCTGCTCGGCAGCCTCGGGCTGGGGCGACCGGGCCTGTCGCTGACCAGCTGCCCGCGCTGCGGCCGCTGCTCGGTGGACGTCTTCGACATGGCCGACCGCGTGGAGGAGCGCCTGCGGCACCTGGACACGCCCCTGCATGTGGCGGTCATGGGCTGCGAGGTGAACGGCCCGGGAGAGGCCAGGGCAGCGGACCTCGGCGTCGCCGGTACAGCCGGCGGGTGGGTCCTCTTTCGCAGAGGCGAGCACGTCCGCAAGCTGTCCCGGGATGAGGTGGAGGAGGTGTTGGTGCAGGAGGCGTTGCGCATGGCCGAAGAGGAGTAACGCCGGCGCTCGCGTTCAGCGAGTGACTGAAAAACCCCGTCATTTTGACGCGTTCCGATTTCGTGTCATGCTTAAGCAGAAGTAAAGGCGATGGGGATGAGTTGTATCAACGGGCGGGTGACGGATCCTCGGCGAGGAGGAGCGCGGCCGTGCGGATCCGGCAGGGCAGCGTCACAGCGAAAAAGTACGGGTGAAAAATTGGCCCACCGCCGGGGCTGTGGATATACTCAGACCCGTTCAAGCAGAGTTGACAAACTCGTAGTCGATCGATATTCCATCGCTTTTCGACTCAACCGGAGGAGTGGCACGTTTGTTTAGGAAGGGTTCGTCTGCCCCGTCACTCGAGGATCCAGCCTCGAGATCCAGGGGTAAGGATCCACGCCGGGGCGCGACCCGAACGGATCCTCGTGCGCGGCCAACGCGCCCGCTGCCCATGGGCCCGGCGCGCCGCGCTCAGCAGACCGGCGAGCTGCGCAAGCGGCTCCTCTCCCAGATGGACGTCAAGCAGCTCAACATCACCGTCACCAGCAACAAGACCGTCATGGTCTCGGTGACCCGCGACCCGAAACGCCGCCGCTACAAGGCCCGCATCCACCAGGTCTTCCTCAAGGCGCCCGACGAGGTGATCCGCGACCTGGCCCGCTACATCGTCTTCAACGACGAGAAGGCGTCCCAGGCCATCGGCAGCTACATCGACGACGCCCCGACCGGTGGTCGCAAACCCCGCGCCGAGCGGCGGCACACGGCCGGCAAGGTGCACGACCTCAAGGTCATCTTCGACCAGCTCAACCACAGCTACTTCGACGGTGAGGTCAGCTGCCGCATCACCTGGGGGCGCCACGTGCGCCGCGGCAAGGCGCGCCGCAGCATCAAGGTCGGCTCCTACACCCTGGAGGACGACATCATCCGCATCCACCCGGGCCTCGATCAGGAGTGGGTGCCGGACTACTACCTGCAGTGGGTCGTCTACCACGAGATGCTGCACGCCATGCACCCGATCCGGGTCGTCAACGGCAGGCGCCGGTTCCACACGTCGGCCTTCTCCCGCGATGAGCGACGCTTCTCCCACTTTCATGAGGCGGTTGCCTGGGAAAAGCAGAACCTCCCTGCCCTTCTGAGTATATAATACCGTTCAGCAATCCCTGAACGGAGCGCTCCATTGCTCGTCAAGACACAGTCTGTCCCCTTCGAGACGCAGGCCCGTAAGCTCGTCGCTGCGCGCTATTCGCTGATTTTTGTCCAGACCCACGAGGAGGAGCGGATAACGCGCATCCTCGCGGAGCTGGCCGGAAAGATGTTCCCCAAGCCGATCCCACTGTTCTGCTGGACCCTCACCGAGGGGCTCGTGCTGTCCGAGGTGTCGCCCGGGCCGGCGGACGACGTGGGCGACGCCTTCGCGGGGACCACCGACCCGCTGTTGGCCATGGACGCGGTGGTGGCCTTCCCGCGAAACGCGATGTTCATCTTTAGCGACCTGCACCGGGTGATGGACCGGCCCGAGCTGGTGCGCAAGATGCGCGACGTGCACGCCACCATGGCGGGGAACTACAAGTCGGTGTTCATGTGCGGCGCGGTGTTCAACATCCCGGTGGAGTGTCAGAAAGAGGTGGCCGTGCTGGACCTGCTGCTGCCCGGCGTCGAGGAGCTGGACACCCTCTTCACCGAGGTCGCCGCGCTCTACCCCAGCATCACCGTGGACCTCGGCCGCAACCGCGAGGACCTGATCCGCGGCGCGCTGGGGCTCACCGAGGTGGAGGCACGCAACGCTTTTTCGAAGTTGTTCCTCGGCACGCGCACCGTGGGCCCCGAGGCCATCGACCAGCTCTACGAGGAGAAGCAGGAGATCATCCGCAAGGAGGGCATCCTGGAGTACATCCCGCCCAAGCTGATGCTGGACGACATCGGCGGGCTGGACGTGCTCAAGGAGTGGCTGCGGCAGCGGCGGCGGTTCTTCTCCCAGGAGGCCGAGTCCTACGGGCTGGATTCGCCCAAGGGGGTGCTGCTCACCGGCATCAGCGGCTGCGGCAAGTCGTTGGCGGTCAAGGCCATCAGCACCTACTGGACCATGCCGATGCTGCGGCTGGACATGAACCGCATCTACGCCGGCATCGCCGGCAGCCCCGAGCGCAGCCTGGAGATCGCGCTCAAGACCGCCGAGGCGGTGTCGCCCTGTGTGCTCTGGATCGACGAGATCGAGACCGCCATCGTCGGCGCCCACGGCGACGAGGGGGCGGGCCGCTCAACGCGCATCTTCTCCTCGTTTCTGACTTGGATGCAGGAAAAGACCCACGTTGTCTTCGTGGCCGCCACGGCCAACCAGATCGACATGCTGCCGCCGGAGCTGCTGCGCAAGGGGCGCTTCGACGAGATCTTCTTCGTCGACCTGCCGGGCGAGCGGGAGCGCGCGGAGATCTTCTCCGTGCACATGTCGCGCCGCAAGCAGGACCCGTCGCAGTTCGACATCACCAGCCTCTCCAAGGCCACGCCGGGGTTCAACGGCGCGGAGATCGAGCAGGTCGTGCTGGCGGCCCTGTTCTCGGCCTTCGACGAGGAGCGCGACCTGATAATCCAGGACCTCTACCGCGCCCTGGGCCGCATGGTCCCCCTCTCCACCACCATGTACGAGCGGATCAAGCAGATCAAACGCTGGGCCGACACCCGCGCGGTGAAGGCCTCGAGCCCCGACCTCTAGCCCCACGAGGACACCTCATGACCATGCCCGATCTGCCGGCGGCGCCGGCCTACGAGGTGACGCCTGAGCACCTCGAGCTCGCCCGCCAGACCGTGGGTTCGTTGCTGATGGTGACGCCGATGATGGAGAGCCCTGCCCTGTCCGAGGCGGCGGGGCGCCCCGTCTTGCTCAAGTGCGAAAACCAGCAGTACACCGGCTCGTTCAAGGTGCGCGGCGCGCTGACGCGCCTGTCGCAGCTGGAGGGCTTACAGGCGCAGCGGGGCGTGGTGGCGGCGTCGGCGGGGAACCACGGCCTGGGCGTCGCCTGGTCCTCGCGCACCCTCGGGCTGCTGGCGCTGGTGGTGGTGCCGCGCTCCGTGGCGCAGGTTAAACTGGCGGGGCTCAAGGCCATGGCGGTCAAGGTGCGCGTACACGGGGACGGCTACGACGAGGCCGAGGCCCACGCCCGCCAGTTGGCCGAGGAGGCCGAGGCCACCTTCGTCTCCCCCTTCGACGATCCGTGGATCATGGCCGGCAACGGCGGCACGGTGGGGTTGGAGATCCTGAGCCAGCTGCCCGACGTCTCCGCGGTGGTGGCACCCCTCGGCGGCGGCGGCCTGGTCTCCGGGCTCATGGCGGCCCTGGGCGACGTGCCGGTGACCGGAATCAACACCGACGCCTCGCCGGCCATGGCGCGTACCCTCGCCGAGGGGCGCGTGCACCTGACCTACGACTCCGCCCCCACCATCGCCGAGGGGCTGGAGGGCGGCGTCAGCCCCGACAGCGCCGCGTTTTGCGCCCGCGGTCTGGCCGGCGTGGAGGTGGTGCCCGAGGCGTCGCTGCGCGCGGCCATTCGCTTCATGGTCAAACACCACGGCACCGTGGTGGAGGGTGCAGCGGCCGCTGGAGTGGCGGCCTTGCTCGAGGGTCTGCAGCCGCCAGGCGACGGGCCCGTCTGCGTGGTGATCACGGGCAGGAACATCGACCGGGCGCTGTTGCGGCAAATCCTCAAAGAGGAGTAGCCGCGCTCGTTGGCCGGGCACCTTACAAATCACCCATGTGGTCATTTTCGCCCACCCTGGTTTTCAGGGGTAGGCACTTCTTCCGGTTAAGCGGACACAATCCCTCAACCAAACCGGGGGAACCCCAGAGCCACCTACACCAGGTTCGGCCGGCCCGGCACCACCACGCGGCCATGACCGGCTAACCTGATTCTGAGGGACAGTAATCATGGCCATCTGGGGAATATCCCGGTGCACCAGCCCATTCTTTCCAGTGGAGAACATGACCAACTTGATGGAGTGAACCATGCGACTGCCCCCTGCCCTGCTCCTCGCCCTGTTCTGCACCTCGCTGTTGCTCGCCTGTGGAGGCAGGACCACCCCCGGGGTGCCGCCCGGGGCACGCAAGGACAAGGGACCTCCTGCCTACACGGAGGCCGGGCCGCAGTCGGACACGTACGTGGTGCCGCCGAGGGACTTTGCCGTGCCCGGGGAGACGTGGTGGCCCTCCGACATACACCTGCCGCCGCCCAAGGACGTCTCCATCCCGCCGACCTGCGTCAAGTTGGGGCACACCTGCGTGGCCTCCAGCAGCTGCTGCCCCGGGCTCTCCTGCACGGCCCTCGACACAGGGGTTCAGATCTGCTCCAGGGGCTGCACCCCCGACGACCCGAAGACGCCGCTGGTCAACGAGGACACCTGCGGGTGGACTCACGTCTGCGGCAGCGTGACAACGCCGGGCAAGACCTACCGTTGTCTGCAGAAATGCGCGCCGAAGGCGTCCAGCAACCCCTGCCCCAAGGGCCTGGCCTGCCACCCCTCCAGCCCACGGTACTCCGGCAAGATCTCCCAGGCGGTGTGCGTCTACCCCGCCTGCAAGACGGGCAAGGACTGCCCGGTGATGCTCTCCGAGACGTGCGACATGGCCACCGCGGTGCCCAAGTGCACCAAGATGCCCAAGGGCGCGTTCTGTTCCCCCGACGGCAAGGGCTCCACTGTGGGGCGCTGCGCCCTGGACGGCGTCTGCAACGCTGCCAGCGGCCTGTGCGGTGTGCACAAGCGCGGCAAGGCGGCGGCCAAGGTGGCAGATCCGTGCACCGACGACCGCGACTGCGCCGGACAGATGCGCTGCCTGATGGAGGAGAAGCAGGCCGGCACTGTGCGCCAGCGCAACGGCTACTGCACCATCGAGGGGTGCATCTTCGCCAGCACCCTGAGCTACCGGGCCTGCAGCGTAGGCTCCACCTGCTCGCGGTACGCCTACGGCGGTCTCTGCTTCAGGTCGTGCAACCTGCAGCAGGCGACCACCTGCCGCAACCACCCGGGGGACAAACACGGCGACTACGAGTGCCGCGCCTGGAACAACCTCTCGGTGGGTGGCGGCGTGGTGGTCTCCAAGACGCCGGTTTGCGAGCCGGGCCACTGGGCGACCTGTGACCTGTTCGGCAGCGCCAAGCTGGACTGCTCCTACCTCGGGCTCTACAACAAAAACAACCCGACAAAGATGATCTGCCGCGATCCCAAGAGCGGCAAGGCGCTGCCCAAGGGCAGCCCCGGCGGTTTTTGTTTGGACAGCACGGCCAGCGGCAAGCCGTACTGAGCAGCCGTCGCCCGCCTTTCTGCCGCTTGCCCTCCGACGCCCGGTGACACTACATTTGGTGCATGAAGACACGCGCGCTCCTCTGCATCCTGCTCCTGGCGGCCTGCGACGAATCGACCGAGACCTCGGCACCCGTGGTCCTGGCCGGCGACGGTAGCCTCAACATTCAGCTCTCCGACGCCCCGGCGGTGGCCCTGGAGCGGGTCAATTTCAGGGTCAAGGTCCGGAAGGGCTGGTTCTCAACCCACACGTTCGGCGCGCCGTCCCTGTCTGTTTCTGACGGCGTCTACACCGTGACCTACCCCTCAGGGCAGGCGGGCGGGCCCGCCCAGGTCCAGCTCAAGATCCGTCCTCCGTCAGGCAAGGCGGGGGCCTTTGTGGTGCAACCGGTGGTGATCGCCCCGGCCGGCGGCCTCGAGCTGGCTGCCTTCGAGCTTGTGGTCTCCCCCGGCCATCTGAAGATGGAGGGGATAGACAAATCGATCCTCTTCCTCAACAACGGCTACCAGTCCTGGAGCTTCACCGGCGTGCTGCGCCTCGCTGCCCCGTTTGCCCAGCCGGCCTGGAGTGACGCGGCCGGGGCCTTCAAGGCCGGCGACGGCGATCCGACCTACGAGAAGGCGGGCGTGGGGTGGTGGTTCGGGCTGTTGGCGCCGGACAAGGACGGGCCCTGCCTGGTGGCCGGCGCCGCCTCGGCCAGGCACCGCCGCACCGTGGTGCTCCCCTCATTCCCCTCAGAGGGCAAGGTAGGCCTCAACCTTCGCAGCGGCACCTCTGCAGAGTTCATCTCGATCAAGGGCGGCGCCAGCGCCTCCCTGGATTCCCTGGTGCTGGCCGCGGCGAAGCTGCCCGATGAGGCCCTCGACGCCTACACCGCCGAGGTGGCCCGGGCCACCGGCGCTGACAAGCTGCGCAAGGCCAAGGTGGCCGACCCCACCGGCTGGTGGTCCTGGAACATCTTCTTCCACAAGGTCACCGAGCAGAACATGCTGGACCACGCGGACATCGTGGCCAAGCAGCTCAAGGACAAGGGCTTCGGCCTCATCGAACTCGACGACGGCTACGAGAAGCTGTGGGGCGACTGGGAGGCCACCGACACCACGCGCTTCCCCTCGGGCCTGAGCGGCCTGGCGCAGAAGATAAAAGCCAGGGGCCTGGCCGCGGGCCTCTGGATGGCGCCTTTTTTGGTGGATACGCGCTCCACCCTGGTCAAGGACCACCCGGACTGGTTCGTCAAAGAGGCCGGCACCTCCACTGCGCTGACCCACCAGCAGCTGGGCGTCAGCGGCACGATGCAGGTGCTCGACCCCACCCACCCCGGCGCGGCGAAGCACCTGCAGGGGCTCTTCGCGCGCCTGGTCAAGGCGGGCTACACGCTGTTCAAGCTGGACTTCCTCTACGCCGGCGCCCTGAAGGGCAAGCGCCACGACGGCAACGTCACCGGCGTCGAGGCCCTGGGCAAAGGCCTGGAGCTGATCCGCGGGGCCGCGCCCGAGCCGGTGCACATCAACCTCTGCGGCATGCCCCTGCTGCCGGCGGTGGGCCGCGGCCACTCGGTACGCTATGGGTCTGACATCGTCTTCACCCAGCTGCCGCCCGGCTTCGTGCTGGTGGCCCACGAGGCGCGCAACGTGATGCTGCGTGGGTTCCTCGACCGGCTGATCCGCAACGATCCGGACCAAGCCCTGGTGCGCGCCCCGCTGACGGCTGACGAGGCCCGCGCCGCGGCCACCCTCACCGCCATGACCGGTTTCCACTCCTCGGGAGACGACCTGACCAAGCTGCCAGCGGACCGCCGGGCCATGATCACCCACCCTGCCCTGCTCAGGATCGCCCGCCTGGGCCGCTCGGCACGAGCTGCGGACATGCTCTCGGCCGTGTCGGAGAAGGTGATCCAGTCCCCCGTGCTGGACACGGGGCTGATGCTCAACGACCCACGCACCGTACCCCCGTCGCGCTTTCTGCTGGAGGACGGCGCCACCAGGACGGCCTACCTCGCCCTGTTTAACTGGCAGACCACCGGGCGGGCCATGAGGGTCGACCTGTCGGCGATGAATATGGTGAGCGCCAGGGTCAAGGAGCTGTGGACAGGCAAGGCCCTGGTGCCCAAAGGAAATATACTCAGTGTATCTGTCGCCGGCCACGGCGTGGCCCTGCTGGAGCTGAAGCGCTAGGGCTACCGAGGGCTCGCTGTGCTCGCCTTCAGACCGACGAGCGGCGTGGCGACGAAGTTGAGAGTTGAGGGTTGAGAGTTGAGAGTACGCAAAACACCGGCTCGGTGTATGACCACGAATCTGAGGCGCACAGGCGGTGCATCGGATTATTCGCCGAGATTCCAAACACACTAGATGCGCTGGCTCCAGAAACTCTGAACGCTGAACTCAGGCAACGGGTCGCGGACCGCGAAACTAGACTCATTATTTCAGATTACCTGCGGCCTATAGCGTTCTCTTTTTAAGTGGTTGCGGCGGGCTTCAGGCTCCAGGCTGCAGGCTACAAGGTTAGCTTTCGTGCAGCTTGGAGCCATCAGACGTGCGCCGCTCTCACAATAGCCCGCTCCGCCCGGGCCCCGGGTAGCGGCGTCAGCGGACGCTGGCGGTAGGAATCCAGCCCATGGCACTTGCGAGGCCTGCCTTGTAGCCGGGAGCCCGAAGCCCGGAGCCATGATTTCCGGTCCCTTCAGGATGAGGTTACCACCGAATCACGAACTGTGGTTTTGTCTCAAAGTCCCATGGCTCGCGCCTGGTCGAAGAAGGTGGACTTGGGCACGCCCAAGGCCTGGGCGGCAGCGGACCGGTTCCCACCGTGGCGCTCGAGGGTCCGCTCGAACACTTCGCGCTTGATCTGCTCCATGGTGCGTCCCACGTACGGCACACATACGTCGGTCGCGCTGCCCACCTCCCGTGGGCCGAGGAAGTCGAAGTCCTTGGGCCCGAGGTCGAGGCCGCCCTCCATGGTGGCGCGGCACACGGCGTTGCGCAGCTCCCGCACGTTGCCCGGCCAGGTGTGCTCCTGGAGCATGGCCAGCGCCCGACGCTTGACCTTGTGCTGCACGCCCGTGGTCGTGCTGTGCTGCAAAAAGTGCTGCACCAGCAAGGGGATGTCGGTGGCACGCTCCCGCAGCGGCGGCAGGTGTATCACCCCCACGGCCAGCCGGTGGAAGAGGTCGAGCCGAAACCGCCCCATGCGAGACTCCTCCTGCAGATCACGGTTGGTGGCAGCGACGATGCGAGGGCTCACCTGCCGGCGCTGCCCATCGCCGATGCGCTGCACCTCCCCCTCCTCCAGCGCTCGCAGAATCTTCGGCTGCAGGTCCGGCGTCAGCTCGCCGATCTCGTCCAAAAACAACGTGCCGCCCGTGGCCCGCTCGAAGGCGCCGTGGCGCTCCCGGGTCGCACCGGTGTAGGCCCCGCGGGCGTGGCCGAAGAACTCTGCCTCGGCCAGGTCCCGCGGCACCGCACCACAGTTGAGCGGCTCGAAGGGCCCCTCGCTGTTGCCGCTGGCGTTGTGCAGCGCCCTGGCCGTCAGCTCCTTGCCGGTGCCCGTCTCGCCAGTGATCAGCACCGGGTTGTCCGATACCCCGAGCCGGCGGATGCGCGCAATGACCGACTTGATCGAGGGGTGCTGCCCCACCAGCCCGAGGGTGGTGCCGTACTTGATCGGGTTGACCAACTGCATGCAGGTATGGCCGACCATGATGCGCGCCCCCGGCCCCACCTCGCACCGCTCCACCCGCAGGTTGTTGACCCAGGTCCCGTTGCGGCTCCCCACGTCCTGAATCCACAGCCGCCCGCCCTGCCAGCACAGCGAGGCGTGCTCCCGCGAGACGTAGCGATCCCGCACCACCATGTGGTTGTCCCGCCCCGAGCCGATGTTGCAGACCGGCTCCGACAGGTCCAGCGCGATGCTGTCGCCCACCACGCGTAGCTGCAGCGAGCCCATGGAATCACGCGCCCGCGTACCCTTGCGCGCGTCACGGGTGATGGTGTAGCCGCCTGGTTTCTGCTGTTCCATGGTTGCCTCCTGTGGTTGTTTCAGGAGGGTTATCGAGCGGAGACCGCCAAAGGTTGCGTGTTTGGCGAAAAAAAATGCGCCGGCGGCGATTATTTTTTCTTCGCGCCCACCGCGACGGTGGCGGCGCCGCCGCTGGAGGCAGTCCGCGCCAGGCGAAAGCCGAGCACCGTGGTGCCGCGGCTCGGCACCTCGACGCATCGGTAGGCCACGCGGATGAACGTCTCGGGGTAGTGCCAGCTGCCCCCGCGCCTGATGCGCTGGTCGCCGCTGGCGGGGCCCACCGGATCCTTGCGTGCGCCGCCGGGGTACTTGCCGTATCGGTCCCAGACCCACTCCCAGACGTTGCCGCTCATGTCGAACAGGCCCCAGGCGTTTGGCTTTTTCTTAGCGACCGGGTGGGCGCACCCGCCGTCCTCGGTCTCGTTGTACCAGGCCACGTCGCCGGAGACGTCCGAGCCGGCGTAGATATGGAGCGTGCCGGCCCGGGCAGCGTACTCCCACTCGGCCTCCGTCGGCAGGCGGTACCCTGCGCACGCCGGCCCCTTGGGCCAGCTCACGTTGCTGCCGGAGATGGTGTAGCAGGGCTCGAGCCCCTCCTTGCGCGACAGCGCGTTGGCGAAGCGCACCGCGTCGTACCAGCGCACGTTGTGCACCGGCACCGTCGGGCCGCGGCAGAGGCTGTGGGTCGAGCCCATGATCTCCTCGTACAGCCACTGGGGCACCTCGGTCAGGCCGAGGTAGAAGGGCCGCGAGATGGTCACCTGGTGCGGAGGGTCGGCCAGCTTGGAGTACTGGTTCGCCTGCTGAGGTTTGGCGCCCATCTGAAACGAGCCGGCGGACAGCCGCTTGAGCACGTGGCCCGCCACGGGGCGCGGCTCCCTGGACACCACGCGGTTACGGATGGTGTGCTTGCCCACCCTCTTGGGGTCGGTGCCCGTGGGCCCGGGCTTACGCGTCACCGCGCGCCCACCGTGCTTGCGCTGGTCACCCTGGCGTGACGCCGGTGGCGAGGTCTCCCTGGCGGAGTTCGCCTTGGCGGAACTCGCCCTGGTCTTGACGACGCGGGTCTCCTTGCAGCCAGACATGCCGAGCAGACAAACGAGAACAGTCCACCAAACAGACGACTTGTGGTGGTGATGAGGGGTAGCGGCTGGCCCAGATCGCCG